>Ga0307507_10002471_pt1 | contig 38664 bp, 17 predicted proteins | sample 7_EM_MG_FD_207223 | JGI IMG/M metagenome (GOLD analysis project Ga0307507, IMG submission 207223) | Populus trichocarpa ectomycorrhiza microbial communities from riparian zone in the Pacific Northwest, United States - 7_EM | ecosystem: Host-associated > Plants > Roots > Unclassified | place...
ACTGCGTATTATTTAACTTTTAAAGTTGCTAAGTAGGTTAATTGCGTATTAAGAAATATATAGTTAGCTTTTAAAGTTATTAAGTTAGTTAATTGCATATTAAGTTAGTTAAATTGCGTGTTAAGTTGGTTAATTATATATTAAGTTAGTTAAATTACGTGTTAAGTTAGTTAATTACATATTAAGTTAGTTAAATTGTGTGTTAAGTTAGTTAATTGCATATTAAGTTAGTTAAATTGCGTGTTAAGTTAGTTAATTGTATATTAAGTTAGTCAAATTATATATTAAGTTAGTTAATTATATGTTAAGTTAGTTAAATTACGTATTAAGTTGGTTAATTGTATATTAAGTTAGTTAAATTGCGTGTTAAGTTAGTTAATTGTATATTAAGTTAGTCAAATTATATATTAAGTTAGTCAATTATATGTTAAGTTAGTTGAATTACGTATTAAGTTGGTTAATTGTATATTAAGTTGGTTAAATTGCGTGTTAAGTTGGTTAATTGCGTGTTAAGTTAGTTAATTGCGTGTCGAGTTAGTTAAATTGCATATTAATTACACAAAACGCGAAAATTAAAGTCTACTTAAATCTTATCCTGCGAATATTTTCCCGATGTAAATTATTAATAAGAGGAAAGAAGGGCTAGTAGAGGAAACTAATAAGAAGCTAGTTAAGCGCCTCCTCCCTATATACCTCTTAAACCATAGAGACGCGTTCTTAAAAGCAGCTTTAGATATACTGCCCCCCCACTAAACCTATAATTATAAGATTTAACTAGAGGCCAATAACTCTTTAAGCTATAGCCCCTTTACTAGCAAATTATAGAGGAACTAAAAGCAACTAAGCAGTACTTAATCAATAACCTCTATAAGGGGTTTATTAAGCCAAGTCAGGCCCCTTTTACTTCCCCTATTCTGTTTATAAAGAAACTTAATAAAGGCCTTCATTTCTACATTGACTATCAGAAACTAAACACTATTACTTAAAAAGATTACTACCCTTTCCCCCTAATTAATAAGACCCTTGTATATCTAAGCTAAGCTAAAATCTTTACTAAACTTAATATCCGCCAAGCTTTCTACCAAATTAGAATAGACCCTGTATTAGAAGATCTAATAATATTCTATACCCGCTACAGTTCTTATAAATATAAAGTCCTTCCTTTTAGACTAATAAATAGGCTAGCTATATACCAACAGTATATAAATAATGTTCTTTTTAACTACCTTAATGAATTCTGCACGGCATACCTAGACAACATTCTTATATATTCAGATAATAAACTTAAGCACCAAGTTCACGTCAAGAAGGTCCTAAAGAGGCTGCGGAATGCAGGTCTATAAGTTAATATTAAGAAATGCAAATTTGGAGTAAAACGAATAAAGTACCTTAGGTTTATTATTAGCATAGAAGGAATTAAAGTTAACCCTAAAAAGGTTAAGGCTATCCATAACTAGAAACCCCCTTATACTATAAAAGGCATCTAGTCCTTTCTCAGCTTCTGTAACTTCTACTATTAATTTATCTATAACTACGGGGTTATAGCTAAGCCTCTTATACAGCTAACCAAGAACAACACGCCTTTTATTTTTAATAATAATTGTATAGAAGCTTTTAAGGAGTTAAAGGATTAACTTATCTCCTTCCTAATTCTCTATTACTATAACCTAGACCTTAAATTAATGCTAGAAACGGACGCCTCTAATAAAGTAGTGGTAGGGGTTCTCTTATAGTTACACCTAGATAGCGAGTAGTACCTTATTACGTTTTTCTTAAAGATAATAGCCCCAGCTAAGTATAACTACGAGGTGCACAATAAGGAAATGTTAGCTATTATACAATTACTATCCTAGTGGCGTGCAGAACTTAAAAGCACAGACTCTTAGATTAAAGTCTATACTAATTATAAAGCCCTTAAGTATTTTATAACAATAAAGCAGCTTACCAGTTAATAGGCCCAGTAGGCTAAAATACTCTCCCAATTCTTCTTTACGATTATATACCACCCTAGTAAACAAAATTCTAAGGCTAATAACCTTACCTAAAGAGAACAGGACGTGGAACCATAAAATAAGCTAAAGGCTTAGCACCGGATATATACCCTCCTTTATCCCAAACAGCTCGACCTATATATCTTTAAGAAACTAAGCCCTAAATAGAATAAGTTGGTACCCTTAGAAGGAGAGATCCTAGATAAACTAATAGGACTAATTAATTACATCCTAATTGCGAACCGCACAGCTAAATCCCTAAAAGCCCTCCGCGACTAAGCTATGGAAGGTGACCCTAATTTGGAAATAGAAGACAGACTGCTCTTATACTAAGAACGGCTTATAGTTCTAGATAATAATAACCTATAAATGGAGCTAATCCGTAAAGCCCACTATTAAGTCTCTATAGCGTATCCTAGCTAAGATAAGACCTACCAACTACTAGCGCCCTATTACTATTGGCGAGGACTCCTGTCTAATATAGAACAATTTATTAGAAACTGTTATGCTTATAAACATATAGATACCCTTAGGGATTAAACTCCTAAATAGCTATAACCACTACCAGTTCTTAAACGCCCTTAGCAGTATATTATAATGGACTTTAAATCATTTCTAAAGGACAAATATAGCTATAATATAGCTTTTATAGTAGTTAACTAACTAAGTAAGCAAGCTGTTTCCCTCCCTTGCTTTAAGACTATAACTGTAAAAGATATAGCCCGCATATATATTAACAACATTTACTAAATCCATGGCGCTCCTAAGTCTATTATCTCCAACTGTGAACCCTAGTTTATATTAGACTTCTAGGACGAATTCTACCGCATTCTTAGGATTAAGATTAAGCTCTCTACTACATTTTACCCTTAAACCAATGGCTAAACCAAGATTATAAACCAGTACCTTGACCAGCGACTTCGCCCCTTTATTAACTACTATTAGGACAACTGGTTGGAACTACTACCTATAATAGACTATACACAGCTTACACTCCCTTATAATAGTATAGAAATGTCGCCATTTAAGTTACTCTATAGATATAAGCCACGAACATTCTTTAATTGGGATAGACCTATAGGACCTATAACGGCCCGCGAACGCCTTAGCTATAAAAAGGCCCAGACATTCGCTAAAAGAATGCACGGAGCCTAGGAGACTGCCTAAGCAATTATAAAAAGGGTATAAGAGAAGAAAGAGGCTAACGTAAACTAATATTACCGCAAGGTAGACTTCTAAGTAGAAGATAAGGTATAGGTATTAATAAAAAACTAGAAGACCTAGAGGTTAAGCCATAAACTAAACTACCAAATAGCTAGCCCCTATAAGATCCTTAAGGAGGTAGGGCACTCTTTTAGGGCTAAGCTACTAGAGTTAATAAAGATCCACCCTATCTTCTCTTTAGACCAACTGCGGAAGGCCGCGGATAACCTATTGCCTAGACAGTATAACAACCCTCCACCGCCAATTCAGACCACAAAGGACGAGGAATAGGAAGTTAAAGAGATCTTAACAGTTAAGAAGGACCATAGTACCTTAAAATACCGTGCGAGCTGGGTAGGTTATAACGAAGATCTAGAATAGTACCCCACGTCTAATTTTAAGTACTCTCCCTATAAGCTGTGAGATTTCCACCTAGCCCACCTAGACTGTTAGCGACTCAGTTAATTGAGGCACGAGCACGGCAAGAGGGACGCGCAAGCCTGTACAATTGGTAGTCTATAAACGAGGATCCAAAGCTAGAGAAAGGAAAGGAGAAGAACGGAAGCACCGCTCGAAGCTATATACAATCATCTGGTCACGTGATGACAACTTGCTATCACGTGATGGCAAGTTGCGGCAATCTGAGGCAATCTGACGGCAGTTTGCCAGTGCCGTAACATTACCCCCCCCTCCAAAAAAGCCTGCCCTCAGGCTTTGTATGTCTGTATTACCCCCGCAGGGCATTCTTATCTTTATGCTCTACTAGTAATTTATCGTCTTCGCTATACTAGCACTCCATCCACTTATCCAAGTACTTCGGCGGTCTAGGTTCGTTAGAATAACGGCTATAGAACTCTTGTAACTTATAGGGGCTACCTATAAAATTCCATGCGGGGTACTAGGTAGGGTCTAGATTATATCCTTTCTAACTTACGCGGTACTTTAGTGTTCCTCATACAAGTTTATAGGCTAGTATTTCTTCAATTTCCCATTTATCGTCGCCATTAACTTGAATTGGTAGGGGCGGTTCATTCTTTTATCCAGGTAATGGGTCGTTTGCAGCTTTCCATAGCTTATCCGGCAAGAATTTAGGGTGGACCTTGATCGAATCCGAGAGCTTTACTTTATATGAGTTGCCTCTCTTCTTAAGAACTTCGTATGGTCCCGCTATCTAATAGTCTAGCTTATGGCTAGGCCGCTCTGTCTTCCAGTTCTTTGTTATAACCCAGACCTTATCGCCTACGGTAAAGTCAGGCTTACGCCTATGCTTATTTGCCTGCTGTTTTATTAATTTCTGGGCCTTTTCTAGGTTTATATAGGCTACTTTCCAGGCTTCTTCTAAGCGTTTAGCGTAATGCTGGGCTTCCTTATAAGATAGTTTTTCGCGTACGGTCCGCGGCCCCTCCGTTCTTTCCCAGTCAAAGCTTATATAGGGTAAATACCCCATTTTTAGCTGGATAGGTGCAAATCCTGTAGAGTTATAGGGTAGGGTGGCCTGGGCATAGTCTATTAGAGGTAGTAGTTCGGCCTAATTGTCCTAAAAATAGTTAATAAAGGGTTGGAGTCTCTGGTCTAAATACTGGTTTATAATCTCCGTCTAGCCGTCTGTCTAGGGGTGGTATGCCGTAGAAAGCTTTAGCTTAATGCCTAGGATCCGGGTGAACTCGTTCCAGAAAGCTAATATAAACTATAGGCTGTGGTTAGACACGATAGTATCTGGTAGTCCGTAAATTCGGTAGACGTAGTAGACGTATAGTTAGGCTGCCTCTTTTGCATTGATATTTTTATAACAAGGGATTAAGAACGGGCGCTTGCCAAAGCGGTTAACTATAACCATAGCTATATCGTATCCGTTACGGTCTGTAGGTAGCTTGTAGAAATCTATAGAGATATGCTGCTAGGGGCGCTCTGGTATTGGGAGTGGTTTTAACAGTCCTAGAATCTTATCTCGTGGAATTATAGACCTACGGCAGTCGTCGCAGTTCCGTACGTAGCAATTAATATCCATAACCATTCCAGGCCAGTAATAACGGTCGCCGATAATCTTGCGGGTCTTATTTTTTCTAGGGTAGGCCGTAGAGATCTAAGTATGCGCTTCAGCAATAAGCCAAGTCTATAAGTTTTGTTCTTCTGCTACTACTAGCCGTGCCTAGTGCTTAAGCAATCCATTTTTAAGGGACCATGGGCTGTTATTATTCTTTATCTTTTTATGGCACTCCTGTAGAGAGGGGGCTGTACAATTTGCCTGCAGTAGTTTATTAATAAGGTTAAGTTCCGTAAAGTTAATAGGACATATCTTAGCGTCTAAAGGGTCCGTATTTAGTTCTGCCTATATCCGGGGGTTAAGGTGCTCTAGTTATAGTAGTGTCTAGGTCTATAGTAAGATCTTTACAGCCATCTAGTTATCTAGGTCTTGTTCGCGCCTTATAAGGGCATTAGTACGGTTGGTTGCGCCTAGCCTATATATAATTAGGAAGTAAAACTAAGATAGGATATCCGCCTAGCGTACCTGCTAGGCCGTAAGGGCCTTTATTGTTATAAAGTATTCTAAGGTCTTGTGATCCGAAACCACCTTAATAGGCTTAGGGGTCCCTTTTAGCTGTGCACGCCAGTGCTAAAAGCTAGAGATAATAGCCAGCATTTCTTTGTTATGGATATAGTAGTTTAGCTTAGCATCTATTATAGTCTTCGAATAGTATGCAATAGGGTGCTATTCTCTGTCCGGTTGCTTTTAGGAAAAGATACCAGCTATTGCGCTGTTTAAGGCATTAGTTTCTAGCATCAAGGGCCATTCTGGGTCAAAATAGGCAAGCAGGGGAGCCGATACTAGCCATTTTTTAAGCTTATTAAAGGCCTGCCTATATATGGTGCTAAAATAGAAGGGCTGGTCTTTCCTAGTAAGACGGTTAAGAGGCCAGGAGATCCTGCTATAGTCCTTAATAAAGCGTTAGTAGAAGTTATAGAAACCTAAAAATGATTATACCCCCTTTACGGTCCGTGGGGGTGCCTACTGGTTAATTGCGGCCGTTTTTTTTGGGTCTACTTTAATTCCGTCCATACTGATAATAAACCCTAGGTACTTAGTGCGCTTAACACTAAATTCTGACTTTTTAATATCGGCCTAGAGACCAGCTTCGTGGAGCCGTTGTAGGACTTTATAGATATGCTCCTTATATTCCAGTTCATTCTTAGAGTAAATTATAATATCATCTAGGTAGGCTGTGCAGAAGTTATCAAGGTAGTTAAAGAGTACGTTATTTATATACCGTTGGTACATAGCCGGTCCGTTAGTCAGTCCAAAAGGTAGTACTTTGCATTTATATAATCTGTAGCAGGTCCAAAATATAGTAAGATCTTCAGATCTGGGGTCTATTCTAATTTAGTAAAAAGCCTGGCGGATATTAAGCTTTGTAAAAATCTTAGCCTTACTTATACGGGCCAGTGTTTCTTTAAGTAAGGGCAGCGGATATTGGTCTTTGCGGGTTATATAGTTTAGTTTATAGTAGTTAATGTAGAAACAGAGTCCGCTATTTAGCTTCTTTATAAAGAGAATAGGTAAGGCAAAGGGGGCCTAGCTAGGCTCAATAAAGCCCTTATTAAGGTTATTAATAATGTACTACTTAGTGGCCCGTAGCTTGTTGGTAGATTGCTAGCGGAGGGGGCTATAGCTAAGGGTGTCTTCCTTATCTGGCTCAATCTCAATCTTATAGTCGTACGGTCGGTGAGGTGAGAGTATATTAGATACTGCCTTGGAGAATACGTCCTTAAATTCCTAGTATTGGTAGGGTAGTTTCTGTTCTACTAGCTCCTTATCTATAAGCTCACTTTCCCCACTAAGCTAGTTACGGGCTAGGGCTTCCTTGTCTTTAATTATCTAGTTAATTTCGTATAAGCTAGTCGTAAAGGTAATAGTGTTAGGCTGTTTTAAGTTCTGGTAGAACCCTATAGCATTAATACAGCAGATATTAACTAGTGGGAGGTTTATAGGTTTCTTTACGGACGTTCCATGGACCGTATTTTGTGGTGGAGGGTTTATAACCCTCTTTAGCTCCTGTTCCATTTTCCGTAAGTTATCCTTTTGGTCTATATATTTAGTACAGCGTCCAATATTCCCTGCCGTTCTTTATAGCTGTATAGGGCTTAAGCTAGCTGGCTTATTACTAACTTCTTGGGTTTTTAGTGCTGGTGGTGCGATATTAGTAGTCTAGGGGCGGCGTAGTATATGGACCCGTTATAAATTAAGCTGTACATCTTTCTTAAAGGCCTGGTCCCTACGCATAGCATCGGCCTGGTTGACGGTGTCTATCTATAGCCGTATAAGATTTTCTATTGTAATGCTAATTTCCTTTATAAAAGAAGGTATTAGGGGTAGGGTTTTAGGCTAGATAAGCCGTCTACTCTATATATTAAGCTATAAGCCTAGATAGGCTAGCCATTTTCTTTCTAAGATTATATTGTGGCTTCCTAGGTCCGTAATAAGAAAGGGGACGTTATACTACCTTCGTTTATCTACACGGAGGTAAATCCGTAAGATAGTTATAATGGGTAGTCCTATCCGCCCATTATACCTGCGGATAGGAATTGGTTTGGGCAGTTCCTTAAAGGGTGTGTTTAAAAAGTTAGCCAGCTTTACAGCACACTATATGTCTATTAAGGTAAAGGTATTTGCTCTAGAGTTAGCCAAAGTAGAGGTTAAAACTTGATATCTATTATGGAATAAAGTATAAGGGATAGTATAGCTTCTTCTACTAACTAGCTAACCCAGATTGATATATAATATATCAATTTCTTTTAACCCTAGAGAGGAGTCTTGCTTTAGGGTTCCTCTTTTTCTAACTCTATGCTATTCTCCTAAATTAACAGGACCTTATTTGTCTTTGCTACTATTGGGTAGTCTTTTGCAAAGTAATCTTTTTAGCTGTATAAGAAGTAGGCTCCTTAATTACTAAGGGCCTATAAACAGGGGTTGCTGTATATAGGTTAAGTATTTGCCGGACCCACAGCGGGAGTGGCTGTACGGCTAGCCGCTAGGTTAACGGTAGGCAGTATAGTTGGCACCATAGGGGTTACAGATCTTACTAGGGCGCTATAGCCCGTTTTTATAGTACTCGTGTTTTAGTTAGTAGAGTTTTTTATCTTATACCGCTTAGCATATGCCTTAATTCGGCGGAGGCCCTAGTTAATAGCTAGGCACTAATCTATAAGTTCCTTTAGCGTCTATACAGTAGTATAAACCGGCAATATGGCGCGCTATAGGTCTAGGGTAAGCTTATTAAAGAGGTCTAGCATTAAATCTTCTTAGGGGATTTAAGCCTGTCCGGCTAGGTATAGAAAGCGGGTCTAGAAGACTAAGAAGGTCTCTATTATTTTTATATTAAGGGCTTTATAGTTAAGGCGGGCGTTTTGTATCTTAAAGGGGTCCTTATAAATGGAAGATAGGTAGTTGATTATCTCTTCTTTAGAGAGGAAGGGGTCTGCCAAGTTCTAGGCATATTGCGGACGTAGATACATCTGTGCGTCCCCACCAGTACGGCTAAAGACGTAGGCCATTTTAGCTTGGGTAGTAGGGAAGTGGTCCGTATTAACTTTAAGCTTGTCTTATAGTTAAAGCTTCCAATTATTAAATATAGGGTTAGTTCTGTCTGTAAGCAATAGGAGGTCCGCAACCTTCGCGGACCGCGATAATACCGATGCTATACGCTGGGCTAGGGCCTTAAGGACCATAGCAAGTCTGTCCAATGGGTTAACCTGGGATATAGGGGTATCTCTAGTTTTAAGCAGTTCTCGTAGCCATTTAATTTTGGTATTGGCTGCCGCAAGCTCCGCCTAGGGGGTTGAAATATTAATTGTTTCTTTGTTTGAGGCGTTTGCGGGTCCTGCAGCTGCCTTACCTGCTACTATATTTCGTGGCATGGTGGTAGGGGTGTTAAGTAATTTCCGTTATTTGTTTATTTTCTAGGGGTTCTGGTCCGTGCGTGTCCTGTTCTTTAGGTGGTGTTATATATGTCCTTTTAGTTCTGTCCTGTCCTTAGGGTTCTGTTCTATTCTGGTAATATCCTTTAGGTCCTTTTCTATGTTCTTAGTCTGTAGATATATTTAAGTTCCTTCTTAGGAAAAAGAGTAGTAACGAGCTTTGGATAATGTTAGCAACTTAGTTAATTAAGGCACGAGTACGGCAAGAGGGACGCGCAAGCCTGTATAATTAGTAGTCTATAAACGAGGATCCAAAGCTAGAGAAAGGAAAGGAGAAGAACGGAAGCACCGCTCAAAGCTATATACAATTATCTGGTCACGTGATGACAACTTGCTATCACGTGATGGCAAGTTGCGGCAATCTGAGGCAATCTGACGGCAGTTTGCTAGTGCCGTAACATAGACCTCCCTAGACTACCACGTAAACTAGACAGCTGGATTAAATGCTAGAAAGAGGGGGTAGATAACTATAATAATTTAGATAACAACAAAGAACTTGGACAAAGCCTAAGGGCAGGCTTTTTTAGGAAGGGGGGGTAATGTAATGGTGCTAGAGCGCGTTACCTGCTACTTTGCCGTTTTTAGGCAATCTGCCAAATTCTGCCATATTCTGCCAAATCGCTATTGGCTCGCTTACTATTAGCGCCTTGACAACCCCTTTGTATCTTGCCAGTCTCTACCAGTCTTCTTCTCCTCCTTAGCTTAGTATTCTTGTATAGTAGCAATCTACAAGCTTTGGTTTAGAAGCATTTATACGAGCCCGTCACAACTATCTAATGTAGGGACTGTAGTCCTTTAAATACATAATACTACGCCTAAGAAATGTATGTTAGTACGTTAGTACGTTAGTACGTCCTACATTCCCACGTTTCTACGTTCCTATATTCTAAACTAGCGACATATAATATATTATCTAACTTAGTTACCCCTTGTCCTATAGTTTGACTAATTCCTTACGCTTTTACCACTAGTCCGTTTATATCCTCCCTAAGTAGTCGTACTACTGCTAATATAAGATTTGTAACAGTATATAAGTACTAAAGTATTAGAATAAAGGCTACGCAGGACTTAATTTAGCTATAGTGTATATAAAATACCGTTCTATAGAAAGGGTAAATACTAGCAGCCTTATATCGATTAACTTAACTCTTTAAATTAAATAAATATATATATATATTCTATAGTAATTATTGAATATCACTAGCTTTAAATATCTAAGCACTAGTAATTGATCCTAGCTACCTAATTAGCTGATTTTTATTAATAACTTCTGGACGCAAACTAGTAGGTTAAAGGATAAAGGGGTACCAATAGTGGTAGTTCTCAAGATCTCACCATCTTATATAAAAACTTTTCACTACTGCCTATAACGTCTCTGCGTTGGTCTACTAAGTCTAAATTTCGAAGACTAGTAGGTTCGTAGCCGTTACCTTATACAGGTATAGAGTCCGATTTTAACGGCCTCCGCTATTATATAAGTAGTTCCTCTAGGGCTAATCTCTCTTCCTATCTAATTAGAAACTTAATTTAACTCGCTAACTTTGTTACGGACGCTTTAAGTACAATATTACAACTACTTGGAGAAGAGTCGGCGGAAGCTAGTTGGTTAATACAGGCACGGTCTAGGATGGATCCGGTGGAACCATGTGATGAGGAATGGTAAGCGAGTTATATAACGTTGTACACAGTATACAAGGAGTACGTAGTGTACACCACGTATAATATATATAACACGTACCTCACGTATAAGAGAGGATTTCTTAGAAGTATGGTTGTATATTTAAAGGACCTCAGTCCCTACTATAGATGGTTCTCTCCTTATAGTGAATCTTAGAATACAATTAGAGTTAATCTATTAGGCAACCACTCCACCAGTTATTATTACGTTGTTGATTTTGTTTATACCTATATACCTAGCCTATTAACAGAACCCACTATAGTTCCTACTACAAGGTTCCGTTATACATTTACTACTAAGGTTACGGTATTAAACAGAGAGATTGAACAATATGCCACTAAGAGCAGCACCAGTTATAACAGCGTCAACGGGAGCCACAACCTTAGGACCAGGTGATACCAGTATAGACAATAGGGATTCTCAAGTGGTTACACAAGGTCAGTTATAGGAAATAGTTAATCACTTATAAGACAATAATAGGATACTCAAAAAACGCATCAATGGAATCAGAGTAGTAAAGATTAAGTTACCTTTAATTAAACGATTCTTAGGAGAGAAGTTAAAGCTTAAAGGGTTTCTTACGCAAATACACTTTAAGGTAGTACAGAAAGGAGCGAAGTTAGTAATATTGTTAGACCAAGTAGCCTATGCAGGATTGTTCCTGACGGGAAGGGCACTTAAGTAGTTTAAGCTATATCTCACGGAAATATAGGCTAATGGTATGACAACTACTAACCAGGATATACGGTATATATTTGCCAGTTAGAACAGGTTTACAGAACAACTAACGTAGATATTTAGAGACCTAGAGGCCATAACCACAGCAGAATAAAAGCTTTAGAACTTAGTATAATGCACTTTAACGATTAAGTATACAACACAGTTTCAAACACTAGCCATATAGGTTAAGTGGAACAATAGGGCGCTTATAGTACAGTATAAATAGGGACTTAAGGCTAAAGTCTAGGACGCAATTATCCTAATGGAAGATGCGGATACTCTAAGAAAGTTAATAGATTAGTTAATAAAGATTAATAATAGGATCTACTAAAGGGAACAAGCTAAGAGAGGGCAAGACAGAGTTCCACAGTCGTATAAGGCGCAGAGTACGCAACGACAGATATAGAGTTAAAAACTATAGAATGGCGTAGAGCTAATAGACCTAAGTAGTACTAAAGAAACCTAAAGATGGGAAAAGAAACTATAGAAACCTAGAGGTTAAGGATTAAGTAATTAAAGGACTAAGGAGCAGAGGCTAAACCAGGGATCTTAGCAGCAGAAGACGTTTAGGCGGACTCTATAGCAAAAAAGATGGTTTAAAGACGGAGCTTACATGAATTACGGAAAACAGGGTTATTTTGCTAGAGACTGTAGAGGTGGTTAGAGTAACTACGTAGTAAAGGGAACCAGACCAGCAGAAGGCACGTATATACAGAGGGATAATGGTGCGCTATAAGGAATAAAAGAGTGTTCAATTAACAGTTTTGCGTATTGTTATAACAACGCATGCCAAATTTATAAGGACGCTAAGTATGGCGCAAGCTATTGGCCATAAGAGCTAGAGTTAAAAGGACTCTAAGGAACCAGAGAGTTAGATAAAGAACAGGATCAACTCTATAAGCTAGATTAAGATATTACAGCAATATATAAACAAAGATTAGCAATGATAATAATAGAGTTAGAGTACTTATTGATTAACAGCAACAAGGATAAAAAGGAGGCTAACTGGGAGCACTTAAACCTTAATAACGTAACAAAAGTAGAGACTAAGACCACCACTAAGCGAGGTTTAGTAACGGGTATAGTAATACCGTTGGATACGATTTCCATCGCTTTATAAGACAATAGGAGCAACGTTTAGAAGAAACTAAGTAAGTAGACAACTACTAGTGCTAGCTTATCACTTAATAAAGGTAAAAGGCTATAGGCTTAAGATTTTTAAGAAGAGATAAGAGAAGCTTAAGATTCTTAAGATAAGATAAAATACACCTAAGAACCCACAACAGACGAAAACTGATAGGAAAGGGTAGTAACTTAGTTTAGTAATAAACAAATAAGTATAGGACACAAGTTCAAGAACTACGAGTTTGGGGAATAAATAAGAACGTTAGCAATTCTAGGGGAATATAGTGTTTAGCCTAAAGATTGAACAGTTAATACCAGGATTAAAAAGTAAGATAACTACGAAGATCTAGCTATAAGACGCAGAAAATAAGAAACTATAGATAAGTTCAAAACAAGAATTATTGCATAGTAAGAGCAGAAGCTAGACAAGAGGTCAGCTATACTAGGTTATATAAGGGACAGAGCACCCCTATAAAGAGTTACTAATAGGCCGAGTACAGGGACACCTAGGGTAAAATAGTTAGATAAATTGGAATAAGAAGAGGATCTAGATATCCTAACCAGGTTTAAAGAGAGACATACTAAAGGATGTTATAATATAGTAATAACACGGTACTTTCTAACGGATAGACTATATACACTAAACTAGTTGTATGGGAAGTAGTATAGGCAACGACATAACAACAAATAGGAAGATTTTTATATATAGCTAGACAAAAAAGTTGTCTAAAACTAACCCATTATGGAAAAACGCATGAGTTACATTAAAGGAGCGTTAATTATGATATTAAGGAACCTAGAAGAGGGATCTAGGGACTAGAGAAGTAAGTAATAAATCTTAGTACCCATAGCAGAGATACCAGTGGTTAGGTTAACTAGGTATAGGTTTAAACTTAAGGACAAAGACAAACTAAGAGTTGACCTAAAATACACAGCATATTATACCCTGTTGTGGATAGCTTGTGTGGATAATACGTGTAACATGTATTAAGCACTAAAAGATAAGAACCGGAAGTACCTAGCAAGGATATATTAGGCACTAGAGGAAAAGCGGTTTAGGAACGCTAAATATATATATAGTTGGCACCCAGTAGAAGTACAAGGTTAGGAAGACTTAATACTTTAACTAGAAAGATTCCTTATAGAAGAATGCCTAGATGGATAATAGTAGTAGGAGTGCCTAGAGAACACTTATCTATAGCATGTAGAGGAAAAGAAACAAACTAAGTATTAGCTAAAGTTAGACTAAGTATAGGCAGGATCTAGCAGCCAACAGTTAGGAAAAGGGGAGGCGTATAGGACCAGAGGGAACTAGTATTAGAGCTTTAGACCCTTAAAGGAATTTAAGGACAATACCTAAATTTAAGAGCTAAGTGGCAAGATTAGCAGTTCGAAGTATTAGTAGATAGTAGAGCAATAAGGAACCACATATCACTAAAGGTAGTAGAAAGGATGGGGTTACTATATAGATAGAAGGAACACCTATATCCACTTATAACAATTTTAGGAGATTAGATAGCCTATAGAGGAGGCGTTATTAATCTTAAAATAGGACCTATTTAGATAACTATTAAAGGGAGACTAGTCAGAATGTCTTTTAATATCCTACCGTTAGGACAGAACAAGGCGATACTAGGAATACCTTAGTTATAGAAGTATAATCTAAAGATTAATTGGGTTATAGGTTAAGTCGATATTAAGAATATATAATAACGCAAAGTGCGACAGCAAACCAAGTTAGTATAGTACCAAGTTGGAGCAACGTATGAAGAGACTGAGTAAGGCTTAAGTTATATACCAAAGAGATACCACAAGTATGGAAAAAAGTTATAGTCACTAGAAAGTAAGAAGCTGTTAGAGTATATAGCTTAAGACTATAAGATAGAATTAAAAGAAGGAATAAGTCTAAAGTTCTTTCCAATCTATAAGCTTACTAAAACAGAGTTAGTAGCGCTTAAGGAGTTTATCCAGGAGAACTTATAAAAGGGATATATTAGACCGTTGCAGTTATTAGCAGGATATCCAGTACTGTTTATCCTAAAGAAAAACGGAAAACTTAGGATGTGTATAGACTATAGATAGTTAAACAGCATTACCTGGAAGGATAGGTATCCTTTACCCTTAATTAGCGAAATCTAAAACAGGATAGGCAACGCGAAGATCTTTATAAAGATAGATCTAAGATAGGCGTACCATTAGATCAAAATTAAGGAAGGTAATAAGTGGAAGGCAGCCTTTAGGTTAAAGGAAGGACTATATAAGCCATTAGTTATATAGTTTGGGCTTATAAACGCACCAGCAACATTCCAGAAGCGAATTAATAGTATATTAGGAGAACACCTAGATGAATTTATTATAGTATACCTTGATAACATTATCATCTACTTAGAAAGTAAGGAGGAGCACGGAAAATACGTTAAATAGGTCTTAAAGAGACTATAGGAAGAACAGATGCCAGTAGCAATTAAAAAATGCGAGTTCTTCACCCAGAAGACCAATTTTGTTGGATTTATTATCAAACTAAGCCAGCTTAGTATAGATCCAAAGAAAATCAAGGCTATAGTAAATTGGCAAGAACTAGAGAACGTTACGCAGTTAAGATCGTTTCTAGGGTTTTGCAATTACTGTAGAAGGTTTATAGCGTAATAGTTATAGGGTATTAAGCCATTTACGCAGTTAACCAAGAAAGAAGAACTGTGGGCATAGGGAAAGGAGTAATAAGAACTATTTAAGAAAGTTAAAGAGTTGTTTACCTAAGAGCTAGTTCTTAAGATCTATCAACCAGGGCTAGAGACGGTTGTAGAAACGGATATATTAGACTTTACACTAGGGGCGTGCTTCCTATAGAAATATTAAGATAGATGGCACCCAGTGGTATATTATAGTCGAAAGATGATACTACTAGAGTTAAACTATGACATCTACAATAAGGAGTTGCTAGGTATAGTTACAGCACTTAAGGAATAGAGAGCATTCTTATAAGGCACAGAAAAACCATTTGTGGTAAAAACAGACTATAAGAACCTTACAGGATTTCTAATAACGAAGAAACTCAACCAAAGACAGGTTAGGTGGGTGGAAATGCTTATAGAATACTATTTCGAAATTCAGCATACTAAGGGTATAGATAATACACGAGTAGACGCTCTAAGCAGGAAGGCTAAACTATAAAGCAATAAAAAGCTATCGGGAGCTTTATTGCAAAAGGATTAAAATAGATTAATTAGGTACAATTATCCAAAGATCACAGCAACCAAGGAAAGTCAGATCCATAAGTTACTAGAGAGTAAGTGGACATAAAAAATCCAAGAAGCACAGGTAGAGGATCTAGACTCAGAGCAGTACAAAAACAGAGAAGCAATATATATGCCTAAGTCTATCGCAGAAGAGTTTATTAAGGAATTCCATAAGGGAATAACACAAGGACACAACGGAGCTATAGGCTTAGTATTAAGACTTTAAAAGGAGTACATCGTTTAAGAAATCTAGGGACTAGCAAGATAAGTTATAAAGAAATATCTAGATTGCCAAAGAAACAAACCAACAAGGCATAAGCCGTATAGAGGGCTATAACCTATCAAGACACCAGAAAGACCATAGGAGGTTATATTATAGGACTTTATTATTAAGTTACCAAAGTTAAAAGATCCTATTATAGAACAAGATCATAACGCGATTTTAGTGATAGTAGATAAGCTAACAAAGTAGGGATACTTTATAGCATGCACTAAAGAGATATTAGTAGAAGATATCGCTAGAATCTATATAAAAGAAGTATTCGCAAGATATAGAGCACCAGACAAGATTATATTAGATAGAGATCCAAGATTTATAGCAGTATTTTAGAAAGTATTTCTGGCAGAACAAGGGGTTTGCACAGCAACATCTACAGCGTATTATCCGCAGACGGACGGACAAACAGAAAGACTAAACTAGACACTAGAACAGTATCTAAGGCATTATATTAATTACGCATAGAACAATTAGGTATTATTATTACCAGTTACACAGTTTACATACAACGCAATACCACAAGAAGAAATAGGAACATCACCATTTAAGGCAAACTATAGATACAAGCCAAGAACGTCGTTATCGCCACATTAAGCAAAAAAGATAAGTAGCACAGCTAAGCAAAGAATGGAGACGTTAATGAATCTTCATATAGACCTTAAAGAAACAGCTAAACTAGTATAAGAACGAATAAAAAGGTACTATAATACTAAGAGATTTAAGGGACCAGATCTTAAGAAGGGGGATAAAGTATAGCTACTACACAAAAATTTTAAGAGTCGACAACTAAGCAAGAAGTTAGACTATGTTAGGCTAGAACCTTTTAAAATTAAGTAAAGAATTTTATTAATTACATATAAGTTAAACCTACCAGCCAAAATAAAAATTTACCCTATACAGCATATCGCAATGCTAGAACCAGTATATGGAAATATTAAGCCACCAGTCTATAAGGCAGACACGTATAGAGGATAAAAAGAAGACAAATAGCAAGTTTTAAAGATTATTAGTTATAAGGATATAGATAACGAAATATAGTATAAGGTAAAGTAGATAGGCTATAGTAAAACTACCTAGAAACCACTAAGCAACCTAAAGAACGCTATAGGAAAGATACGGGAGTATCAAAAGAAAATAGGTTAGGTAATATTAATAAAGAGAAGTCGCCAAAAAATGAGTCACCTAAGGGGGACCTAAGAGGAGCAATTACTAAGCTACTTAGAGTTATTTCCCTTATAGAAGGAGAGTTAATCCTTTTGTTACCCAGCTTAAATAAACCCTGTTAAACAAGTTTCTACTCCTTGGAACGGACCTTCTCACAAATATATTCGAGATAAAGAAGACGGGCAGAAGCTAATAGGCGGGCTTTAAGGGCACGCTGTTAAGCAGCTATAGCCTCCTGCTCTACTTTCTGCGAACAATAAAGCTTATCTAAGGCGCTTAAGAGCTTACCATTAAGCTTTATAGCGGCAGATTGAACACGAGACCCTATAATAAGTTACTCAAGGAACTCGAAGACTAATAAGAGTTATAGAACGCGCATACTTAGCGTTAGAGACAGAGCGAACGTCACAGGACAATTAAATGTTTGCTTTAGTACACTCTAAGCAAGACAAGAGTTGTCAGGACGAAGGACTCGCTAGCGCGACACACACTAACCCCACTTTTGCGCAATAAGAATATGGAGACGGCATTATCTCACCAAGCAACAGTATGGCAGCCACGGTGCGAGCACAGCACTACGCTTACAAGGAAGAGGAAGCTTTAGGCATAATAAGTACAGATATTAACCAGACTAATTAAACGGACATTACACCTCTAGTAGACGACTTGGAGATGTTAGGAATCTTTAAGGATAAAGATAAAGAGGAGGGAGATAGTATTACGGACGCTTTAAGTACGATGTTATAACTACTTAGAGAAGAGTCGGCGGAAGCTAGTTGGTTAATACAGGCACAGTCTAGAATGGATCCGGTGGAACCATATAACGAGGAATGGTAAGCGAGTTATATAACGTTGTATACAGTATACGAGGAGTACGTAGTGTACGCCATGTATAACACGTATAACACGTACCTTACGTATAAGAGAGGATTTCTTAGGAGTATAGTTATATATTTAAAGGACCTCAGTCCCTACCGTAGATGGTTCTCTCCTTGTAGTAAATCTTAGAATATAATTGGAGTTAATCTATTGGGCAACCACTCCACCAGTTGTTATTACGTTGTTGATTTTGTTCATACCTACATACCCAGCCTATTGATAGAACCCACCGTAGTTCCTGCTACAAGGTTCCGTTACAAACTTCGCTAAAGAAAGAAAGCTTCTTACCTATTATTATTATCGCTAAGTTATATTTACTTGCTATCTAGTGTATTATAGCTAGATATCCGCTCGCTGCCTAGTATATAGCTACATATCTACTAGATAGGTATTCGCCAGCTAGAATTATCCTTTAGTTCAATAAGTTTGCTATTAATAAAAAAATACTACCTGCGCCTTTACACTAGCTCTTTAAGCATACCGTCTAAATTGCTACTACGTAGTATTTATATTCCATCCTCTTAGGAGCTTATATTATATAGTATATTTAATATCTAGTATATTATACCCTAAGGCAATCTCCACGTCGGTCCAAACAAATCATTAAACCATGGTAATTATGGCCGCAGACAGTAACGCTATCGCCTAGAGGTATCATTTCACAGAGAGGTTCGGAAATATGCAGCTCAGACTGCCCGAAGTTCTTTTGAGTCACTAAAAGCGTATCTATTGCGGAAAAATCATGTAAGCCAAGTGTATGTGACGATGAGCATGACGTAAGGGAGTGTGGCTGAATCTGTGTCTATTAAGACAATGCTTCTCTGCCTCCAACATATACATGTTCAGCGACACCCCTTTTTTTTCCTTTCTTTTTTTTCTGCCCTGATATTTAAGTTAAAACAAAAGGATTAAGCCCTTTTTGATTCCGCTCGCCCCTATTAAAGTGACGATTACTTAATTGTTCCACTGGAGATACTTTGGGTGCAAAGGCTCTGAGGTGTACAAACTAGAACAGTATAAATAACTGGCTATAACTAGCTAACCGGGTTAATTTAATACCTCTCTTCTTTAGGGGTTTAGGTGTTTGTTGGAGTTGATTATTAGATGAATGGCTGAGCACCCACATAATGTGGAGATGTTGTCCTGGAATTGTGAGTTGCTGGTGTATCAGGCAAGAAACGTTTGGCGTATTAGGCATAAATAGATAAGAAAAATAATGTTGCAAATGACTCAACTTATAAAGGAGGTAATTAAACCTTGTATGAACCTTCATAAAATCTCATCCACTAATTCACTACTTAATACACTCTTCAGCGGCTTTCCCAGTCCGTATTGTATGTCTCCAAAACGGCATCTCAACTAAAGTATCGTCATTTAAGCCACCAAGAACTCTACATTGCTGGATTGAAAAATATACGTTGAACAAAGACGCTAACAAAATATTAAGAGAGAATATCTTAGAATATAGGCACGTTAATGTTATCATTTCTGTTAAAAAATAATACGATATTTGCGTGAAATCTATATCGATTAATCATTAGATTGACTCCATATTATTCAATTCTTCTTCGCCCCGGGGAACCACTCCGTATGACAATCACCCAACCCACCACAATACACGACCCTCTTCCCTTCCAAATAGGCCGTATAATCCGTGACGCCCGCCTCAATTGCCGCCTTTGCGAAGTCCTCATAGTTCCCTACCCCCGCTTGCGCACTCTTGACCGCTGCAACCAGTTTCGTACTATCCCAGGGCAGGGTGCCGGCGAGCGAGCTGTGTGAGGGGATGGGCGCGATGTCGACTTCAGTGCCGATGTAGGCGGTGGCGGTGCTGGTGATGTAGTCGATGCGGTAGCGGTTAACATTCAGTGCGGAGAGGGCGGAGACGGCAGCGGGGAATGAGAGGCCGCTGGGGGAGTGCACGGCAGCCCAGACGGCGCGGATGGCGGTGACGGTTGGTTCGGCAAGCATGGCGGGGTTCTGCGATTATGAGTGTTTGAGATTAACGAAATTCTATTTTGAGTGTGAGAGTTACTTATTAAGAGAGTACAGGACTTTGAATGGGCTGAGAGATATCAATGCAGAAAACTTGAATTTTGGTTCTTTGGCAGGTCGTGATTTTGCGAGTGGAGTGTTTTAAGGCCAGAGTTACGAACTTCTGCGTGTTATCTGACACACCACGAGCTTTCAGGACGATGAGTCAATTAAAAATTCCAGACTATATTGCTTATTATGCACACGAGCGCTATGGTCCAACGCATCAAAAAGGTGCATGAAAGCTGAGATTTTTGGCTGCACGTCAAACTGAAAACAGGACATGGACGCGCGAGCTCACGTGGTCCCCTTTTCTTTTCGTTAGCCGAAACATCCAGCCCACACGCCCCTTTGCTTTTGCACCATCATCCACATCGCCATGCCTGAAGAACACTTCCGCCTGTTCGATCTGCCCTTCGAGGTTCGTGTGAAAATTTACTACCTTGTCAAAGAGTCCGGCGGCTCGCTTGCAGGCTTGAGAGCGAATTGCGCGGCTTGGAAAGAAGTAAGAGCGGTGGCGAGTGATTGTGGATGGTATCTGAGGAGAGGCAGGGCGGCGCTTCCAACAAGACCAATCTACGACTGGAGGGCTAGACTGGAGATGCTGGACGCTTTCATGGGGCGACCGGGTCATGTAGAGCGTAATTTCGGCGATGCAATGGCGAGCATGCGTGCGATCAGAGAGGGGGAGTTGGTAGCCGTCTGAGATATGGTACGGTTGTTCGTTGTCGTGCTTTCGCCTGGAGCTGCGAGCTGACGACCAAACGACAGGATGTGTGGTGATCCTAGTTCGTTCTTGTCGACGTTGGACTCGTCTGCTTCAACCGTTGGGGACACAGATGGTTTTCCGGGGTAGGAGCCTGGGGTTGGATCTTTAGGCTGAAATTTTCTCCGGATTGCTTCGAATCCTGGGACTTGCCCTGGTAGTAACAATCATCTTGGATCGCTGCTCGTGTTTCCTAACAACGACTCAACACACTTGCCCCCGGAGCTAGAGGAGTTCAAATTGACACAAGGAACGTGCTGCAAGGAACTTACTAGGGATGAGGCGTCTTCCGAGCCTAGCAAGGTAGTTCTGCGGGCAGGGCCGTGCTGAGATGTTCAACGTCCCTGGCGGATGGTTGGGGAGTGAAGGGCTGTCGTTGTCTGGATTATTTTTCCCTTTCCACAAAAGTTTAGTATGGTAGATAAGGTGCAGGGATGATGAATTGATGATAATTGTGGCTTCGGAGCCCCTCACGGATCAACTCTATGCGGGACTAGAGATGAGAAGCGCCATTGCAAGCGCCTTCGTGCACACCGAGAATTCGGGCAAAGCTAAAATAGGCAAAAGCCCTTCTCATCATTCTATTTATATCATCGCAAACAGACATTGTCCTCTAAGATATGCATGAGAGCCTTGAGAGAGGCATATGCAGACGGTTTTGCCTATGCGCTGTTGGTGTGTACACTCGACTTAGCTTTCATACTATGCATTTGTGAATCGCTTCCAATAGCTAGTAGCAAGGATTAAACCGATGACGCAGTGATTGCGCGTGCGACTTTAGTAGTGACGCTTGTCATAAGTTATTTGATGAGATACGGCGTATGTACTTTCTGTCAAAGACCTCTTTTACTAGCATGATCAAACCCTTGTAATGATCCAGAGGTAGATACGGTTTGAATAAATTAAGAGCTCAAAATGGCGTAGATAGTTTCTTGGAGCTATGTGAAGTCATGTACCCGCAGGACATGCCGCATTACGTCGACTCCAGCATCAATCTCGCTTCAATTAGCCTCGCCTCGGATGGTGCTCGATTCTCGTCGAAGCAAAAACGAATAATTCTGGGCTATGTACAAGCTGTAAATGGTGTGCCAGTTGCTGTTGTCAGATGGCAAGCGTTGCACTGTCCAGTGGCACATAAGCATTGACAATTTCCGAGAATCCGAGGTACTTCGCAAAGCGATCAATGCTTCAAGTTTCCGAGTGGCTAGCTTATCGAGATGATCGGATAATGAGCGGCTTAACGCGCCTATGCTCCGCACTTATACTGTAGGTAATATCGGAATTGGCAGAGACATGGCTTGCAAGTAGCGACATAGTGTGGAGAATGGTCTAATTTCCCACGTGCCTGAATCATGGACCCCTTCAAAGAAGCGGTGAGATTGAGGAATTGCGGTATAGGGAGATCCGACAACCTGTCTAGCTGGCCTTGCAGGATAGTCAATGCACGGTCCACCTATGTCAAGCCCATCTATCAAGTTGTCCTCTCGAATGTGGAAAACCCCTCCTTTGGAGGGAGGGGTTGCAACATCAGGCACTTATCTTGCAGGCCGAGCAGGCTGACAAGCTCTCGGATAAGAATGCTTCCCCTGACTGATGCAGCAGTTGTTCGTAGCTACTGGTCCTCTCTGTAAGCTCTCTCTTAGCTACTCTCTTAGCTTCTCTCTTGACTCTCTCATATGAGGATCGGTCCAGTGTCAAGTTTCACCAGGCGTGCGCACAGAGCGTCCTCTCCTCTCGAGTTGCGCGAAGCGGCCGGCTGCGGCAGTTGCAACGCTAGGACGAGCCTTGTTCGGCCTTGCAAGGGTTGCCAAGAAGATCTACCGTTAGCACTTCCAGAACATCGAAATCGAGCGGCGCTGAGTGGACCAAGTCGTAAGTGGCAGATCCAGAGCAGACCAAGCAGCCTGAGGGGCTTGCCTGGATGTGTGACGGCGCTGCAGTTCTTGCTGTCATCCACACCAGCCCACTCCAGCCTTGAATTGAGACATCACCACACCATCTGTTGTCTGCGACCCTCCAAGCGCTCTATATCCTCTGCGCTCTCAGCTGCGGCACTACACCATCGCAGAGGCGCCCGCTTCCCTCCCACCCGCTTGAATGTTCGACATCAGCCTTTGAAGGGCTACGGAGCATTGGGCTGCTACGCATGAGCGCTTTGGCGCAAACATGCCATCGAGCGGCGTCGACGAGTTTACAGACCTCTCGTCTTCACTACTCTTCGACGATGCTATATACCAACGGGAAGCCCTTGGCCTACTAGTAAATCAAACCGAGGATGAGTTGGACGAGCGAATTGCCGTCGAGGCCCGGGAGTCTGGTATCGATGATCCTTACAGGTACTTAACTCCAGAGCCACAGGACTTGTCAACGGCCATCTCCACTCTGACAGTGTCGAGCGCATATCGAAGCTCCATGTCAATCCATTCTCGTGAATCGCATTCCACAGGCTTTGCGTCAGATCCGTCGCGAAACTCTAAAGACCAACACCTCGACAACTTTTCAGCCCCACGACTGCAACCACCACCTCGTACCTCGCTGTGTCTCGAGAACTATGATTCACTACTAGAGAAGTTTCGCCCCACGATGCGACATTCCCGTTCATCTTCGACGGCATCGACAGCAGGATCGACCTCTCTATCCTCGACTCCGAATATACCTGGTACCAGTATAAAGCGCAAGCGAGGGCCGAGCTTGCTTTCAATGTTTCGAAGAGAGCCACAGTACGTCCTTGAAAACTGTTATCTCTGCTTAGGATACTAATCAACCCTTCGTGCAGCATCTGTACTTCTCGTGTTCGCCACGGTCACCATGTAAATCCTTTCACGCCACGGCTAGGGTGCGGTCACACCCTCACAAAATATGCAACTCGAATCCACGTTCAAGAGGCTATCGAGAGTGGCGGACGTATATTGCCGAACTGTTGCGGCAGACCGTTACCAAAGGCTGTGCTTGAGGCGGTAATGACCAAGGAAGAAATGCATGATTTTCTAGCGCAATTTACCCAATATCCTGGATTTGAGAACGATAGGGGTATTAGGTACAGCCATGATGGCGTTGTTGAAATTGCACCACCAGTAGAATGCCCCTCTCCGTGTGACGTTGGCCCGGAATTAACTTACGCTCCTGCGGAGAATACCCCGGAGTGTGATGAGCAGCTAAAAACGGCAATGGCTGATGAGGCGTTCCGAGTTCTGCATGCGCAGCGAAAAGAGCAGTTTCAGCGCATAGTGGAATTTGAGTCTAAACAAAGGCAGGTCATATCAGCGTATTATGATAAATCGCGAAACAGATTGTCCTCACAAGTTGCCCGTAACAAGGCCGAGAAGGCGAAAGAGGTTGGTATACCGACACTCCATATATTTGAAGATATACTGACCTTATCGAAGCACACCCAGGCTCTAGAACAACTCGAGGAAGCGCAAGTTGCTGCAGAACTCGACCTACGAAAAGCTCACGTTCTTGAACGACAGAACGTAGCGACTGCGCTGAAATACATGGAGGCGTACTGCAACGGCCTCAACACTTCCGGGACGGAGAGCAAACACACAGTATCAGAAGATGACAGGAAGAAGCTCAAGAGACAGCATGCTTTGCAGGATAATCTTCCACACAAGCACGAGAGCGCAATTAATGTATTACGTGCGAAGCAAGAGAAAGACGTGAAAGTGCACATGCATAAGCAGAATGCAGAGCTTGTGCAGATGGATCACGAGTTTGAAAAAGAGAATCGATTGCTTGAAATGCATTTCTTAAAAGAATCTAGCAGATTAGAGGCATTGATGGAGTCACGGAGAAGAAGAGCTGCTGCACGATGGACTTTGAGAACCGAAACCTGGAGAAAAGACTTTGAAAGCCAGCATGGCACAGCTTTACCTGGCCAACTCCCACGCCTGGATTGGCCGGACCTCCCTCTGCAAGAACCTAAATCAGCGGATGAATCGAGCGAGCTGATGAAGTTTTTCCAGCTAGAGCCATCTCCCAAGATATCTTATTAATTTTTATTACTCATATTTTCCATACCATCGGATTTCATTTCTCTCAATCTCTACAATTTTATCTGGGCATGGCATAGCGCGGAGTTCAAGTGTCTCATTCAGTTTTCAGTTCATTCCCACTCCTGGCGGATATACCCAGTGGATCCGAAAGCTTTTCTGGAATATAACCTACTAGCGGTTTTGGAAGCAGAGCAACCCGTAGCATGATCAGAATCAAGATCTCGTATATATACTATGACCAGCTGATCCAGCAGGCCGTTAATAATGAATGAGTCACATTCGAATCAACCTATCGACCTCCTTTGTTCACAAAACATGTTCAAAATGAAAGGTCGCTTGATTTTCAAGCTAACGTGTACTAAGCGGGGCGTTATTTACGACAGAATCATCATAGCCTCGCCTATATTTGGGTCATCTCGCCCAAGGCCCCGGATCTATTTCGTACGCTAGCTGTGAGTCTTGGTGATAAGTTGTTACTCTAGGAATACCACGACCTAAGTCAATGGTGCACCAATTTATCCATCCTAAACCCCCAGATTGGCGTATTCCATCTTCCAATAGCTAGTGACGATGGGGTTTATAATCTATCCAGAAAAGGCAATATACTCACATACTCTCATACTCGAATATTTATAGAGTATTTACTGTTCAAAAGGTTAATTAGCTAGTCTGGTTCTTCCCATTTTTCGATCCGCTGCTCTCCGTTGGGCCATTTTGCGTCACTCATTGGACATTGTTATTTATCACAGCGTTAAAACCGCTGTTGTGCCTTAGGTTCATAGTGTTCACAGGTTTACGAAGTTTCGTTCCACAGAATCTAAGTTTCGGGCGGGGCATACAAGACTGCCATTTTCCTAAGATGTTTCGCTCTAGGCTAATGTTAATGCTTGCCTTTCTTTAAACAACTAACCTAGGATCACTAAGCAACCCCGTCTCATGGTTTTCCCGGTTGTCGCTGCATTTCGAAGCCGAACGATACCTCCGAGCGCACCTTGTGCAACAGCACTCCGACCTTCTTTGCCTGTCGGATGGCCGGACTTTTTTGTCTTGTTCCAGACTCAAAGGATCGTTAGTATGCAGCATTCGACTTTTTTTGATTGGTGTATCCGGAAACTTACCTTTCGATCTGGTCATTGGATTCGGCTAACTGCTTAAATTGTACATGTTGGCTTACTGATCTATTAGAGCTTGTGTCCGGATCTCCCCACCATTCCCGAAACTGACTGAATCCAGTTTTCGCTTTCCAAACTTTCAGTCTGATTTTATGCCATAGATGTACGCACATGTCCTTCAGTAGCAAACTAATTCGTTGACTAAATGACGCGTTCTCCAATACTGGCCGAGCAGGTCTGTCTTCTTTGCTGTAGCAGAGCAAGTTCGAAAGGCTATCAAATTCAGAAGATAATCTTTGCACCCAGGTACTATGATAGCGAGCAATGGCCGAAGAAAGAACGATGAAGGCTGCCGCCGTCCATGGACCCCAGGCACCTATAGCGTCACTTTGTTCACTGGCCGGCAGACTCCCGAGCAAGATCTCAATAGCCACCACAGTGAGAATGAACACCGTTGGATATAAAATTACACCCAAGAGTGTGAGTACGACGTATGCGGCCGCAACAGTCTTCGCAACCAGAAAACGGCCTCTCCAGTAAAAGCTATCCTTCCTTGGATATTGCTCCAAGCAAAACCTTTTGATGATTTTTCGCTCTCGCTCACCTTTGAAGAAGTAGCTGATGACAGAATGGGAATCTGCGCTTAAGATTCTGAAAATGCGATTCCGCACTTGCTCTTGAGTAGACTGACTGTGAAGGATAGCTAGTAGACCTTGGACTATTGCAAAAGTCCAGAGGGCGACAATGTAGGCAATGAGACGGTTAAGCGTTTCGTCATTACAAGATTGTCGACAAATAATATTCCAACTGGACTTTCGATAGAGAAAAGGGATCATATTCGTCCCCTTTCGTAAAGGCGCATATGGACTAAGTAACCCACAAAAATCGACACATTGACACTGGTTATACAGCTCCCAGTATTGATTATCCGCTAAATTACCAAAGCTGCACTCTGGGCCGCTTCCAGTGCAGTAGCTGATTGATGCGAGCTGTGGGACATTCCACTTGCCGCGCTGCCAGCCCAGCATAAGCTTGAGGACAGGAATCAAGGCAGCAAAAACCAGCAGGGCCCAGTAGACCATAACAGCCTTGGCCTTATTCGAGCGGAACGTGGCGGACCAAGCCATCATCGGCGTTAGCATCACGCCCGCGGCAGCCAGCACCGGCGCAATGCCCCAGAAATCGATATCGCCGGCCGCGGTCACGGACTGGATATCTAGCCGGCCGCTGGCTTCTTGCTCCAGATGGCCCCAGTCGAAGAACGGCAGCATGACGAAGAAGTGCAGCGCCGCGACAGACGAGTATGTCATCACGGTGCCCACCGCCGCTGACGCGACCCAGGTGCGGCGCCGGAAGAGGACGGCGACGACTAGCATGGCATAGAAGAGCATTCGTGGCAAGACATCGTATTGGCCGCTGAGCGGGTAGACGCATTCGATCTTGACTCTGGTTGCGTTGGAGTGGAGGAGCATGGCGATGAGATTGAAGGAGTAGGGTATGTCGCCGTGGCCTGGGCCGAAGTTGAGTTGGAGGACTTGGGATGGGTAGACGGTGAGGTTTATGTCAGGGTCTACATCGCGTAATGGGTAGTTGTCTTCCTCAACCCATTGACTGCTGGCTTGGATTTGCTCGTAGAGTGACCCATTTGCAAAGCCTGGTGCGGTAATTGAATTCATGGCGGGGCTGCGGAGGAAGCCCAAGAGTGTTGAAGAGAAAGATTCTACGCATTAAGCCTCAGAACATGTGTGTAATCGTGCATACACGGGAATAAGAAGGAACTAAAGAAAATTTCTGGTGCTAGAACTGAGCTTCATGCTTTTTATCCATCTTATAGACCAGCGCTGTGTAACTTGATTAAAGCGAGAAGGCGCCAAAGTTGCAGGTCTCCCTTTGTAGAGAGCATCGCATTGACGCCCATCGCATTTTATGACGATAATTGGCTCTTTCACAGCCTGCTGTCTTACGCGTAAATTCATGGGATTGTTGTTTCGTGGACAGCCCAATTGTTAGAGACTTATTGTCTTATCGTACACTAGGAACTATTTCAAATAATGTCGGACTGTGGCTGTGAGGCTGCGACACTGCAGCGTTGACTTGTATCGGTTCTTGTATGGTAGCCTGGTAGGACCAAGTAGATCTTGAGCATGGAGCAAGGATTCGTCACCTGATGCCCAAATAAGCCCATTAGGATCTTCACCAGTGTATTGGTAGACGGTCTTTTTGGGGCCAATTGGGCGTTCAGTAACTTTAGCTCACAGGGAAATGCCCATCCGCAAGGAGATCCTCAAGGACGTTGCACAAGACCTAGACACATTCTAGGTTCTGGCTGAAACGATGGCTTATCTGAAAAGCACAACTATGGAAACGAGGCATCATCCACAGCCAGACTTGCTGATAAGCAAGCAAGCAAGCAAAACACCCCTCTGCTTGCTTGATTGCCCGATTTGGAAGCTCTCTGCTTGCTTGCTTGCTTGTTAGCCTCAAAATCACGTCTGCTTGCTTGCTTGCTTGTTAATTGCTTGCCAAGACAGTATAGAATTTGAAGTTCTATAGAAAATCCGCCATGGCTTCGCCTAGTAATAGTACATTGCCTACTAAGCTCCTCTACTATTAATTAATTGTAGTATAAGGTAAGCTCGTTCGCGCGGCTTAAAGGCAGTTTATGAGGTAGACGCGGTAAAGGCAGCGCGTAGATCGCGATCTTGGCGTGGTGTAGAGGATCAGGAGGTAGTAGAGGAAGGAGGTGTAGCAGCTATTCCTTTGTTAGCTATTAGCTTTATATAAATTGATAGACTTACTACCTTCTCTAGTGGCCTTCTTATAACCCATCTTCTTCTAAGAACGCGTGTATTATAGAGCAGCAATTATTATTGGCTGTAGCCTAGATTAACGAGGCTCTAGTAGATTACCAGCTTTACTAAATTCTTGCTTATAATCCGAGCTTATAGCTGGTATAGTTAGTATATTAAAGGTGAACTAGGCGAGGCGTGGAAACTCAATTTGCATCTACTACTAGTACTTAATTAGATCCTAAGCCAATAGGTGTTCCTTTAGTAGAGGATTAAGCAACTTCCACTGCGTGTACTTATCCTCGCAGACTATCTAGCTTGGTGTTAAGGCACCAGAGTAGGTGTTAATATGGCTATTACGGCCAGTGGAGGCTCGCACGCGTTTTGGAGGCCGTGCCTCTATTTCTGCTAATAAAGGTATTAAACGATCTTTGTACTAAAGCCAGAGAGTTTAGAAGGTAGCGTCGCCGTTAATAATCTAATTAGGCCTATCCTTCTACGCGTTTTAGTAGAAGCGCTTAAAATAAGGATGTAAAAGGACTGCTGCATAATATACTAGAGTATTGTTAAGCTTAAGGTAGTAGTTATTCAGCTTTACCTAGGCCGCGTTTAGATTGATTATAAAATAATCCTCTATAGCTTCCTAATTCGGATAGTCCTCTATTATAGCTTTAGCGACGCGATCCTTCTTTTCTTTAAAGACTTTAAGCAGCCAATTAAATGTAGAAATGACCTCCTAAATCACGCCGTGTTTACCAGTCTTGCCTCTGCCTTCTACTAAGCTTATGGCTTCTTTAAGAGGGCTAAGGATCTCTATATATTTATTAATAATTGACCAATTGTATGCGTTTAAGCCGCCAATAGCGATATAGCGGCGAGGCTTAGGTACCTTCTTGCCTTTAGATCTGAGGGAGGCCGTTTTCTTTTTGTGCTTTGTAATCTAGTACTAAGCAAACGAATTAAGAGGCGCTTGGAGCTCAGTAGCTTATTTAAAGGTAGCGTGGTAGCTATTCTAGCGGGTCTTAATAGGCTTAATAAGCTGCTTAATTTAGAAGCCTTTCTACAGAGGTATATTCTTATTAACTTAATATTGCTCGAATAGCTATACAAGCTAAGGCGTATTAATTGAATTAATAAGGTTATAAAGTATTCTAAGCAGTCCTTCCTTCCGCCACTGCTCTAGGAACTCTTCTTCTTTTGGTATATTTACATCCTCGTTTTTAAAAGCTTCTTTATTTTTACTGAATATAAGCTGCTAAGCAACTAAATTTAGGATATAGCAAGCACAGTGGGCGCGCCTATGGGCCTTATTAAAGCTAAATTTGACTGCCAGATAATTTAAACAAGTATTATTTATATGGGTGTTGTTAGTAATAAAGTAGCTAAGCTATTCCTTTGTGATCTTAAATGTATTAAGGATGTTACTAATAACTTCCGCGTAGTTAATTCCTAAGTGCTAGCTAAGCTGTGTGGGTAGAGTAAGTATATAGTCCACTATATAACCTTCCTTATTAAGGTGATGTACGTATATGCTAGTAAGAGTAAGCTTGCCATTAGGGGTCTGCTAGCTATTAAAGGATATATATAGGAGTGATCTGGAGGCAGCGAGAGTTTTAGTAATAGAGGGGAGGTACGTTTTATAGTTAGCTAGTACATAGTCTGCTACCACTTGATAATTGAGCTAGAGTACGCGCTTAGCCTTAGGATTCGCAATTTATATTATATGGCGGAAGGACGAGGTTTCAAACTCTTATAGTAGGTGATTATTTTTAGTAAGCCAATTAATAGCTAATTGCTTAAATATAGAGGTATTAAAGCCGCTAATAATTGCGTTAGCAGCTTCTTAAGAGACGTATTGGCCTAAAGCCTAAAGTTGCTTAAAAATGGTGTGCCCGCGCTTTTTTAATTTAAATATAATCTCTCTATTTTTATTATATCTATGGCCAGGAGTATTTTTAGTAAGATGCGTTTAAGCAGTAGTATTAGCATTTAATATATTATAATAACCAGGGCCTCCACAGTTAAGAATTTTATATTAGTGGCAGTACTTACAGATAAAGATAATTTGCTCTAGCTTTACCTAACTTTAGTACCTATACCTATATTTATAAATAAAGCTAGGTGTCTGCTTTAAGCTATAATAAGGTTTTTAAAGATCTAGAAGTCGTTTCTAGTTAATGCTATTATAATTGTTAATATTATTGTCGTCTGCAAGCTGGTTAGGCGCGGCGGCTTCCAATAATAAGACTATAGGGGCTGAGGGGTTTTCTGCGGATATCACGCTTATATTCACGTTGGTAGGGTCCTATGCCATAGTGGTAGTAGTGGCTAAGTGGGTTCTATTAAATTGGTGGAGTTAGTGATAGATAAGGATAGGAAGGTGTTTATTATTTACTATAAGCTATGTAAGACTTTTGGTTAGCGCGGAAAAACGTTTTAAATAGGCTTAGCGGTTACCTAAAAGGGCTTATTTATACTATTTGCATTACCTTGGCCACCAGAAAAACACCAAAGGTCTATTACCAACTACTGCTACTACTAAATTAACTATATACAAGCAATAAACAAGCAAGCAAGTAAGCAAGCCCTTCTATTGCTTGCTTGATTGCCCAAAATAAGGCCTCTTGCTTGCTTATCAGCAAGTCTGTCCACAGCTCCGTTTCATAGGTTATTTGCGCATATGACAATGCACGTCGCTTGCTTAGGCTTTGTCTGAGCCTTGTGTGATTGTTCTCGGGCTGAACTATCAACTATCGAATGTAACTGATTTCTCTTAGCTGTCTAAGTTGTCGAAGCCCACTAAAAAATTAAAGGCTCGGCCCGTCCCTAAATAGCCGCCTTCCTAGAGGGCGGGGTAGGGCTATTGACGAAGCTAACGAGAGATGTTTTAGTTACAATGATGGTGTGCGAACAGCGTGGCTAATAAGCCGTCGATTGGCTTAATAAGGCTTCAATTGATTAATTGTATTAATAATTGAGCTATTTGGATTGAACAGATTATTAAGATTTAATTGCAATTGATTGCAAACGATGGATAGACTACTAAGTTAGAATCTACTACTGTTTTGGGAGCAGGCTGACTCCTTTTAGGTATAGAAGAATGAATCAGACTTGTGGAGGAGAGTTTGGATAGTGTGACGGCAGAAGGGCACCGCATTATGCCGCATTATTGTAACTTGTCTCGCTCCACGTCGCCATACGGCCAAAAAGACAGAGAGTACCCCCCCCAAAGTGAGCCATATGTACACCTCTCATCAATTCCGGTGGTTAGCGCAGCCACGTCTACACGACCTTTTTATAGGGGAAGTTTTGGTATTTTTGCTATTTAAGGGAAAGTTAATAAAACACGCTAACTCCCGGAATTGACGAGAGGATGTGCTCTTACAATTGCCCTCTATGCGCCCGTCCTCGAGCGCCTTGCAGGGATTCCTTTACGCGCCCGTTCTCGGGCCTCCGCAGGGATCGCATGCCAAGAGCCCTATATATATTCTCCTAGTAACGTAGGTTCCGCAACTGGGTCGACACGTAGCTGACGCCTCCTCGCATCTAACCCCTGTAGACGTGCGTTGGACTGTACCAGAGCAGAGTGCGACCGTTAGGAGTTAAACCCACCCCCTCGGCGCCCCCCACACCTAGCTCCGGTAAGTTCGCGAGCGCAATTGTAACGTGTCCCTCCACGTTGCTACACAGCCAAAAAGATAGAGAATACTCGCGAACTTGCGCGACTCTTGTGGGATTAATATATATGCTCTTACAATTATTCCGCATTCGGTTATATATCTCCATATCTGCTACCCTACTATTGGCTCGCTTACTACTAGCGCCTTAGTGGCCCTCTTAAGATTAGGTATCGGAGGTCGGGGTTAAGCTTGGCGTAACCTCAGGTTACGCACGACCCCCCAAGGTCCGCGACATATCGTCCAAATATCACCCCCCCCCTTTGGTGGTGGCCCCTACTTTTCGGACGCGTCTTTGAGGCCTAGGTTAGTACTAGGTTAGTATGGAGGGCCTCAGCGCGTCTTTAACCTCACCGTCGCCTCAACAATCCATTTTCCAACCTCTATAACGGGACTAGCCCAGTTATAGTAGGAATGTCTCGGTAAAACATTTAACAGATAACTGTATAAAACTATTTATAACTGTCTATAACTATCTATAACTGTCCGCAATTATTTACTATAATCTACTATTTTCTACTAAATTTTACTAATATAATAGAATTTGGTTAAAACCTATTAAAATCCGTATAGGCTTATACCTATACGTTTATTGCTAAGACCCTAAATATTTAGTTATAAGTTTTCTATATTCCTTTCTCTTCTTTATATAATGTCTTAACGTAATCCACCACTAAGTGGCGCTCACCACTATGTGGTTCCCCCACCACTAGAACGCAACGCGTTCTATAACCACTACTATAATGGCCACACTACAACAACAAGAAGCCTTGCATAGAGAGGGCAGATTAGCTCTTACTTTTAACGCCTATAAGTAGGGCCAAATTATAGCCCTTAAAACCGCCGCGAATATATATAATATCCCCCTAATAATAGCTATATAACGCGCTGCTAGTATACAACCAAAACGTGGTTTTTATGTGTTAAATAGCCTTCTTATATCTATACAAGAAGAAAGTCTTAAGCAGTAGATTCTATTAATAGATTAACGCGGTATACTACCTAGAATTGTAACTATACGGTAGATGGCTAGTATCCTAGCTATACAGCACGTTAGATTAGCTACCTTATTACTAGTTAGCCTAAATTAGGTATTAAAAATTATTAACCGCCATTAGGATCTAAAATCTAAATATAATCGCAAGTATAACTATTAATAAGCTAAATATAAAGACCCTACGCTTATTTAGGGCTGGTTTAAACATATTTAAAACACAAAAATATAATATGGGATTCTTAATAAGGATACCTAGAATTTTAATAAGACTAGCTTCTAGATAGGTGTTATTATAACTGTAAAAGTTATTACTAAAACTAACCGTACTAGCCGGCCTAGAATAATACAGCCAGGCAATTAAGAATGGGTTATAATTATTAAGTGTATTAATGCCCTAGGGGTTATAATTCCACTACTTATTATCTTTAAGGTAGTAATACACTAAGCTGCCTAGTATAAGGACGGTGTTATACCATATAACTAGTTAATTAATATTAGCAATAATAGTTAAACAATAAATAAGATTAGCTTAACCTGGCTATCTCTATTCCATAAGCATATAAAAGATTATATAGTTAGTACGCATCAGCTACTAGTACTAAATAGCCATAATAGCCACATATTACCTAAATTCAATTAGTTCTACCTAAATCATTAAATAGTCATCCTTTGCATACTAGCGTACTTATTATATCTACTACAGCCGCTAGATATAGGCTGTTTCTTAGTCCTTAAGCAATTATATAGACGCCTTGTTAAAGAGATTATAAGCCACGGTATTAACTATATTAATAAGTATAAATTCCTACCACCATATAGATAGGCTAGGCAGGCAGCACTATATTAGAATAATATATAGATAGGATTTGTAGCTACTAGCCTTATTCTATATAGCCCTAATTATATACTATCGCAGCTATATACTAAATATTAGACACCACCCTAATACCGTTCACCATTAAATGCATCTTAAATAGCCAAAACACCTTATAATATTGCTAAGCTATAGAAGTAGACAGTCTTACTAAAGCGCTATCTTAAGTAGTATATATATAGCCTACCAAGTCTAATAGAATAAGCCCTTAGCTAGCTTATTAAGGGGCGCGAAATGGTAATATTAAGCGCTATACTACTTATAAGCAAAAATAAGAAGCTATGTATAGAAAACCAGCGCCAAAAAAGAAAGAGGGTAAAGAAGCGCACGTATATAGCTAGAGGGGGTGTTCTATTAGGAGCAGAAGGGGCCTCTTGTGCACAAGTTGCCCAGAAGAAGGCAGCAGAGGGGGTAGTAGAGGCAGCGGCCAAGCGACCGCAACGAGTACTACGCAAGTGCAGCATATGCAAATCGACAGAACACACAGCACGTACGTGCCCTAGACGGTAGGCAACTAGCTAGTAGATAGTTACACTAAATATAATTATTCGTGGTTAAGCAATTCGCATTTTTCGCGCCGTAAGTTTTAGTGGGGGGACCACATGGTGGTAAGCGCCACTTGGTGGTGGATCACGTTATAACTTAAATAATATATTGCATTACCTCAATTGCATATTAAGGAATGTATAAGTTGGTCAACTGCGTATTATTTAACTTTTAAATATGTCAAATTGGTTAATTGCAGGTTAATTGCGTGTCGTTTAACTTTTAAATATGTTAAGTTGGTTAACTGCGTATTATTTAACTTTTAAATGTATCAAGTTGGTTAATTGCGTATTAAGTTGGTTAATTGCGTGTTAAGTTAATTAAATTGCATGTTAATTACGCGAAACGTGCTTAGTAAAGTCGACTTGAAACCTAGCCTGCGAATATTTTCCTAACGTAATAGAAAATAAGCTTTACCTATTTTTAGAGCAGTAAGTTATTTACTAAAAATTATAAGCTGCTGGTTATTAAAAACGGAAGTTAAAACAAAAAGAGATATAAAAAGATAGTGTTATAGGACGGGGGTAGTAGCTATAGAGCGTATGTATTTAAGAAGTCTATAAAACGTTACGCAATCGATTATAAGGGTTAAGGGCGTAAGGAGGTAATATACTTATATATAGCTAACGTAAGCTATATATAAGGTATACGTAAGAGTATAGGGCTCTCCTATAGAGGCCTCTGTAGTAGGGTTCTGTAATAGATAGTAAGCAGGCAAAGAAGAGGTAAAAGATAGTTAAGCGGGTAGGGCAGCTAGGGGGGAAAGTAGCTATAGGGGTAGCTATAGGGGAGGAAGCTATAAAGGAGGAAGGGGAGGTATAGGATAAGGATGTCCTAGATATTCTATTTAATAAGATAGTTTAATACTTAGTTATAAATAGCTACGTCTCCACTATTACTAAGCTTTATGTATAGTAGTTAGAGGATAAGACCTAACAGCTACTATAGGGGGCGAAGCTCTTAGTAGTACTAAATAGTGTTTGCTGTAATAAGGACCAGATTTAACGCGTTAACTTTATTAATTAAAGCCTATTTATAATTACTAGCGGCTATAATATTAAAGGGATTAAAAAGGTAATTACTTAGTACTAGAAGACGGGCTCTAAGATACTAGGTTTAGTTAAGTCTTACCTTTAAACTGCAGCTAAGTATTTATTAGGTTTATATATATAAGGCTATTGCCTAGGTGTATGGTAGGGAGTAGGTAAACCAAGTATAAGTTATAAGGAGAGTTAATAGAAGAGGACAATATGGTAAAGGGTATAACGAAAGCCTTATAAGAGTATCACGGTAGACTTGCTAATGGGCTAGGTATATAGGTAAATAAGAAGTCAACAACGTAATAATAACTAGTGGAGTGGTTGCCTAATAGATTAACTCTAATTGTATTCTAAGATTTACTATAAGGAAAGTGTTGGTTACACAAGGGGATATCACGTAGCTACGATTCGTAGATAGTATGATGGTTGTTCTTCTTTTTGATAGCAAAGGATCATAAGGATTGTAGTGCCTAAGTAGGGGGCTGATTAGTCACCATAAGGATAACTAATCAAAGACACAACGACGACACGTAACCACGTAACTGCTGTCCTTATATTCCGACACTGGCAGTTCTTTCTTTGTGTGTAGAACCACCAATATATAGGCTTTGTTGATATACTGAAAGTAGATGTCTGAACAAGATTGACGTGATTATGTGGGCTTAGGAAATCCACTAAATCCTACCTATACAATTAGAATAAAATCAATTAAGAATAAAATAAAATCAATTAAGAATATATTAAAAGGAAAAGATTGTAGTGCCTTCTATCCATATATTCTAACACTGGCAGTTCTTTCTTTATGCTTATGGCGCTGTAGGAAGGCAGCAAGGCAGTAAGGTGTCGGTTTAGCTGGAAGTAAAAGCAGTAGATATTAGTTAGCTACAGGTAGAGCAGCAAGTAGTCAATTAGCTGCAGGCAGGGCATATTAGTTGCAACAGTTATCAGGTTTATAGCTGCCATAGATACTGGCAGTTCTTCTTTATAGATTGCCTGCGTGACTATGCCGTTCCAACCGCTCCCCCTATATCTCTCTCTTTACCTATCCTTTATGGTACCCTCCACGAGAACTTCCTATCTAAATCACGCTGGTAGCCACCTTTATAGCTGCTTTAGGGGCTGTAGGAGTCTCGGAATCCTCCACGCTAAATCTTCCAAAGCTTGTTAAATGTTTGTGGAGGAATGGGTGACTGTTGCTGCTAATCAAAGATGCTGTTTGTAGATCTAGGCTGCTATGGAGGCTGCTGCGGAGGCTCTTGTAGAGGCTGCTGTGGAGGCTCTTGTAGAGGTTGATGCGGAGATTGCTGCGGAGATTGCTGCGGAGATTGCTACGGAGATTGCTGCGGAGATTGCTGCGGAGGTTGCTGCGGAGGTTCTTGTCGAGCTTGCTGCTGGTGGGTTAGGATATTATTTACAGATCTGGCTTGTTGTGCCAGTTGTCTAGTCGTGGTAGGGGTTAGAGGAAACGTCTTGGCGCTTAAGTTAAACAAGGTTGAGAATCTCTGGTGGGACGGAGCTTAAGGCACGGGTTGAGATACGGCAGCCTAAGGAACTTAAGGCTAAGGAACTTGAGGTATTTGATAGCCTGAGGTTGTCTATGGTGGTTCTTGTAGAGCTTGCTGCGGAGGCTGTTGCGGAGGTTGCTGCGGAGGTTGTTGCTGTGGAGGTTGCTTCGGAGCTTATTACGGAGCTTAATACGGAGCTTAATGCAGAGCTTATTGCGGAGCTTAAGGTATAGGTTGAGATACGGCAGCCTAAGGAACTTAAGGTGTTTAATAGCCTAAGGCTGTCTATAGTGTTGCTTGTGGCTGTCCGTTATTAGGATTCCCTTGAGAGTTAAACTTCTTTTGGTGCTTAATCTCTTGTAGAGTCCATTCGTGCTCTTCTTCTACGTTAAGGACTTGCTAAATATTATCTCTAATAGTACCCCCGTTTATAGGTACAAACACTCCATTCTCCCGTAGGAAGTCTCAAAAATCCTAAATAATATAAATATTGCCAAGTGCCTAGGTGTCGGCAGTCCATCCTATAAAATCCTCCCTAAAATATTCCCACAACTGTAAATCGGCGTAGTATCTACTTCGGTAAAATAGAATACAGTATAGGAGAAAGCCGTTAACTTATTTTGCGGTACAAGTTATTATATTAATGGTAAATTCGTCCCAATCTTTATTAATAAGTTTCGCGTACACAGCTACCCCTAGTGGTAAGGAGTCTCTCCAGTTATTTGGAATAGCCGTAGCCATGTTTTTAGAGGAAGGGAAGTGTTATTGGTGTAGGGATTGTCATTTAGTATAGGGGTTGTCGTTTGGTGTAGGGGTTGTCGTTTAGTATAGGGGTTGTCGTTTGGTGTAGGGATTGTCGTTTGGTACGCGTTTGTGACGTATATTTGCGGTTATAGGGCTCAGGACCAGTTCTGGCCTTAAATCGCGAAGACTCGTAAAGCGTGTTATTCTGCGTAATGGACGCAAGAATCCGTAATCTTAGAAAGGCTCAGGACCAGTTCTGGCCTTTTAGATCCTTAGATTCGTGGAAGAGTTCTATTTAAGGTTTAGGACCAGTTCTGACCTTAAAAGACAGCTTCCTCT
>Ga0307507_10002472_pt1 | contig 38662 bp, 9 predicted proteins | sample 7_EM_MG_FD_207223 | JGI IMG/M metagenome (GOLD analysis project Ga0307507, IMG submission 207223) | Populus trichocarpa ectomycorrhiza microbial communities from riparian zone in the Pacific Northwest, United States - 7_EM | ecosystem: Host-associated > Plants > Roots > Unclassified | place...
CTGCGTGTCAAAAAAACACGACATAGGCTAGTCGGTCGAGTTGCCAAATGACCTCAACTGCGCGCCAATTGCGTTAACCACCAACCATTGAGGCCATTGAAAGGGTACCATATTTTGCCGATGTGGTTTTAATGGTAGTAGTAAGTAGTATAAGTGCTAATAGCGTTAAGCGGTTCTTTCTTGCCCCTATCTAGCTTTATGGCAATAGAATATATTCCTCTACTATGTCTACTATATAGTCTACTATAACCCTCTCTAAAATCTTGCTAAAGGTATTTTCTAGGGCAATAGGGTAGTAGCTTCCTAGGATTAAGTAGTCTACTTTACCTTCTTTTTATAATACTACCGTTATTATTGATCTTCTAAGTTATAGGTAGTAGCCTATTACAAAGTATACTCTAGCCACATTTATAAGCTAGGGTGCTATAAGTAGTCTATAGGTCTTTAAGGCCTTGTTTAGAATCCCATTAGGTCCTAGTGCTATATTATTTAAAAGGCGGCTAATATTTCTAGCTATTTCTTCTGTTATTATATCGCTATTAACCTATAGGTAAGTTACTGGGGTTTTACCTATAATATTACTAAGGTCTACTAGGGCCAGTTAGGGGAAGAACCTTTTTATAAGGATCTTTACCTTTTTATTTTTATTACTAGTGGCCTATAATTCCCCTACCCTTTATAGGGGCGGTAGGTATAGGCCTTTTACTAGGTGTCCTACCTTATTCTTTACCTATTTTACTATAGTCTAAATACCCTTATTATAGGGGAGGCTTAGGTTAGAAGTGTGCTTATTTATAAACCGTCTCTAGTTATTCCTTACTTCTTTCTTTAGGGTATATAACGGGACTAGCCCAGTTACAGTAGGAATGTCTTGGTGAAACACTTAACAGATAAATTCTAACGCTTTAATCAAATTCTGCTAAATTTTGCCAAGTTAATTAAATTCTGCTAAATTCTGCTAAAGTGAATTAAATTCCGCCAAATTCCGCCAACTTGATTAAATTCCACCAAATTCTACTAACGTAATGGAATTTAGTCGAAACCTATTAAAATCTGCGTAGGCTTGTGCCCATGCGTCTACTGCTAAGACCCCAAATATTTAGTTATAAGTTTCCTATATTCCTTTCTCTTCCTTATATAACGTCTTGTACTCTGTAAGAGCTATATACCTATAGATTTAGATAAAATTTATATTATTTCTTTAAATCTTCCCTAAAGCCTCTTCGCGCCCTTATATTATGTTGTATTAAAATAACTACTATTAAAATGGTAAACGAACCTAAATCCCTTTTAATAACTATAAGTATTATAACCCTAGTTAGGGAACAGTTAACTATAATACAACAGTCCTTTATAGACGCCTTAGCTTAGCAGTGGGCTGCACTGAAACCCTAGCACTAGTAATTAATAGAAGCACTCCGCAAAGAACTCCGTAATGTTAAGGTATTTATATTATAGACTCTAATAGTAACACCTATAAATAAGATTAAAATAATAGTACCTAAACCTAACCTATTGAATGCGAACACTAAACTAGTAATAGTAGCTTAACCTATACCTATAGTAAACTTAGTACCTACTACAAAATCCAAAAAGCTCCCTAATACTTTAATGTTTAATAGAAACTAAAATAACCTATATCTCTTTATAACCAAGCTCTGTCTTAAACTTATAATAAACTATAATTAATACCCTACTAAGGCTAGCAAGGTTAGCTATAGAATATCTTATTTAAGTAAGGATACTGCATAAACTATAGACCCATTCTTCTGTAATAGCACTTTTATTAATTTTAAAACCTTTATCTCTCTACTAGAATAAACATATAATAACGCCAGCTGTGAATATATAGCTGTTACCAAACTTAAAAACCTACGATAATGGAATTAAGACTTTAATAGCTTCTTTTTGGAATTTTTACGTCTTATTAGCAAGCTAGATTAAAATAAAGCCGCTAGAGTTGCTACTCTTTAATAAGCTATTTTAGATAAAATTAGAGCCTAGCTAGTAGGTAGAAAACTGCTAAAAAACCCGTCCGAATTTGCTATGGTATATTAACAAATTAATAAAGACCTTTAATATAATAAATAGACTTATTCTCTAAAGTTAACTATACTTTATATTTAAACCTCTATAAAACTAGTATATACCCTAAAGCGCGATCTGTCTCTAAAACCTAAAAGCCTTATATATAACCCTATGGACCTTAATGCCGCTTAATTTTATGCACCCTCAGGAGCTAATAAATAAAGAACTTAAGCTATAAATAGAGAATGCTTTAGATGCGGTAAAAAAGGATATATTTAAAAGCACTGCCGAACTTACCCTTTTAAAAAGTCTGCTGTAGTTCCTCCTAATTCTTAACTTGTACTTAATCCTTAAATTATACCCATTCCTTAAGTTATACTTATTCCTTAAATTATAACCGCCCTATAAATTATACTTGGACGCTATAAAGCACCTCGCCCTTAGTTAATTTAGAAAATAAATTATCCTAAGGCTAAGTCGCGCCTTAAGATAAAAAGTAGAAGAGTATAAGTGTCTAGGCTCTTTTAGCGCTGATATATAGCATAACTCCCTTAATATACTTAGTGAAATTTAAACACTTAGAAAATAGAAGAAGGTATAAATCCTAATAGATAGCGGAGCTACTAGCATGGGCTTTATTAATATAAACTATACAAAAACTTAACGCCTAAATTTAAAGAAACTTAATAAACCCTAAGGCCTATAAGGCTTTAATGGTAAACCCTTAATATATAGCAAAATAATATACTACGCCCTAGTAAAAGTGCGGATAGGTAAATACCTTAAATATATCTCCCTGTTTGTAACATCCTTAAAGCAATATAAAGTTATACTTAGATATAGATAGCTAAAATAATATAACCCCTTAATTAGCTAGGTTAAAGAAATACTAAAGTTCTATATAACCTACTGCCGAAGTTATTACTTAAAAAACTATTTGCCCTATAAACATGTATATAACTATTTAAATTTAACATAATATAAATTACCTTTACTATAAACCTTAAGCTAATATAATAAATCTATAACTACCGATTATGGTAAAGAATATAAAGATGTTATATTAAAACCTCTTAAAATTTATATAATATAGGCCGCGCCTTTTATCTTATTAGCAAAAAGATAAAATTATAAAATCTTTGCTATAACTATAGAAGATATTAAGAAAGCACTAGAACCGAAATAGTATCCTAATCCTTAACCTTTTATGCCTAAAGAGTACTATAACCTAATTAATAAGTTTAAAAAATAATTTATAGACCAACTAGCCTTGTACTAAGAGAAGTATGATTTTAAGATAGAACTTAAGCCTGGCATAACACCAAAGTTTGGTCCGCTATATAGTATGTTATAAAAAGAACTGCTTATAATATAATAATACCTTAATAGGCATCTAGAAAAAGGATTTATTTACCCTAGTTAATCTTTATTTGCCTTACCTATACTATTTATTAAAAAGCTAGAAGGAGGCTTAAGATTCTATATTAATTATTAAGCTCTAAACGTAATTATAATTTAAAACCAATATCCAATTCCCTTAATTTAAGAGATACTTAACTAATTAATAAAGGCATAGTACTTTATAAAGCTTAATATAATCGCTGCCTTTAATAAAATTTGTATATATAAAGGAGATAAGAAGTATGTAGCTTTTTATATATAATGGGGACTCTTTAAATACCTAGTAATGCTATTTAGTATAAAAAACAGTCCTAGTATATTTTAGTAATATATTAATAAAAGGTAATAGCGGACCGCATGGCAGACACGGCTGAGGAACACGCCCTACTACCACAAAGCCAAATGGGGGCAAGAAAGAACCGCTTAACACTATCAGCACTTACGCTACTCGCTGCCACCATCAAATCTGCATGGGCGATGCGAAGGGACTTTATAGTATTAATGCTTAGCCTAGATATCAGTGGCGCCTACAACAACGTACCCTACGAGTGTCTCCTATACATCCTTAGGGCAAAAGGCTTCCTAGAATAGATTATACAATTTGTTTAAGGGTTTACAGGCCAGAAAGAAATATTACTGGTCTTTAGTGGATACCAGAGCCCCCCTATCACAGTTGCAACAGAAATACCATAAGGATTACCCCTCTTGCCTATACTCTTCCTTTTCTTTATAAGCAACCTGCTTAACTCCTTCAAGGAAGGGGTGACCTAGGGGATAGGCTTCGTTGACGATATAAACCTAATTATATATAGGCCAACAGCCGCAGAGAATTGCAGAATACTAGAGAAAGCCTATAACACCTATATAGAATGGGCAAGACAATATAGAGTCTAATTCTTACTAGAGAAATACTAGCTAATCCATTTTATAAGAAAACGCAACCAATCTATAGATCTCTAGTATATAATTCGCATTTAAGGCTTTGGAGGTTAACCAGTTTAGGGCCTAAAGGTATTAGGAGTATGGGTAGATAGCAAGCTCTAGTGGAGTGTATATGTGGCGTAAGTGGCCCGTAAGGGCTAAGTACAGTATATTGCACTATCTAGGATTGTTAATTCTATATGGGGTCCATGCTTCCAGAGGTCATGCCTACTATATATAGTAGTTGTCCGGCCAACCATAATGTATAGGTCTAGTATTTGGGCCATTGGAGAATCTAAGAAAGGCCCCCCTAAATTGCTCCTTAAACCACTTTAAAAGGTCTAAACAGTCTACCTTTGGAGTATAATAGGCGGATATAAGCAAACGGCTACAGCACTGCTTGAGAAGGAAGCCAATATTCCCCCCCTATAACTATATATTAAAGCCGCTGCAATATAAAGGATGTAAAATAAACACAACTCTAATGTTATAAAGTATATTAAGATACGCCTAAATAAACTATAGAGGGACCCTAGGGCGCCCTATAGGAGAATAAACCAACAACCCTAAAGTAGGGAAGACATATTAAAGAAACAGGTAAAGAAAGTAGAAGAAGAATGGTACTGCTTTAGGGCCTAGGCCCATATAGAGGAGGAAGGGAGATGTGTAAGAGGCTAGTAAAGATAATAGTAAGAGAGAGAAAGGAGCTAAAGTAGAGCATAAAAGAACGCTGGGAAACCATCTACCGTAATGCAATATTGGCTGGACCAATGCTGGAGAGGCGTATAGGAGTTAAAGGTATAGAGGCTAACTAAGGTAAGAGGAACCTAAGCTATAGCATAGTTAACGCTATGGGGGGTAAATACTCTAGGACTCTAAGAAGGCCTAATAAAGGTAGAAAATATAATAGCAACACTCTTAAGAATAGGAATAATAAGACTAAAAGACTGGCTCTACTGGGTAGGTGTCCTAGTAGGTAGCCTAAGATGTAAATATGGCTGGCCAAGATAGACACTAAAACACGTAATACTGTTATGCCCCTTATACACCAACTAAGAAGCAATGCTCTTAGTAGCTGGCATAGAGAACTATAATACACTGCTCTTAATATAAAAAGGCCTTAAGGCGGTTACCTAGTGGCTTATTAGCTAAAATATACTAAACCAGTTCCGGGTTATAAAGGAAATAGTAATAGAGGGCGGGGGGGTGAGTAACGGACGCCCCCTAATAACTCTACAGTAGTAGAGTAAAGTTTGCGATACTAGTGTGTCCGTAGGCTTGTTACGGCAGCAGTGGTTCCTAAGGAGGTTAAAAAGTAAGGTAGTAGGAGCACTATAGGTGACTCGCAGGCGCCTTGCAGACGCCCTATAGGTAAGTCCCAAAAGGCGGGGAGATGGATCACGGGGTTTTCTTAAATAGAGTTTTCTCTCCATATATACACAAGGAGTAGTCCGCGTGGGCCTAATAGGGATCTAAATCAGACGTTAAGCAATGAATTATTATTATTATTATTATTATTATTATTATTATTATTATTATTATATTAATAATACACTTTATAAATTCCTTAATATATTTATTACCGCGTATATTAATAATATCTTAATCTACTTGTTCTTGCTTTCTAAATATTAGAAATATATTAGAATAGTCCTTAAACGCTTATAAGACGTAGGCTTATAATGCGATATTAAGAAATGCAAGTTCCACGCATCCAAGGTTATATACTTAGGCTTAATTATATCCCGTAACGGAATTAAAATGGACCCTAAGAAAGTTGCTATAATTATAAACTAGGAAAGCCCTAGTAATATATAGGATATTTAAGGATTTTTAGAATTCGCAAATTTCTATTAATAATTTATTAACCACTTTTTAGAAATTGCTTAACTATTAGTAAACCTAATAAAAAAGAACATAAAATTTAAATAGACCGCTAGATGCAAATAAGCTTTTAATAACTTAAAATATTGCTTTATAACTACTCTAATCCTTACTTACTTTAACCCTAACTTTAAATATATTACTAAAACGGACTTATTAGATTATGCGCTAGGGGGAGTATTATTATAATATAATAAGAATGGCGAACTATATCTGGTAGCCTTCCTCTTTTAGAAACTCGCCCCTATTAAATTAAACTATAAAATATATAATAAGGAACTACTTACAATTATTAGATACTTTAAATAATGGAGTCCTAAGCTTAAAGGATTATTATTATTCCTAATACGCGTATTAATGGACTATAAGAATCTGCAGTACTTTATAACTATAAAACAATTAACACAACGCCAAATTTTTTAGGCTGAATACCTCTTATAATTTAACTTTAAGATTATATACTAACTGGGCAAACTTAATTAGAAGCCTAATATATTAATATAATAATTATAGAACCTACCTATAAACGCTTTAAATAAACGAATTATAAATTATTTACAAATCTTATTACCCCCTAAACATTTTAAAAAACTATATTCTATATTTCTAGATACGGAACTTAATAGAAATAAATTGGAAGTTAATAAATAGGAAATGGAAATTAATAAGCTAATAGAATATGAATATAAGAACGATATATGGATAATTAATATAATAAAAGCGATTTAAATAGGAAAACAGTAGCATAAGGATATCACACTCGCTAAATATAAAATATAAAATAATTAATTATACTATTAACAGAAGATAGTAGTTCCAAATTCCAAACCTTTATAATTTAAGATACTTAAATTTGTATACAACTTCCCTATAGTAGAATATCCTAGCCATATAAAGACTTATAAGATTGTTTAATGAGTATATTACTAGCCTATAATGCACGACTATATACAAAAATATATTTAAGCATGCAGGATATACGTACGCGGAAAGACCTCCCATATAAAAAAGTAAGAAGTACTTTAACCGCTACTAATCCTAATATAAAGATAGCGTAATATTTTAATTAACTTTATAGTTAACTTACCTAGTAGTAATAGGTTTACGAATATTATAGTAGTAGTTAACTATTTTATAAAAATGCGATATATAATTCCTATAGACTTAATTAATGTAATATTAGTAGCTGAATATTTTGTTAAGTACGTCTTTAAGCTATATAGACTTCTTAATATAATAATATCTAACCGCGGAAGCTAGTTCGTTTTAGATTTTTAGCAAGCTCTATATAAACAATTAAGTATTTAAATACAACTCTTAACTATATTTTATCTAGAGATAAATAGTTAAACTAAAATTACAAACGCGATTATAGAACAATACTTATAAATATACTGCTTCTACCTATAAGACAACTGGGGAAAATGGCTACCTTTAGCTAAGTTTACTATAAATAATACAATAAATATATTAATAGGCGTGACGCCGTTCTACGCGACCTATAGATAAAACCCTTAACTTAGATTTAAACTATAACTCGAAATTAATATAATAGGCCCTACAATTAAACGGATTTAGTTAATTAATATACATAACTTCACTAATTAAATAAAGTAGTTAACGGAACTATTATAAAGTGAATTAATATACGCTTAAATATTATAGGAATGGCATATAAATAAAGGATGAGCTTCTGTATAGGACTTTAAAGAAGGTAATATAACTTACCTAAGTATATAAAACCTAAAGACTTAACGGCCTTTAAAGAAACTTAATTAGAAATTCGCGGGCCTATACTAAATTAAGAAGAAACTAAGCCTATACGCCTATAAGCTTAAACTGCTAACTAAAATAAAAATATACCTGATATTTTATATAAGCTTGCTACAACCTTTAAGAGACAATCCTATAACTTATAAAGTACCACCACTACCTTCTATAATTATTAACAACGGTAATAGTTCTTACTTTATTAACTTAATTAATAATATACAATAGAAAATATAATCTAAATAATTTAAACTTTTTATTAAGTAGGAAGGATATAAAATATAAACCTAGGAAACCTATAACTAGATTAAGGCTGACGCGCCTTTCTTAGTAAAAGAATTCTATAAGAACCATCTTTTGCGGCCTGCTCTGGCTGGATAGATATAATATAAAAGTAAACAATTACCACCTAATATAAATACACGAAACACGATAGCAGGAAACTTGAAATTAAAAAGAACTTAAAATACACCATGACGCTTATAACGCGATTATATAATATACAATAAGTTATAAGTCTTAACTAAATTAAATTATTTGGACCTTCGGTAAAAGGGGGGGGGGGGGGGGGGTACTATAATAGGACTAGCCCAGTTATAGTAGGAATGTCTTAGTAAAATATTTAACAGATAAATTCCAACGCTTTAATTAAATTCTGCTAAATTCTGCTAAAGTTAATTAAATTCCGCCAAATTCTGCTAACTTAATTAAATTCCACTAATGTAATGGAATTTGGTTAAAACCTATTAAAATCCGCGTGGACTTGTGCCTACGCGTTTGCTACTAAGACCCTAAATATTTAGTTATAGGTTTCCTATATTCCTTTCTTTTCCTTATATAATATCTTGTACTCTGCAAGAGCTATATACCCATAGATTTAGATAGAATTTATATTGTTTCTTTAAATATTCCCTAAAGCCTCTTCGCGCCCTTATAGGGTATTCTTTAACTGGTTTCTTGTGTCTTTATATTATCTCTTATCTTTAGGGTTATAGCTACTTATAAATTTCCTTTTTGCTTGTTATTGGCTAGCTATAAGGGCCGTGTATTATACGGACTATATATATTATGTGTAGGGGCCCAGTTATAAGACTGGGCAGTGCTCTTTTAACCTATTTTTAATTACTACCTAGATCCTTTTTAGTCTTTAGTTAATTTCCTTAGGGGTAGCTAGTAAGCCTTACTTGTTTAGTATTAGGTGGATTTCTTCTAAGTCTTAGAGTTGTTGCTTAACTATATTAAGGAAGCCGTCGATTTTAAGCTTCCTTATTATATATCTTTTGCAATTTAGATACGCCTTAATATCTAAATCTAGCTATATCTAGATAGGGATATAGTCTAAGGTAAGTGCCTATTCTTCTTTTGGGGTATACCTTTTAAGTCTCTAGTATAGGCCATTGTCTATAAACATAAGGTTAATTATACTTCTGGTAGTACCTTATTGCCATATAATTGCTCCTAGGGGGATGGCAAGTTTAAGGCCCTAAATGTCTATAGCCTTTAGTAGGCACTCTACCTATTATTTGGCAGTAATGTAGATACCCACCTACTATAGGTAGTGGAGGTTTATATCTCCTAATAGGATAGACTCTATGCCTTTAGTTTCTAGTAGGCTTATTACTAATATAATATTCTCTATTTATGGTACCCCTTTAACCCTTAGGTTATAAATATTAATAATTTATACCGGTCCCCTATATATCTGGATTATTATAACTGCAATATTTAGGTTAACTGCCTGTTATAACTATAAGGACAGGCTAATAGTCTTACTAATTATAAAGTATATATATATGGCTGCTTTTAGTTTATATAGGAGCTAGAATCCTTGGGGGTAGTATATTAATTTTATATAGGTATTATAGTATGGCTCTTATATAGTAAGGATATAGTATTTCTCTAGGTTTAGACTGTCTAGTAGGGGCCTTATAAGATAGTGGTTTTTATTGCCGCAGTTATACTATATAATAGTTAAGTGGCGGACCTCTAGTAAGGGTCCTTTAACTCTCTTTTATTCCTTACTTCTTCTATTTTTACTTTCTCTAAAATATTTAGAACTTCTATCTCCTATATTTACTCCCTAGCCGCTACTTATTTTATATAGAGCTTTCTATTTCCGTGTCTTATATTCCTACTAGTCCTTCTATATCTAAATCTATTATTATCTTAGGTTCTTCCCCTATATTTACTAGTTAACTATAAGCCCCTTATAAGCTGGCTAAGTATATTATATTTGCCGCGTTAAGTCTAATTCTTAATTATCCTGGCTTTAAGCTTGCTATAGCTATCTATAGTGGTCTTTCTATAGGGCGTTCTCTCCCTTATATCCTCTATGTCCCCTATATCCCTTATATCCCTATTCAGTCTAGTAATATTACACAGTATCGCTTTTAGCCTGTTAAGGCTTAGGGTAGCTAGCTTGGCCCTCTAATATTAAAAGTAGGGAACGCTAGGAAGGTACCTATGTCCCCCTAGCTTATTGCCTATTATTTCCATTTATATAACCTAGCATGTAGTTATTCCTGTAGCTATTAAGCCCTTACCTTCCGTCTCCTATATTTAATGCAATCTACTCTCTCCTACGCCTTATATATGCTTTAGTAGTAGTTTATACATTTTTTTTTTGTCTTGGTTTATATAATGTCTTATATTATAGGGGCCTATATAGTAGCCGGAGTATATCTATACTGCGTATATGGATTAGGTATGTCTCTATTATACGCATTAATAGCATTATTTTAGCTGTAGTCTATAGTTATAGAGCCTTATATTATCCCTTTTTGGATAAGGAGTTTTTGCATTTTTAGTATAAGTATACTAATAATAGAAAAGCTATATATGCGCCTAACGTCTCCCTAGCAAGTCTCTAGCAACCCTTATATCCTTTTATTATTTTTATTATATACTTAGTTTGTATTTTCCTATTAAAGCTATTAGATCTGGGTAATTATAAGTCCTAATATAAGGCGTTCCGTTTATTTTACTATTTTCTATATAGTTACTATGTTATTTACCTAGCGGCCCTTTTTTACCCTAAGGCTTATAGGAACCACTAGTACTTTAACTAAGTAATCTTTATAAAGCACTTTTATACTAATGTGTTCTCCTAGCCTATTACCTACTCTTATAGCTTATTCCTTTACCTATTAATCCTTTAGGGTAACTCTAATATCTCCGCTTTTAAGGTAATGGACTATAACAGTATTATAGACCTCTTTATAAATCTCTATAAGCACTTCTGTTTCTAATTATCCCCTAAGCCCCTCTGCTTTTTCTATATTTGGTTATATTATAATTATATACCCATTTATTGTCTTAAGGGGGGTAGGTTCCCTATGCTATAGGAGCGCAGCTATAGTAGTCTAGGTACGGTTCGCTTATAGGGGAAGGTTTTATTTATTTTTAATTTTACTTAGCTATTGGAGGATTTAATTAAGGGATTACTAGAAAGGCGCCTAAGGATTACTAAACTGGCGGAGCCATTCTACTAGCTGTATTACTTTATTATAGCTAATAGTTACTCCCCTATAGTTCTAGATACTAGGCGCGTCTAATAGGCTTTATATTTTATTAGATGCCTTCTTAATAGAGGTCTTTCCGCTTTATAGTATAGTATTTACCCATCCTTCTTATTATAAGGAGCTATTATTAGGTGCAGTTCTAGCGGTCGCGCGCGACTGCGTACCACCGTCGTTTGATGTGTACCTCCCCTATAATGCATGTATCTTAGGGGGATCCTCTAGGGGGTTTTCAAGGTTTTTCTGGATGCTTTAGTCTCTTAGGCTAGGTGCAGCAAGCGCTCCGAATTTTCCTCTATTATTAAACTTTATATCTCTTATTCTAATAACCTTTTTCTAACTAGGTATAACATAGTTTATTACTAAGCAGCCTATACTACTAAGCGGCCCACCTTAAAACCTTAATATCTTAACAACCGCTTAATAATAAATTCTAATAAATTGGATTTAGACTTTTATATATACTCTATAGCTTTTATTAAAATTACATTGTAAATAGGTTAGTAGTTTTTAAGATATAGTAATTTGGCCTCGTTTTGGCCCCTAAATTATAATATCTTAAAAACTACTAATTTATTTACGATGCAACTTTAATAGAAGCTATAGAGTATATATAAAAGTCTAAATCCAAATTATTAGAATTTATTATTAAGTGGTTGTTAAGATATTAAGGTGTGATTTTTCCAATTTTTAGTAAGGGTTTAAGGTGGGCCGCTTAGTGGTATAGGCCGCTTGGTAGTAAATTACGTTATAGATTTAAAAGATATTTATTAAATTATGGTTAGCAATAATTATACACCCTCTAAATAATACGCGTACACCTATGACGGGCTTATATAAATGCTTCTAAACCGAGGCTTGTAGATTGCTACTATATAAGAATACTAAGCTAAGGAGAAGAAGAAGTCTGTTAGAGACTAGCAAGATATAAAGGGGTTGCCAAGGCACTAGTAGTAAGCGAGCCAATGTAGTGTCGGCAGAATATAGCAGGATTGGGCAGAATTTGGTAGAATGCCCAGAAAGTAGCAGGTGACGCGCTCTAGCACCGTTATATCACCCCCCCCCCTTTCCCAAAAAAGCCTGCCCTTAGGCTTTGTCCAAGTTCTTTGTTGTTATCTAGATTATCATAGTTATCTAACCCTTCCTCCCAGCATTTAATCTAGCTGTTTAGTTTACGTGGTAGTCTAGGGAGGTCTAGGTGGGCTAGGTAGAAGTCTTGTAGCTTATAGGGAGAGTACTTAAAATCAGATACGGGGTACCATTTTGGATCTTTATCGTGACCTACCCAGCTTATACAGTATTTTAAGGTACTATGGTTCTTCTTAACTGCTAGGATCTCTTTAACTTCCTATTTCTCGTCCTCTATAATCTAAATTGGCGGTAGGGGGTCGTTGTACTGTCTAGGCAATAGGTTGTCTGTGGCCTTCTGCAGTTGGTCTAAAGAGAAGACAGGGTGGATCTTTATTAATTCTAGTAGCTTAGCCTTAAAAGAGTGCCCTTCCTTCTTAAGGATTTTGTAGGGGCCAGCTATTTAGTAGTCTAGTTTATAGCTCAGCCTCTAGGTCTTCTAGTTTTTTTGTTAACACCCATACCTTATCTCTTGCTTAGAAGTCTGCCTTGCAGTAATATTAATTTACGTCGGCCTTTTTCTTCTCTTATGCCTTTTTTATAACGGCTTAGGCAGTCTCCTAGGCTCTATACATTCTCTTAGCGAATATCTAGGCCTCTTTATAGCTGAGGCGTTTATAGGCCGTTATAGGTCCTATAGGTCTATTCCAATTAAAGGACGTTTATGGCTTATATCCATAGAGTAACTTAAATGGTGATATTCCTATGCTGTTATAAGGGAGCGTAAGCTGTGCGTAGTCTATTATAGGCAGTAGTTCTAATTAGTTGTCCTAGTAGTAATTAATAAAGGGGCGAAGTTGCTGGTTAAGGTACTGGTTTATAATCTTAGTTTAGCTGTTAGTCTAAGGGTGGAATATGGTAGAGAGCTTAATCTTAATCCTAAGGATGCAGTAGAACTTGTCCTAGAAGTCTAATATAAATTAGGGTTTATGGTTAGAGACAATTAACTTAGGAGCGCCATAGATCCTATAAATGTTGTTAATATATATGCGGGCCATATCTTTTATAGTTATAGTCTTAAAGCAAGGGAGGGAAATGGCTTGCTTACTTAGTTAGTTAACTACTATAAAGGTCATATTATAGCCATGTTTGTCTTTTAGGAATGATTTAAAGTCCATTATAATATGCTGTTAAGGGTGTTTAGGAACTAGTAGTGGTTATAACTATCTAGGGGTTTAATCCCTAGGGATACCTACCTGTTTATAAGCATGATAATTCCTAATAAATTGTTCTATGTTGGATAGAAGTCCTTACCAGTAGTACTAAGGCGCTAGTAGTTAGGCGCTAGTAGTTAGTGAGTCTTGTCTTAACTAGGGTGCGCTATAGAGACTTAACAGTGGGCTTTATAGATTAGCTCTATTTGTAGGTTGTTAACGTTTGGAACTATAAGCCATTTTTAGTATAAGAGCAGTCCGTCTTCTATTTCTAAATTAGGGTTGCCTTCTATAGCTTGGTCGCAGAGGGCTTTTAGGAATTTAGCTATGCGGTTCACAATTAGGATGCGGCTAATTAGTCCTATTAGTTTATCTAGGGTCTCTCCTTCTATAGGCGCCAGCTTATTCTATTTGGAGCTTAGTTCCTTAAGAATGCGTGGGTCGAGCTGTTTGGGATAGAGGAGGGTATATGTCTGGTGCTAAGCCTTTAGCTTATTCTATGGTTCTACATCCTATTCTCTCTAGGTAAGGGCATTAGCTTTAAAATTTTGCTTACTAGGGCGGTATATAATCGTAAAGAAGAATTAGGAGAGTATTTTAGCCTACTAGGCCTATTAACTGGTAAGCTGCTTTATTATTATAAAATACTTAAGGGCTTTATAATTAGTATAGACTTTAATCTAAGAGTTTGTGCTTTTAAGCTTTGCGCGCTATTGGGATAATAATTATATAATAGCTAGCATTTCCTTATTGTATACCTTATAGTTACACTTAGCTAGGGCTATTATCTTTAAGAAAAACGCAATAAGGTACCACTTACTATTTGGGTATAGTTGTAAGAGAACCCCTACTACTACTTTATTAGAGGCATCTGTTTCTAGCATTAATTTAAGGTCTAGGTTATAGTAACAAAGAACTAGGGAGGAGGTAAGTTAGTCCTTTAACTCCTTAAAAGCTTCTATATAATTATTGTTAAAGATAAAAGGCGTATTGTTCTTAGTTAGTTATATAAGAGGCTTAGCCATAACCCTATAGTTATGGATAAACTAGTGGTAGAAGTTATAGAAGCTAAGAAAGGACTAGATGCCTTTTATAGTATAGGGGGGTTTCCAGTTGTGTATTACCTTAACCTTCTTAGGGTTAACTTTAATTTCTTTTATGCTAACAATGAACCTAAGGTACTTTGTCTATTTTACTCTAAATTTATATTTCTTAATATTAACCTATAGACCTGCATTTCGCAGCCTCCCTAGGACCTTTTTAACGTGAACTTAGTGCTTAAGTTTATTATCTGAGTATATAAGAATGTTATCTAGGTATGCCGTGTGGAATTTATTAAGGTAGTTAAAAAGAATATTATTTATATACTGTTGGTACGTAGCTGGCCTATTTATTAGTCTAAAAGGAAGGACTTTATATTTATAAGAACTATAGCGGGTGTAGAATATTGTTAGATTCTCTAATATAGGGTCTATCCTAATGCGGTAGAAAGCTTGGCGGATATTAAGCTTTATAAAGATTTTGGCTCAGCTTAGACGTATAAGGGTCTCATTAATTAGGGGGAGAGAGTAATAATCTTTCTAAATAATAGTGTTTAGTTTTTAATAGTTAATATAAAAGCGGAGGCCTTTATTAGGTTTCTTTATAAATAGGATAGAGGAAGTAAAAGGGGCCTAACTTGGTTTAATAAACCCTTTATAGAGGTTGTTGATTAAGTACTACTTTATGGCTTTTAGTTCTTCTATAGTTTGCTAATAAAGAGGGCTATAGCCTAAAGAGTTGTCAGCCTCTAATTAAATCTTATAATTGTAGATTTAGTAGGGGGGCAGTATATCTAAAGCTGCTTTTAAGAACGCGTCCCTATAGTCTAAGAGGTAAGTAGGGAGAAGGCGCTTAACTAGTTCTTTATTAGTTTCCTCTACTAGCCCTTCTTCCTTCTTATTAATAATCTAGTTAATTTCATATAAGCTAGTTATAAAGACTTTATTATCTTTCTAATATATATTAAAGTAAAAACCCATAGCACTAATTGCTGTAATGTCTACTATAGGGAGGTTGTGTGATAGTAGGGGTGTCTGTGGCCTTAGGGGCCTTTAGCGTATCGGCGTTGTCTTTACTTTTTTTAGCTCTCGTTATATCTTCTAAAGGTTATTCTCTATGTCCTATTAGTATGTTCTCTTCCCTATTGGCCGGATCTCCGCAATTTGGAAGTTGTCTACATTACTATCCATTCCACTTCCGTAAGTAGAGTTTTCCTTAGCTACAGTCCTTTGGGGGAGTATTCTTGTTGGTATAGAGTTCCTACTGACCTCGTGGTGGGTATTTTCTTGGGTAAAGGCTGGTCGCGGTCCCTAACATCCTACTAGTAGATAGGGTTAACCTTTACGGCTAATATCTTCTGGTTAGTGCAGATTTCTCTAATAAAGGAGGGTAACTTTGGTTTATTCTCTGGCCAGACAAACTGTCTTTATTGAATATTTAGCCAAATATTAAAGTAGGACATTTATTTTTAACTAAGGATTATATTATAGGACCCTAGGTCTAGGATGCAGAAGGGGATACTAAACTAGCGTTATCCATTAATAGCAATATATAGCTTTAGGATATAGGTAACCGGCCTACTAGCTTAGCTATTATAGCCTTTTACTTAAATAGGCTTCTTTAGTTAGGTAGCATTTATATTTAAGAACTTAGCAATATTATTTATATAAGTAGTGTTTATAAAGGCAAAGCTATTTGCTCTAGTGTTAATAAGGGTAGTTATATTAACTCTATATCCATTTTAAGATACTATATATAGAACTATAAAGTGTTTTTTTACCTATTAGCTGACTTAGATTAATCTCTTTAAGATTAATAGGGTACCCTAGGGGGGAGTCTTTCCCTAGGGTTCTTCTTTTTCTAACTTGTTAGATATTTCCTCTTCCTCTATCTCCTTAATATTACCTATATCCTTTAGCTCTAGGCAGGACATAGTAAAGTAACTATCCTTTCCGCAGTTAAAGCACGTGACCGTAGTAGGGTTAATTAGGGTGTTATAATAAGCATTAGCAGAAGGTGTGGTATATAGCGAGTTGGGCGAGGCTCGCCGGTAGGTAGTTGTGACCACTTTTAGTATAAGGGCGGTTGTGGTTTGTCTTCCAACGCCAGCTCCCATTAGTGTAGTAGATAGATTCTAGTTGCTATAGGGTCTCTTTAGTTAATTAGAATAAGCATTAATTTGTTTTAATTCTAAATCTAGCAATAAATATTAGGCTGCAAGTTTTTGGTAGGTTAGTAGGTCGTCTAAGGCTACTATAATCTTCTCTTATAGCTGGACCGTTAGCTTATTATATAGGTCTAAGCAGTAGTTCTTAGGGGGAACCTAGCCTTTACCTACTAGGTGTAAGAATTAGGTCTAAAACTTAGTAAAGAATTAGTTTGGTTTTATTATTAGGCGGTTATAGTTATAATAGGCATCCTGTACTTTATTTGGATTAATATAGATAACAGCTAGATGCCATATTATCTTATTAACAGATATAAACTAAACAGGTAACTTATCCTTAAACTTAGCCTAAAGGTGTTGCTACATCCCTAATAGTTTAACTAAAGAGGTAAAGTATTTTAGCTTCTTTAGAGGGGAAATAGTTATGGTTAATATAAAGCTTTCCTTACACCTAGATTCTCTAGTTTTTAAAAGTTGGGTCTACGCTATCTAACAATAATAGGGGGTTAGGGAGCTTAACGGATTTTAATTACTTTGTTATTATATCCATACTCTCTAGTATATTATATTTAGTTAAGCGAATGGGTTAACTAAGGCTTTGTAAAGGGGAGGCTTAGCTATTTTATAAGGTAGTAAGGCTTTCTAAGATCTCCTTTAGAGTCTCTTATATGCTTTAGGCTTAAAGATAATTAACCTTCTAATTGGCTGCAAGAGCATAAATCTGCTTGTGTATACCTGTAACGTTGTTATTATCTTTAATTTCTAATTCTAACTGGATCTCGTGTTCCTCTTAGGTAGAGGCAGGTCTTTTAAATAAGCTCGCTTTAGGTGCCATTGTTAGCTTCCTAAGGTTTATTGGAATTATATAATTTGGTTTTAATTCTAGGGTTCTTTTTAGGGGTGCAAGTTAAGTACAGTCTGGCCTATAAAGTGGGATATTGTTAGGGCCTTCTTAGGCGTGGTAGTGTAAGTTTTTTAATATTTAAGTATAATGCGTTGACGCGTTATTGCAGATAAAGGTCTTCTTTTAGGGTGGGATATTATTAAGGCCTTCCCAGGCAATGTAGGGAGAGCTTAGTATAATATAATAGGCTTATATAAATGCTTCTAAACCAAAGCTTGTAGATTGCTACTATATAAGAATACTAAGCTAAGGAGAAGAAGAAGTTTGTTAGAGACTAATAAGATATAAAGGGGTTGCTAAGGCGCTAGTAGTAAGCAAGCCAATATAGTGTCGGCAGAATATGGCAGGATTGGGCAGAATTTAGCAGAATGCCTAAAAAGTAGTAGGTGACGCGCTCTAGCACCATCTGTCACGAAATTCAGATAGAGGGGTTCATTGATTAAATAGGTTAATTGATTAATGATCTTAACTTAATCGTTAATTAATGTCGATGTTGGTTGACCTAGGGCCCCTGGGGCTCTAAAGAGATTTATAATGCATATGCCCCATACACGTGTCCCACGCCTTAGAGAATACAGATTATCTAATACACCCCCTTAGCTTTAAGCTCTTTAAGGTCAAAGCTAACCACCTTCTCGTGCCCGTTAATGCGTTAATTAAACCATAATCTTATCTAAATCCTTCCTTCTCGCCCTAACCTTCTCCCTTAGGTCCTCTAGTTGCTTCTCCTTATCTAGCCGCTCCTTAATATCCACCATTCCGATCATATTAACAAAGCTTTAAAACCTCTGCTTGGGCAGGGCCTTTATAAGTCCATCGGCGATCATCTCCTTCGTCACTGTCTATTAAAATCATACTCGTCTCATTGTCCTGACGTAGCCAGTATTGATGGATATTAACGTATCAGAGCTTTGTGATCAGCTTTGCCGTATCTTCTATAATTAGTTAGAGCGTCTGGGTGTTGTCACATTTAATAATCAAGGGCTCGTTTAGTTGCTTTAAACATCCTACTAGTAAAGATAGCTTCTTTCGCTGTCTAAGATAGGGCTAATAACTCGGCTTCTGTGTTTAACGTAGTTACCATATCCTGCTTATTTGCTCTCTATGCAATCAGTCCTCTACCGTCTCTTCCATCGTCTCGTCCTTTGTCGCGTATTCCTTTATCTTTTCTTTTGCCGTTTATTCCTTCCTCATCTCCTCTATAGTAGATTGCTCTGCTCCTCGCGCCATATAGGTACTGGAATACTCTAATATAGCATTATAGAAGCTGCTTCTCTTAGTAGGGATATAGGACGGACTAGTAGGTCTATATTAGGGGACGGACGCGTTAGACGGATCAATTAGTGATCAATAGGGAGGAGTTTAGATTCTGCTATAGGAGTGTCTGGAAGACGCCCTATAAGATCTGTCTTATACTTATTAGCTATCTTCTCGATATAGGCTTCCTAGGATAGCTATAAGAGCCTCTAGCTATAATTACGTAGCACATGGATTTCTAGGAGCTATTTTAGCTCGCTAAGGGTACTTATCTGGTATTCCTTGCTCAGCTCCTTAATTACTTCTTAAGCTTTCTTTTCATCTATCTTTTATAGCAGAAGACAATGTCATCGACTAACAATTTCATTAAGATCGTAATGGATAAACGCGTTAACTGTATCTGTATGTTATCTCTAGGTCAAATTTCGCGGTGATCGCTATAAGGATCTAGTAGGTTGTACTCGCCAATACAGTAGCTCTTATAGGTAAGTCTTATTAAGCTAAGGATCTACTGTCCCTTTGCGTGCTTTTTTAATAATTACACCCCCTAAGCGTTCGGCGGTACCGTTCTAAGCTTAGGTATGTGGCGCTGAAGGCTTAAATATAACCCCTTAGCGCTTCCTTAAGGTCAGTCCAGTCAGGAGGTCGAGATAGGGTTTATTAATATTCCGATCTGAGAACCTTTATAAGACCTTATAGGTCCTAGATAACCTAGACACAGATACCGTAGTTATATATCACCTTTCGCATCTAGACGAATGTCTCTTAACGATACTCTGCGCTTCCGTTATAGCGTAGCAGTCGGCTTGTATTAAACGCTAATAGACTTCCTAGTTGGACATATTTAATAGTCTATTGTTCGTAACGTTCTTCCATTTAATATAGGATTGTGTTATCCTTTGTTATCCTAGTAGTACCCTTATTTTCGAAATAGACGGAATGATACTAGATTTATAAAGTCCGTATAAAAGGTAACTTCCTTAAGACGTAGGATTCCCTTGCTCTTCTTAACTGTCTCCTAACTCTTGTCCTGTTGTTATTAAGCTTCGTCTTCTTATTCTTTAAGTCTGATTTTGGTAACTAGATCAGCAAGATCCTTATTCTATTCTACCTTCCTTAGTGCCTTTTTAATACGAGTATCTCCGATCGTGACTCCTACAGGTCTCTTATCTTTAAATAAACACTAATAGTCCCGAATGGAGTGTCCTCTTCTTTTGTACGCTAAGCACTCGGGTGTTGGCTTTTTTTAGGACGTCTCCTTAACTAGTAACCCGGCTCTCTTTAAGCGGCTAGTACGTACCAAGGCCTTTCCTCTTTATAAACCTTTAGTAGTATTAGAGTGATCCTTAATAGCTTGCTCTGTAAAGTCTGTATTAAAGGTACTCCCTCTTATAGTAGTATTGGCTTGCTCTAAGGGTCTTCTAAGTCCTTCTTGCAGCTCCTTTACTACTCTGCGGTATTCGGAAGATCTCAACTTCTGTGGGTTATTCAACTCGGTAGTATACTTCATACAGTAGGCATCGCTAAAAGGTCAAATAACTTTTCTCTCCTAGGGATATTGCGTGTTCCTATTAATCTAGCCATTAGTTTAATTTTAACAACTGTTTAAACCCCTTAAGGGCTTCTGTGTACTAGTGTTATACCTTCTTCCTAATAAACGACAAGGTAGGTTCTATGTTCTCTTTTAGCCGGAATAGCCATTCTTTAACTATTAAGAAAAGGTCAAGCAGTAGCTTCTTCTAAGTTGATACTATGGACGTAATCTAGGTACGGATCTGTCAAAGATAATCTTCCTATCTTAGGAAATACTTTATGTCCTAGTTATAGTATCGTCTGCTATTCTTGTACGCTTTCTGTTAATTTGTTAAGAGCTGTGTATATAAGGTAGCATCCTCATTAAAATCTGTAACTTTTGGATAGGGTGGTTCTTAAAGTAGACCTTCTTAAGGTGCTTCCTTGTCTAGGTTAATGTGGGTCCAAATTCGCTGATCCGCAAGGGCTCGGAGTTGCTATAGCCATTACTCCCAGTCTTCTGGCTTATTGAGGATGATCGTAGTCGATAAACTCGTTAGTGGAGTCATTTAACTAATAGGTAAAGGAGGAATTAAGATGGTATTTTATTATCAGGATCGTCCTTTCATCAGAATCGTCCTTGTCGTTAGATTAAGGTGGAATTTTGTGGAATCTCGTGGAATCTCGTGGAATCTCGTCAAAGACTCGTCTTGTGATAATTAAGGTAGGATTTCTGTTAGAGTCTGCGTCTTGATAATAAGGTGTCAGAGTCTAACAATAAGGTAGAATTTCTTTAAATGATTGAATAATAGCTAAATAGCTTCTTAAGTCGGCGGACCGGGCTCATAACTGTCACGAAATTTAGATAGAGGGGTTCATTGATTAAATAGGTTGATTGATTGATGATCTTGACTTAATCGTTAATTGATGTCGATGTTGGTTGACCTAGGGCCCCTAGGGCTCTGAAGAGATTTACAATACACGTGCCCCGTGCACGTGTCCCACGCCTTAGAGAATATAGATTATCTAACACCATTACAACACCCCTTAATTAATATATATATACTCCTACCCAAACAAGTTTAAATCCTTCCACTTTGAGTTAGAATATTATATATATTTAACTTATTTACACCTAAATCGCGAAAACAATACCACGTGCCCATACTTAAATTAACACTTTGTATTTACCCTCTAAAAGCCTATAATTGCAAAGTATCGTCATGGTCGCCTAGGTGGCTCTATAAATCGCATTAATAACCCTACTTAGCGGAAGCTCTTAGCATTTAAGAGAAACACTAGCTGTACTATCTAAGCGCAGGCCGGACGTAGCCGCGGGCGTGCTGTAGAGGCAATCTATAGATGTTAAGTAGAGGTAGTAGTACCTATCTAGTTCTTATAGCGCCTTATAGAGTATTCTATAGTCCTACCCTACCAGTTAACCTAGAACAATTTTAAATATATTATAGGTGTTATATTTTAACACTTTAATTTTTATAATTTAGGTGTAAATAAGTGTCACGGCACTGACCTAACGCGTTGTTATGGCTATGTGTATGTATAAGCACGGACCTAACCCCTAAGCAATATATATATATACCTACCTTGTCTCCTATATATAGATCCTCACACGACATCGTTTGTTAATAATATACAGTCACAGTTACCTCGTTGACCCTCTGCATGTACTGTGACAGTATGTCGTGTCATCACCTACGCCCCTAGTAGGGCTTCGTTTCCACCATTCCAAAGCTACGTTCCAAAGCTACGACCCTACCCCAGGCGGGATTCTTACCCTCATTCCATATTAACACTAACTTAGTAAAATCTCTGTTAAATCTATTTAAGTTCCTGAGCCGATATCCTTTTTCCTATATCTACACGTCCCGAGTTTCTAAGCTGGCTATAGGGAGATACCCTATGGGCTATATTTCTCGTGTTTTAACTATAGTATCCTCCAAGTCTGTTTCTAGCCATACTACTACTTTACGTCCCAAGTTTCTAAGCTAGCTGTAGGGAGACACCCTATAGGCTATATTCCTTGTGCCTTAATTACAGTATAAGACTATAGGTTATTAATCTCTTCTCCATCTCTAAGTCCGTTCCTAGCTATTGCTTTACGTCTAAGTTTCCTAGGCTGGCTGCAGGGAGTATACCCTACGGGCTATGTTCCTCGTGTCTTAATTATAGTATAAGACTATAGGTTACCGATCTTGTCCCTATCTCCGTCTCTTTGTCTTTGTCTTCGATAACGATATACTTTAAGTTTACCGCGACAAGAATCTACGCCTTAACCTTAATCTCTGTACTCTAAGCCTTTTGAATCTATACCTTAACCTCAATCTCCGTACTCCAAGTCTTTTAAGTATTAATATCCGCCCTACGCCCTGCGGTTAAACCTATAACAAAAAATTCTCTGTTGTTTTCTACATTGGTTTCGCTCCTTCGCCTTAGCTTTATATTACGTTTAGCACTTGAGACGAGTGCTAGCGGAGAGGGATGTAGTAGATATGTAGGAGGTCTAAGGACTAGAAGGATGAAGACCCTTAAGGACTAAAAGGACGAGGATATATGTGTCTGTTTTTTTTACTTCTATATTTTTACTGCCGTCACTTAGCTTACAGGAGCTCGCCTTAGGAAGGGGGATATACTGTCACGGCACTGACCTGACGCGTTATTATGGCTACGCGTATATATGAGCACGGACCTAACCCCTAAGCAATACGTATATATACCTACCTCGTCTCCTGTATATAGATCCTCACACGATATCGTTTGTCAATAATACACAGTCACAGTTACCTCGTTGACCCTCTGCACGTACTGTGACAATAAGTTAAATATATATAATATTCTAATTTAAAGTGGAAGGATCTAAGCTGTTTAGGTGGGAGTATATATATATTAATTAGGTAGTATACGCATATTATTTAGGGGGTGTATAATTATTATTGACCTAAATTATACCCTACTAGATATCCTATATAGGCCCTTAACACGAGCTTATTTAGGCATAGAATATTATATTTAAGAGGATAGGCCCTATAGCTATAGACTTATAGGTGTCCTATATTAAGTTTTAGTAATATTGTACCTATTGCTAACTAGATTTTCTTAAAAGGTATTTTCTACCTAAGTCTTTTACTAAGCGTCTAATTAAGTAAATAGGTAGCTGCTTTATAGGCTTTAAAATATAGCTCTTCTAGTAAACAAGCCTTAATTTTTATATACCAAACCTTCTATATAATTACCCCCTAAATTTTTTTACTAGACCGTTCTACTATAAGAGTATATATATTAGATCTCGCTGCGCTTATAACAAGTTTATAAGTACTTAATATCCTTTTAGTTATATGGTGATATAGGGCGGGACACGTTATATATACGGTATATTATAAGAAGAACTACTTATAATACAATAATACTTTAATAAATATTTAGAAAAAGGATTTATTTATTTTAATTGTTTTTTATTTACCTTATCTATACTATTTATTAAAAAGCTAGAAGGAGGCTTTGTTACGGACAGCTTAAGTACAATATTACAACTACTTAGAGAGGAGTTGGAGGAAGCTAGTTAGTTAATATAGGTATAGTCTAGAATGGATCTAGTAAAACCATGTGACGAGAAATGGTAGCCGAGGTCACGTGATGTAATCTATATAATCTATATAATCTATATAATCTATAATAGAGTAAATAGAGTACACGTACCTTACAGAGTGAAGGGATTTCTTAGGCGTATGGTTATGTATTTAAAGGACCATAGTCCCTACCTAAATAGTTCTCTCTTTGTAGTAAATCTTAGAATATAATTAGAGTTAATCTATTAGGCAACTACTCTACTAGTTATTATTATGTTGTTAACACTGTTCTTACCTATATACTCAGCCTAATAATAGGACCCACCATAGTTCCTACTACAAGGTTCCGTTACACATTTACTACTAAGGTTATAGTATTAAACAAGATTAAACAACATGCCACCCAAAGCACCAGTTATAATAACGTTGACGGCAGCCACAACCTTAGGGTTAGGAGATACCAGTATAGCGGACACGGATTCTTAAGTGGTTACGCAAGGTTAGTTATAGGAAATAGTTAATCGCTTATAGGATAATAGCAGGCTACTTAAAGAACGCATTAATAGAATTGGAGCAGCAAAGATTAAGTTACCTTTAATTAAACAATTCTTAGGGGAGAAGTTAAAGCTTAAAGGGTTTCTTACGTAGATGCATTTTAAGGTTATGCAGGAAGGAGTGAAGTTAGTAACACCTATAGACTAAGTAGCGTACGCAGGACTATTTTTATTAGGAAGAGCTCTAGAGTGGTTTAAGCCTTACCTTATAGAGATATAAGTAAATGGTATGACAACTACTAACCTAGACGTACGGTATATGTTTGCAGGTTAGAACGGATTTGCAGAACGGTTAATATAAATATTTAGAGACCCTAAAGTAACTATAACAGTAAAACAGAAACTTCAGAACTTAGTATAACGCACTTTAGCAATTAAGTATATAACGCAGTTTTAAACACTAGCCATATAGGTTAAGTGGAATGACAGGGCGCTTATAGCATAGTATAAGTAAGGACTTAAGGCTAAAGTCCAAGACATAATTATCCTAATAGAAGATATGGATACTCTAAGAGAGTTAATAGACCAGTTAATAAAGATTAATAACAGGATCTATTAAAGGGAACAAGCTAAGAAAGGGCAAGATAGAGTTCCATAGTTATATAGGGCGCAGAGTACGCAATAACAGACATAGAGTTAAAAACTATAGAATGGCGCAGAGCTAATAGACCTAAGTAGTACCAAAGAAACCTAAAGATAAGAAAAGAAACTATAGAAACCTAGAGGTTAAGGATCTAGTAATTAAAGGACCTAGAAGCAGAGGCCAAACCAGGGATCTTAGCAGTAAAAGACGTTTAGGCGGACTCTATAACAAGAAAAATAGTTTAAAAATAGGGCTTATATAAATTATGGAAAACAAGGTCATTTCGCCAGAGACTATAGAGGTGGTTAGAGTAACTATATAGTAAAGGGAACCCAACCAGTAGGGAACACGTACATATAGAGGGATAATAGTGCACTATAAGGAATAAAGGAATATTTAATTAATAGTTTTACGTATTATTATAACAACACATGCCGAATTTATAAGGACGCTAAGTACGGCATAAGCTATTGGCTATAGGAGCCATTATTATCTAAGTTTAAAGAAACCAACAAACCAGCTTATAGATTGGACATTAAAGATAATAAATTTAATATAGGTAAAGCATTTACTAACAATAAGGTAATAAAGGCAGCTTACTAGGAGTATGCAAACCTTAAAGAAGTTAAAATAGAAGTAGAAACTAAAACCATTACAAAACAAGGATTAGTAACGGGTATTACAACACTATTAGATACAATTTCCATCGCTTTATAAAACAAAAGGAGTAATGTTTAGAAGAAACTAAGTAAGCAGACAACTACTAGTGCTAGCTCATTACTTAATAAAGGTAAAAGGCCACAGGCTTAAGATTTTCAAGAAGAGATATAAGAAGCTTAAGATTCTTAAGACGAGATAAGATATACCTAAGGACCCACAACGGACGAAAACTAATAGAAAAGGGTAGTAACTTAGTTCACAGATAAACAAATAAGTATAGGACGCAAGTTCAAGAACTACAAGTTTGGGGAATAAATAAGAACGTTAGCAATCCTAGGTAAACGCAGTGTTTAGCCTAAAGATTAAACAGTTAATACTAGGATTAAAAAGCAAGATAACTATAAGGATTTAGCTATAAGACGCAGAAAATAAGAAACTATAGATAAGTTTAGGATAAGAATTATTACATAGCAAGAGTAAAAACTAGATTAGAAATCTAGCATACTAAACTATAGAAGGGACAGAGCACCCATATAAAGAATTACTAATAGGCCGAGTGCAGGGACACCTAGGATGAAGTGGTTAGACGAACTGGAATAAGAGGAGGATCTAGATATCCCAACTAGGTTTAAAGAAAGACATACCAAAGGATGTTATAATGCAGCGATAATAAGGTACTTTCTAATAGATAGACCATACACACTAAACCAGCTGTACGGAAAGTGGTATAGGCAACAATACAATAATAAATAGGAAGACTTTTATATATAGCTAGATAAAAAAGTTGTCCAAGACTAACCTATTACGGAAAAACGCATAAGTTATATTAAAGAGGCATTAATTATAATATTAAGGAACCTAGAAGAAGGATCTAGGGACTAAAGAAGTAAATAACAAATCTTAGTACCTATAATAGAGATACCAGTGGTTAGGTTAACTAGGTATAGATTTAAACTTAAGAACAAAGATAAACTAAAAGTTAACCCAAGTTACCTAGCGCATTATATACTATTGTGGATAGCTTATATGGATAACACTTGCAACATACATAGAGCACTAAAAGATAAGAACCGGAAGTACCTAATTAGGATATATTAGGCACCTAAAAAAAGGCGGTTTAGGAACGCTAAGTATATACATAGATAGCACCCAGTAGAAGTATAAGGTTAAGGGGACTTAATACTTTAACTAGAAAGATTCCTTACAAAAAAATGCCTAGACGGATAATAGTAGTGGGAGTGCCCAGAAAATACTTATCTATAGTATATAGAGGAAAAGAAACAAACTAAGTATTGGCCTAAGTTAGACTAAGTATAAGCAGGATCTAGCAGCCAACAGTTAGGAAAAGGGGAGGCGTATAGGACTAGAGGGAACTAGTATTAGAGCCTTAGACCCTTAAAGAAATTTAAGGATAATACCTAAATTTATAAGTTAAATAGTAAGATCAGCAGTTCGAAGTGTTAATAGATAGTAGAGTAATAAGAAACCACGTATTACTAAAAGCAGTGGAAAGGATAGGGTTATTATACAGACAGAAGAAACACCCGTATCTACTTATAACAATTTTAGAAGATTAGATAGCCTATAGAGGGGGCATTATTAATCTTAAAACAGGACCTATTTAGTTAACTATTAAAGGGAGACAGGTTAGAATATCTTTTAATATCCTACCATTAGGACAGGACGAGGCGATACTAGAAATGCCTTAGTTATAGGAGTACAATCTAAAAATCAATTAGGTTACAGGTTAGGTCAATATTAAGAATACTTAATGGCGTAAAGTGCGACAGTAAACCAAGTTGGTATAGTACCAAGTTAGAGCGATATATAAAGAGACTAAGCGAGGCTTAAGTTATATACCAAAGAGATACTATAAGTATGGTAAGAAGTTATGGTCACCAGAAAGTAAAAAGCTGTTAGAATATACAGTATAGGACCACAAGATAGAATTAGAAGAAGGAATAAGTCCAAGGTTCTTTCCAATCTATAAGCTTACTAAAACAGAGTTAGTAGCGCTTAAGGAGTTTATCCAGGAGAACTTATATAAGGGATATATTAGACCGTTACAGTTATTAGTAGGATATCCAGTACTATTCATCCCAAAGAAAAACGGAAAACTTAGGATGTGTATAGACTATAGACAGTTAAACAGCATTACTAGGAAGGATAGGTATCCTTTACCCTTAATTAGCGAAATCCAAGACAGGATAGGCAATGTAAAAATCTTTATAAAGATAGATCTAAGGTGGGCGTACTATTAGATTAGGATCAAGGAAGGCAATAAATAGAAGGCAGCCTTTAGGTTAAAGGAAGGACTATACAAGCTATTAGTTATACAGTTTAGGCTTATAAACACACTAGTAATGTTTTAGAAGCGAATTAATAGTGTATTAGGAGAACACCTAGATAAGTTTGTTATAGCATATCTTAACAACATTATCATTTACTTAGAGAATAAGGAAGAATATAGAGAACACATTAAATAGGTCTTAAAGAGACTACAGGAAGAACAGATGCTAGTAATAATTAAGAAATGCAAGTTCTTTATAAGGAAAACCAATTTTATAGGATTTATTATTAAACTAGGGAAAATTAGTATAGACCCAAAGAAAGTTAAAGTTATAGTAAGTTGGCAAGAACTAGAGAATGTTACGCAGTTAAGGTCGTTTCTAGGGTTTTATAACTACTATAGGAGGTTTATAGCACAATGGTTAAAAAGCATTGAGCCGTTTATAAGGCTAATAAAGAAGGAGGAACTATGGGTTTAGGATAGTAAGTAGAAGAAGCTATTTTAGGAACTTAAAAAGTTGTTTACCTAAGAGCTAGTCCTTAAGATCTATCAACTAAAGTTAAAAACGGTTGTTAAGACAGACGCATTAGACTTTGCACTAGGAGTATACTTGCTATAAAAGCACCAGGACGCATAGCATCTAGTGGCGTACTATAGTCAGAAAATGACACCACCAGAGTTAAACTACGACATCTATAATAAGGAGTTGTTAGGTATAGTTACAGCACTTAAAGAATAGAGAGCATTCTTATAAGGTATAGAGAAACCATTTGTGGTTAAAATAGACTATAAGAACCTTACTGGATTCCTAATAATAAAGGAACTCAACTAAAGACAGGTTAAATAGGCGGAAATGCTTATAGAATACTATTTTGAGATTTAGTATACTAAGGGTACAGATAATACACAAGCAGATACTCTAAGTAGAAAAGCTAAACTATAAAATAATAAAAAGCTATTAGGAGCTTTATTGCAAAAGGATTAAGACGGATTAATTAGGTATAATTACCCAAAAATTACAGCAACTAAGGAAAGTCAGATCTATAAATCACTAGAAAATAATTGGATATAGAAGATCTAAGAAGCATAGGCAGAGGATCTAGACTTAGAGTAATACAAAAATAGAGAAGCAACATATATACCTAAGTCTATTACAGAGAAGTTTATTAAGGAATTCCATAAGGGAATAACACAAGGACACAATAGAGCTATAGGCTTAGTGTTAAGACTTTAAAAGGAATATATTATTTAAGGAATCTAGGGACTAGCAAGACAAGTTATAAAGGAATATTTAAATTGCCAAAGGAACAAACCAACAAGGTATAAGCTATACGGAGGGCTATAACCTATCAAAGTACTAGGAAGACCGTGGGAAGTTATATTATAGGACTTTATTATTAAGTTACCAAAGTTAAAAGATCCTATTACAGAATAAGATTATAACGCGATTTTAGTAATAGTAGACAAGCTAATAAAGTAGGGATACTTTATAGCATGCACTAAAGAAATATTAGTAGAAGACATTGCTAGAATCTATATAAAGGAAGTATTTGTAAGACATGGAGTATTAGATAAAATTATATTGGATAGAGATCTAAGATTCATAGTAGCATTTTAGGAAGTATTTCTGGCAGAATAAGAAGTTTACATAGTAACCTCTATAGCGTATTATCCGCAGACGGATGGATAAACGGAAAGACTAAACTAGACACTAGAATAGTATCTAAGACATTATATTAATCACGTACAGAACAATTAGGTATTATTATTACCAGTTATATAGTTTACATACAATGCAACACTATAAGAAGGAATGGGGATATTACTATTTAAGGCAAACTACGGGTATAAGCTAAGAACGTCGTTATCGCCATAATAAGCAAAGAAAACGAGTAGCACAGCTAAATAAAGAATGGAGACGTTAATAAATCTTTATACAGACCTCACAGAAACAGCCAAGCTAGTACAGCAAAGGATAAAAAGGTACTATAACGCTAAAAGATCTAAGGGACCAGATCTTAAGGAGGGAGATAAAGTATAGCTACTATACAAAAATTTTAAGAGTTAACAATTAAGCAAGAAGTTAGACCATATTAGACTAGGACCTTTTAAAGTTAAGCAAAGAATTTTATTGGTTATATATAAATTAAATCTACTAGCTAAAATAAAAATCTATCCTATACAATATATCGCGATGCTAGAACTAGCACACGGAGGTATTAAGCTACTAGTTTACAAGGCAGACATATATAGAGGATAAAAGAAAAACAAATAGCAAGTTTTAAAGATTATTAGTTACAAAGACATAGGTAACAAAACGTGGTATAAAGTAAAGTAGATAGGCTATAGTAAGACTACCTAGAAACCACTAAGCAACCTAGAGAATGCTATGGGAAAGGTATAGAAGTATTAAAAGAGAGTAGGTCAGGCAGTATTAATAAGGAAGAATTACTAAAAAATAAGTTGCCTAAGGGGGACCTAAAAGGAGTAATTACTAAGCTACTTAGAGTTATTTCCCTTATAGGAAGAGAGCCAGTCCTTTTATTACCTAGCTTAGATAGACCCTATTAAACTAGCTTCTACTTCTTAGAACAAACCTTCTTATATACACGTTTAAGACGTTAAAGACAAGTATAAGCTAAACATTAAGCTTTAAGGACATATACAGATTTTTCTAAGATATGTTAAACCTTAAGTAGTACAGAGGCTAGTTCACTGTTAAGTTTCTTAGCGGTAGATTAAATATAAGACCCTATAATAAGTTACTTAGGGAACCCAAAGACTGTTAAGAGTTATAGGACGCGCATACTTAGCGTTAGAGATAGAGTGGACGTTATAGGATAATTAAACGTTTGCTTTAGTGCACTCCAAATAAGAGGATGGTTGTTAAGATAAAGGGCTCGCTAACGCGATATAGACTAACCCCTCTTTTACACAGTAAGAATATAGAGACGGTATTATCTTACCTAGAGACAAGATTATAGCAATAGTGCAAGACCGGCAAGCTATAGAAGAAGAAGAAGATACTTTAGGTATAATAAGTAAAGATATTAACCAGACTGATTAAACGGACATTACACCTCTAGTAGACGACTTGGAGATGTTAGGAATCTTTAAGAACGAAGATAAAGAGAAGGGAGATAGTGTTACGGACAGCTTAAGTACGATATTACAACTACTTAGAGAGGAGTCGGAGGAAGCTAGTTAGTTAATATAGCACGGTCCAGGATGGATCTGGTGGAACCATATAACAAGGAATAGTAGCCAAGGTTATATAATATAATCTATATAATCTGTGTAATCTATATAATCTATAACAGAGTAAATAGAGCATATATACCTTACAGAGCGAAGGGATTTCTTAGGTACATAGTTGTGTATTTAAAGGACCACAGTCCCTACCTAGATAGTTCTCTCTTTGTAGTAAATCTTAGAATACAATTAGAGTTAATCTATTAGGCAACCACTCCACTAGTTATTATTACGTTGTTGATACTGTTCTTACCTATATACCTAGCCTAATAATAGGACCCACTGTAGTTCCTGCTACAAGGTTCCGTTACAGGCTTAAGATTCTATATTAATTATTAAGCTCTAAATATAATTATAATTTAAAACTAATATCCAATTTATAACAAAGCCTTATAGGAAATACTACAGTAGACTTACTAATAGGCTAGGTATATAGGTAAACAAGAAGTCAACAATATAATAATAACTAGTAGAGTGGTTGCCTAATAGGTATTCCTTTTATCTATATAGTAACCTTATCCTTTTAACTGCTATTAGTAATATATAGTTTCTTATTACTCTACTATCTATTAATGCTTTAACCTTTTAATCTTACCACTTTATTTATAAATTTAGGTATTGTCCTGTAATTTCTTTAAGGGTCTAAGGCTCTACTATTAGCTCCCTCTAGTCCTATAGGCCTCGCCTTTTCCTAACTATTAGCTGCTAGATCCCGTTTATACTTAGTCCACTTTTAACTAATACTTAATTTATTTCTTTTCCTTAATATACTATAGATATATATTTTCTAGGCACTCCTACCACTATTATCTGTCTAAGCATTCTTCTATAATGAATTTTCTTAGTTAAAGTATTAAGTTGCCTACTCCTAAACTTCTATTAGGTGCCATCTATATATATATTTAGCATTTCTAAATTACTTCTTTTCTGTTATCCAATGTATTCTTATTAAATACTTATAATATTTATCCTTTAGTGCTCTATATATATTATATATATTATCCATATATATAATCTACACCAATATATAATATGCTGGGTACTTTAGGTTAACTTATAGCTTATCCTTATCTTTAAGTTTAAACCTCTCCTATATTAATCTAAACGTTACTGTCTTACTTATTAGTACTAATATTTACATTATCTCTCTCTAGTCTATAGCCTATTTCTTTAGATTCTTTAATATTATAATTAATGCTCCTTTAATATAACTTATCTATTTCTCCAATATAGCTTAATCTGGTATAGCTTTCTTATCTAGCTATATATAGAAATCTTCTTACTTATTGTTCTTATATTATCTAAACCACTTACGGTATAGCTCTATAAGTGTATATAATCTATCCATAAGAAATTATCTCTTTATTACTATATTATTGCAACCTTTTATATATTATTCCGCAAACCTAGTTAGAATCTTTAAATCCTCTTCTTATTCTAGGTTATCTAGCTACTTAGCTCTTAGTATATCTACCTTTAGCCTATTAGTAACCTTCTATATTAGCGCTCTATCCCTTATACATCCTAGTATAGCTAATCTTTAATTTAACTTTTGCTCTTGCTATATAATAATTTATTATCTAAACTTATCTATACTTTCTATTCTATTACATCTTATAAGCAGATTTTTAATATTATTAAACTTTTTAATTATTATATTAATTTTTTAATCTTTAGGCTAAACGCTATATTTACCTAGGATTACTATAGACCTTATTTGTTCTTTAAAATCTTAGCTCCCTAGAAACCTTTATCCTATACTTATTTACTTATCTTAAAACTAAGCTACTACCCTTTCTTATTGGTTTTCTTCCATTATAGGTTCTTAGGTATATCTTATCTTATCTTAAGAATCTTAAGAATCTTTTATCTCTTTCTAAGAATCTTAAGCCTATAGCCTTTTGCCTTTATTAAGTAGTAAGCTAGCATTAGCAGTCGTCTACTTACTTAATCTTCTTTAGATATTACTCCTTCTATCTTATAAAGCAATAGATACCATATCTAATAGTATTATAATACCCGTTACTAAACCGCATTCTATAGTAGTCTTAGTCTCTGCTTCTATTGCGTTATTAAGGCTTATATATTCCTAGTTAACCGCTTTTTCTTATTGCTATTAATTAATAAGTACTCCAACTGTATTATTATTTTTACTAATCTTTATCCATATATTACTATAATATCTTAATCTAGCTTATAGAGTTAATCCTATTTTTTATCTAACTCTTTAGTTCCTTTAAGTTTTCATAACTCTAGCTCTTGCGGCTAATAGCTTATATTATACTTAGCATCCTTATAAATTTAGTATATATTATTATAATAAAACGTAAAGTATCTAATTAAACACTCCTTAGTCCTATATAATACACTTATATCCGTATTATTATGCTCTAATAACCTTACGCCCTTTACTATATAGTTACTTTAACTACCTCTATAGTCTCTAGTAAAATAACCTTATTTCTCGCAATTTATGCAAGCTTCTTTTTTAAACTATTCTTTTTATTATAGAGTCCGCCTAAATATCTTTTATTACTAAGATCCCTAGTTTAGCCTCTACTCCTTAGTCCTATAATTACTTAATCCTTAACCTCTAGGTTTTTATAGTTTTTTATTCCATCTTCTAGATTCTTTAATACTGCTTAGGTCTATTAGCTCTAGTCCACTATTCTATAGTTTATAACTCTACGTCTATTATTATATATTCTACGCCTTATACAGCTATAAAACTCTATCTTGCCCTTTCTTGGCTTATTCCCTTTAGTAGATCCTATTATTAATCTTTATTAACTAGTTAATTAATTCTTATATAGTTATTACGCCTTATGTAACCATAAAACTCTATCTTACCATTTCTTAGCTTATTCCCTTTAATAGATCCTATTATTAATTTTAATTAACTAATTAATTAACTCCCTTAAAGTTTCCGCATCTTTTATTAGGATAATTATATCCTAGACTGTTGCTTTAAGTCCTTATTTATACTATACTATAAGCGCCTTATTATTCCATTTAACCTATATAGCTAGTATTTAAAACTATATTATATACTTAATTATTAAGGTTTATTATACTAGGTTCTAAAGCTTTTATTTTACTATTATAGTTACCTTTAAATTACTAAATATTTATATAAGTTAGTTTGCAAATCCTTACTAGCTTAAGAATATATACTTAACCTCTTAGTTAGTAGTTGTCACGGAGCGAGTATAAGCGATAATAATATATAGCGAAGTAGATATTATTAAGCTATATACATAAACTGTGTAATAAAGTTAAGACGTTGCGTAAGAAAAGGAAAGTAGGAAACAGGGGAAAAAGGGTATATAACGTTCGCTTAGTTGCTAGGTTAACGGGTACTATGCTATATATAGGCAGGGTAGAGCTTAGGTGGCGGTTCTAGTAAAACTTAGCAGAATTTGGCAGTTAGAGGTCCTTAAAGTTGCTAGTTAGCAACTCCAACAGTAGAGATAGTAGATTGCGGCGGAATACGGTAGATTGCTATTAGATTGCCGTCTCATGGTTAGTCTTTGGTTATTTAGTTAGTGGAAACAGGTGGACGTGTATAAGGTGTTATAGGGGTGTCCTATAATAGTACCCCCCCTTTAAACTCGAGCATCTGCAAGATGGGGCTATGGTAGTTCTGGGTAAAGTTTATGAAAGTCTTCTACGGCTTATATAAGTCCTATAGAGTCAGCAGGTTCCTATAAGGGTTTAGTAAAACCTCTCTATTTTATAAGGTATATATATTTGCGTTTCCGTTTGTTATACTTAATGTTGTTAACTCTTTTAACGAGGTACTTATCCTCACCATCCACTTTAACTAGTAGGGGAGGGTCTTGGATCTATCCAGGCAGGGCGTCTAATATAGGGGCGGCAGGGCGGAGGACTAACGTATAGAATATAGGGTGGATTTTAACCGTATTAGGGAGCTTCAGTTGGTAGGCATAAGAAGAGACAACTTTTTCAACCTTATAAGGGCCAGCGTTCTTCCAATTAAGTTTCTTAGTAGGTTATTTCGTGTTCAGATTTCTTGCGTCTAGCCAGATAAAGTTACTAATTTGGTAAGCTAGTGCTAGGGTTTGGTTCTTATTTGCTGCGGCTTTATAGATAGACTAGGCCTATATTATTTTATTAGTAAGGAACTCCTATAGTTCTTCCATTTTCTTTATGAATTTGTTTGCTTCTGCAATTTATAAGGCCTAATAAGCTAGACGAGGAACATTACTAAAGGGTTCAAAACCCATTTATAGGTGCTAGCCGTAATTAGCCAGAAATGGGGAGACCTTTATAGTTTCTAAGACAGAGTTATTTATAGTAAACTTGGTAAATGTAAGCCAGTCTATCTAGTCGTCCTGTAGATACAACGTATATATCCAAATATACTGTTCTATTATAGCATTTACACGTTCCGTTTAACCATCCGTTTCCGGGTAATATGCTATAGACAATAGTGCTTTAATATAAAGTTGGGTAGTTAGTTTTTTCCAAAACACTAAAATAAACTAGCGGCCTTTATTAGAGATGATTATTTTAGAGAGTTTATAGAGTTTCTATACGTAATCCAGGAATAGTTAGGCAACGGCAGGTGCTAATATATTAAGGTAGGCAATTAAGTGTCTTATCTTAGATAGTCGGTCTATAACTACTATAATATTTATGCAGCCTTTACTTTTAGGGAGATTAATAACAAAGTTAATTAAGATATCCTTCTATCTTTAGTCCGGAATAGGCAGTAGCTTTAGAAAGCCGTTATATATCTTATACAAAGCTTTAGCTCGTCGGCAGGTATAGCAACTAGAGATATACCTTTATGTTATATTATATATATTTGGCTAGTAGTACTCCTATTAGAGTAGCTCTAGGGTTTTTCCTTAGCCTAGGTGGCCGGCTACTAGTAAATCGTATACGTATTTAAGGAGCTTAAGCTTAAGTTTATTATAATTAGAGACAACTAGGTGGTTCTAGTAGTATAAGCAGTCTCCACGAACTTTATATTTACTTAAAGAGATCTTTTTAGAGCGTCTAACGCCATCTTAAATTAGCTTAAGTGTCTCTTGGATAAACTCATTATTTAGGTATTTATTAATTATAATCTATTTAATCAATCGATTAGTCATTTTAAGGACGTGTACTGTAAGGTCTTTAGCCAGGGGATTAAATAATTCGGGATAAAGTAGGGTTTGTTTATAGTAGGCGCGCGCTTCTTCCTATACTATTATGTCTTGTAAACGTTAAGTTAGGGTATTAGGTTTTTGACCTTAAACGCCTAGGTGGTACGTAATTAAGAATTAGAATTGAGATAGATATTCTAACTAGCGGGCTTAATAATAACTTAGCTGTTTTATGGTTATAAAGTACTGTAGATTTTTATAGTCGCTAAGAACCTTAATTGGAAATCCAGCGCCTTCCAGTTTAGGTTGCCATTGTTTAAAATATCTAATAATGGCTAATAATTTTTTATTATAGATCTTATAGTTATATTTAGCTGGACTTAGTCATTTTAAGAAGTATACTATAGGGTATAGTACCCCTTCTTTATTATACTAAGACAGAATGCCTCTAGTGACGTAGTTAGATAAGTTAGCTTCTACAATACTCTTTTAGTTTAGGTTAAAGTGTTGGAGTATAGGTGTAGTAGTGAATATAACTTTTAGATAGGTAAAGGCCTTCTTACATTCCTTGTTAAAGATAAAGGCTTTGTCCTTTTGGGTTAGAGCTATAAGAGGTAAAACTAGGGCGGAGAAGTTATTAATAAACCGTTAATAGAAATTAGCAAATCCTATAAAGGCTCTTACGTCCTTAACGTTCTTAGGTTCTTGCCAGTTTACAATTACTTTAATCTTCTTTAGGTCTATTTATATGCCGTCTATAGAGATAATAAGTCTAAGGTATAGAACTTCCGTTTTATAGAACTTGTATTTATCTATATCTAATTATAGTCTAGCTTTATATAGGGCTTCCAAAACAAGGTTAACGTGTTTCTTATATTTAGCTAGGTTATTGCTATATACTAGGATGTTGTTAATATAAGTAGTACAGAAAACGTCCAGGTAAGGTTATAAGGTATTATTTATTATTATTTATTACTTAACGTCCGATTCGGATCCCTGTTAGGCCCACGCGGACTACTCCTTATATACATATAGGGAGAAAACTCTATTTAAGAAAACCCCGTGATCCGTCTTCCCGCCTTTTAGGGCTCGCTTATAAGTTGCCTATAAGTCACCAGTGGTGCTCTACTACCTTACTTTTTAACCTCCTTAGGAACTACTGCTGCCGTAACAAACCTATAGATGCGCTAGTATTATATACTATACTCTACTCCTATAGAGTTATTAGGGGGCGCCTATTACTCACCCCTTTACCTTCTATTACTATTTCCTTTGTAACCCGGAACTGGTCTAGCATATTTTAGCTAATAAGCCATTAGGTAGCCGCCTTAAGGCCTTTCTATATTAAGAGCAGTATATTATAGTTTTCTATACCAGCTGCTAAGAGCATTGCTTCTTAGCCGGTGTGTAAGGGGCATAACAGTATTACGTGTTTTAGTGTCTATCTTAGCCAGCTATATTCGTACCTTAGGCTACCTACTAGGATACCCACCCAGTAAAGCCAATCTTTTAGTCCTATTATTCCTGTCCTTAAGAGTGTTGCTATTATATTTTCCGCCTTTATTAGGCCCTCTTGGAGCCCTTAGGTATTTACCCCCTATAGTATTACCTATACTACGGCTTAGGTTTCCCTTGCCTAAGTCTACCTCTATACCTTTAACTCCCATTCGTCTCTCCAGCGTCGGTCCAACCAGTATTATATTACGGTAAATGGTTTTCCAGTACTCTTTTATGCTCTACTTTAGCTCCTTTTTCTCCCTTACTGTTATCTTTACTAGCCTCTTATACGTCTCCCTTCCTCCTTTATATAGGCCTGGGCCCTAGCGCCGCACTATTCTTCTTCTGCTTTCTCTACCTATTTTCCTAATATATCTTCCCTACTTTGGGGTTATTGGTTCCTTCTCCTATAGGGCACCCTAGGGTCCCTCTATATTTTATTT
>Ga0307507_10002473_pt1 | contig 38630 bp, 11 predicted proteins | sample 7_EM_MG_FD_207223 | JGI IMG/M metagenome (GOLD analysis project Ga0307507, IMG submission 207223) | Populus trichocarpa ectomycorrhiza microbial communities from riparian zone in the Pacific Northwest, United States - 7_EM | ecosystem: Host-associated > Plants > Roots > Unclassified | place...
CCAAAAGAATGGTAAAACCCCCCGTTAATTAGTAGTGGCAGCCAACTGCTTATAGAAAGCCCCCTAGGCCTTTAGGCCTAGGTAACTAGGACTAAATACTAGAAAACTGGGGTAGAGGCCTGAATAAGCAGGCATATCGAACTCTACTATATAACTACCTGCCCAAGCCGTAGCATAGTTGACGCCATAGGGGGTAAACACTCAAGGGCTCCAAGAAGGCCTAATAAAGGCAGAAAATACAATGGCAACACTCTTAAGAACAGGAATAATAGGACTAAAAGACTAGCTCTACTGGGTGAGTGTCCTAGTAGGTAGCCTAAGATACGAATGTGGTTAGCTAAAACAGACACCAAAACACATAATACTATTATACCCCTTACGCACCAACTAAGAAGCAATACTCTTAGTAGCTAGCACAGAGAACTATAATACACTGCTCTTAATATAAAAAGGTCTTAAGGCGGTTACCCAGTGGCTTATTAACTAAAGTGTACTAGACCAGTTCCGGGTTATAAAGGAAATAGTAATAAAAGGTAAGGGGGCGAGTATTAGGCGCCCCCTAATAACTCTATAGTAGTAGAGTTAAGTTTGCGATACTAGCGCGTCCGTAGGCTTATTACGGCAGCAGTAGTTCCCAAGGAGGTTAAAAAGTAAGGTAGTAGAGCACTATAGGTAACTCGTAGGCGCCTTATAGGCAAGTCCTAAAAGGTAGGGAGATGGATCACAGGGTTTTCTTATTTTCTTAAATAGAGTTTTCTCCCTATATATAAATAAGGAGTAGTCCGCGTGGGCCCAATAGGGATCCGAATCGGACGTTAAGCAATGAATTATTATTATTATTATTATTATAATAAATTCTAATAATTTAGATTTGGACTTTTAAATACACTCTATAGCTTCTATTAAAGTTATATAGTAATTAGTTTAGTGGTTTTTTAGTGGTTTTTAAAATATTATAATTTAGGGGCTAAAATAAAGCTAAATTACTATATCTTAAAAACAACTAAACTAATTACTATGCAATTTTAATAGAAGCTATAGAGTGTATATAAAAGTCGAAACCTAAATTATTAGAATTTATTATTAAGTGGTTGTTAAGATATTAAAGTATAAGCTTTCTAATTTTTGGTAAGTTTTGAGGTAGCTAGCTTAGGGGTATAGCCAACTTAGGGGTAAATTACGTTAGTATTTATTAACTTAATAACTACTACTGGCTGTAAAAGGTTGCGAAGCTGGATAGTATTATATACTAAAGAGGCTATTATAGACTACTATAGAGACTACTATAGAGACCGCTATAATATTATATAAATGTTTATATAGCTATTTATAAAGCCATTATTAGAACTATTATAGAGCCGTTATAGGGCTGTAAATTAATATTCCCTATATAATTTTATAATTTTATAACTTAATTAAATATTCTTAGTTAACTTTTGTATTTTATATATATATTTTATTTTACCTACCTTATTAAACTAAGGTATAGTTTAATATATAAGAACTTTATATTTAACTACTACTCTTTTTTTTTATTACCTCTACTCTTAATACTTTTTTTCTATTACTTTTTAATTTAGCCTAGTAGGGAAATGTTATAACTATAATTATTACCTTTTATTATTATTATTATTATTATTTTACTACTTATACTACTACTTATACTACTTATACTACTTTTACTATTTATAATTTAGTTTATCCTTTATTATTACTTTCTTTATTACTATTAGTATGCTTTAACAATATGCAGAATACATATATCACAATAATATATACTATACGGTGTTATAAATGGATGATATTTCTCTAAGGTCTATATAACGCGAAGGATAATATCTATTACGTATTCTCCCATAACTTCTATTAACCAATCACGATTTTCCATCCCTGGGATAGAAAATTGCCATTGGCTTACTTACCACTAGCGTCTTAGCCGCCCTTATAATATGTCCAACACTTCTAGCTATACTAGGAGTACTTTAGAAAATGCGAAGAACTAGCATCCTATAACTTATACAATTTAAAAATCTATATACGCACTCCTCTTTCCTTCCTTCCTTTCTTCCTTGCTCTGCCCTATACCTTTAAATTGGTGCTATTATTGGTAGTACGTTCTACCTATTTTACTGTCTTTAACTTGATTCAGTTTGTGTTAATAAGTCGCTTAAGGGCTAATAATGGTTTGCTTTTAGTTATAGCGTCCATAGGGTTACTATCTCCATTAATCCACTTAACTTTAGCTATCTCGCGTCTTTTATATAATTGGCGTAGGCATATAATATTAACCATAAGTCGTTTCTCTTGCGTAGTTCCTAGCTTGATAAGACATTTATAAGTTAACTTAGAATTAGTGCAAAGGATAAGCAGTAGGCTGATATTAAGTTGTAATTCGACTATAGCCTTAATTATAGCGCTAATGTCAAAACTATGGGCTATAGCGTATAGTTTAGAGGCTAGTACGCTTCTGGTAATCCTCTTGCACTTAACTAAGGACCAATAGACGATGTTCGCCTTATTTAATGCGTCTACTAGTACTAGGATATATCTAATCTGTAATAAGAGGTCCTTATTGTTTATAAATAAGAAATCGGTGAATATAAGTAGTTAGAGTATCTCTATATTAAGCTTAACAAAGCTTAAACCTCTTATTAAGTTCTTAATTTGCCACTGAATTCTCTTATTAAGTAGTTTTGCGTCTTTCTTATTAGGGTTAATCACCTGGGCAGCGTAGGATAAATTAAAAAAGGCTTTAGGCTAGTATACAGACGCAATATAAGCTCCTCTTGCTTATTAGGCGATATATTAGTCCTTAGGTATAAGTGCCGTATAAATAGTGCCTCTGGAGCTAGTTATTATAATAGCTTCCTTAATATTAATAAGGGTTAGGTTCTGACATTATCACTCCTATATAAGTGTAATTGTATAGTCCTATTATCAAATAATGCCTCCGTTAAACTTAATTGGGTGCTCTAGTATAAGGTACTTGCGTTCCTTAGTTAGAAACTTTACTTTCTTAATCTTTTCCTATTCCAAAGCTGCAAAAACCAAATTGGCTAAGAAGAGGGTATTATTAGTCTAAAGGCCAACTATTCCGGGGTTTGTAGAATTATTGAGGTGGAGTAAGTAGGGGTTGTAAGTGGATTAGCTTATATTTAACTCCTTAATATAGTGGTTGTGATAGGTCTTAAACTAATAATTACCTACTTCTAGAATGCCGTATAAAGGTCTAACAACCTTAAGGATTGTGCCTTGTAAGACTCTAAGTACTATACCAAGTTTAAAAGGTGCTCGGATATAGAAGTCTCAATTTAGTTTTGTAATTAACTAAATATAGGCTTATGAGATATCTTGTAAGTAAAGGTGTATATTATTAGTCTAAGTTATGGCCGTAATACAGAGAATAAGGCGTTGGCTAACTCGTTAAATTGTAGGTAATTAAGTCAAAATAAGGTCTTTTTCTAAGTCGTTATAAGCCTATATAACCAGTCTTGACTTCTTAAAGGCCTTATCAGTACTAGGATTCTTAATTTCATCGACAAATCTAAAGTTAAATACTCTATTGCCTTAAGGTATGTCCTTAAGATTAACCAGTTCAAAGACTCCTTTCTCAAGTAGTCCCTTAACCTCTTTCTATTGTAAGGCTGTAAACTAACTATTAATTTCATTCTCATCTTTAGGCTATACGTCCTCTACATCTCTAGGTTCTTGCAAGTACGGTTTTACAACTATACTGCGAAAGTTGGTAGGTCCGTGGGGAAGTTATACAGTACAGGTCTCATTTTCAATGCTAAGCAGGTTAAACGGGCCAGACTAGTAACTGGGTTAGCCTATAGGTCCTTCTCTCCATACTAATACAGGTGAGTTGAGTGGTAGGTTATAAATTACAGTTGTCTTAGGTCCGTTGCGCATATTAAAGGTATCTGCCACTTGGTATTTAGCTCTAAGCTTCTTAACTTCTTCTATCGCTTTCTTAAGGGCTATAGCTCGTTATGCAACTATAGGGTTAGGTGCGTCGGATTCCACCATACGCGGGTAAGCTCTAAATACCAGTAAGGTAGGTATAAGGCCATTAGGGCCTACTAAATCATTAATCGCCTTAAAAGCCATTTGCAGAGCTATATCCTTGCCAATATCCGGTAGTTCCGTAATAATAATATAGTATATGCGACGGAGGGGACCATAATAGCGTTCTACCATTCTAACTGAATTGTGGGCTTTAACAGGCACGCTTCTTATAGCTGTTCCAAGTATTATAGTGTATTGTTTAAATTCTTTGCTTACAAAGTTCTTACCTATATTGTGTGTAATAATATTAGGAGGTCCTAAATATGTATTAATTCAATACATTCGTAGTACATCCCATATATGTTTGGCGCTAATGTTTTATAGCTATCTACTAGCTTAAAATCGTATTCCTTTATCAACAATATACAGAAGGGGTGCGCCATTAATGTATATAATGTCAACTATAATTAAGTAGATAAAATTAAAATTATTATATATTATAAATCTGAATCTGCTAGGTAACTTTCCGTGTTTTTAATAATGGTAGCAGTAGCATATAAGATAATTTAAGGTCTTGCTATTAACATCATGTCCCAAGCGCTTAAGTATTTGCGTAAGACGCTCAACTAATAGGTAACCAAAACGGCGATGCAGTCACTTCAATTCTACGTTGGTGAGGTAGCAGGGGTTTTATTTAAATGACTTAGTTAAATAAGTGCGTAGGGATGTGTTCTAAAGTAGGAAAGGGTGGCCGAAACGACATACAACTGGTACTATACTATGAGATATAACTAGCACGTTTTTTAAGTTGTTAAAATATACTTATAGGTGGTCTATATCTGCTAGGCAGAGTAAAAATAGAGTATTAACTTTAATAATATGGAACTCGATTATACTAATAGGGGTAGCTACTTTAGCTAATCCAATTAATAAGGTTAATCTAATACTAAATTATACGTTAACTATATCTTGCGTAGTGGTATTAAGTTATACACCGGTATTAAGTCTTTAAAATGCCAAGAACTAACTATATCCTACTATAGAGCGTTTAGAGGCTCCTATGTCAATTATAATACCTAAAAAGCGGTCTATAGTATAACGGGACGTAGTTATATTATAAGTAAATGGGTTTTTGTTAGTTACAAAAGGTATTTATACCAAAGAAATTACGCTGTCTATAGTTGTAACTAAATAACTAAAGGCCTTATTTGCTAGGTTAGTAGCTATAAGAGTTGCTTCCTATTGCTTAACTTAACTAAAGGAGGTATAGAAGTAATTAATATAATAATAATAATAATAATTCATTGCTTAACGTCCGATTTGGATCCCTACTGGGCCCACGCGGACTACTCCTTATTTACATATAGGGAGAAAACTCTATTTAAGAAAATAAGAAAACCCCATAATCCATCTCCCCGCCTTTTAGGACTCGCCTATAAGGCGCCTATGAGTTACCTATAGTGCTCTACTACCTTACTTTTTAACCTCCTTGGGAACTACTGCTGCCGTAACAAGCCTATAGATACGCTAGTATCGCAAACTTAACTCTACTACTATAGAGTTATTAGGGGGCGCCTAATACTCGCCCCCTTACCTTCTATTACTATTTCCTTTGCAACCTGGAACTGGTCTAGTACACTTTAGTTAATAAGCCACTAGGTAACCGCCTTAAGACCTTTTTATATTAAGAGTAGTATATTATAGTTCTCTATACCAGCTACTAAGAGCATTGCTTCTTAGTTAGTGTGTAAGGGGTATAATAGTATTACGTGTTTTAGTGTCTATCTTAGCCAACTATATTCGTATCTTAGGCTACCTACTAGGACACCTACCTAGTAGAGCTAGTCTTTTAGTTCTATTATTCCTGTTCTTAAGAGTGTTACTATTATATTTTCTGCCTTTATTAGGCCTTCTTGGAGCCCTTAAGTATTTACCCCCTATAGCGTTAACCATGCTATAGCTTGGGTTCCTCTTACCTAAGATAGCCTCTATACCTTTAACTCCTATGTACCTCTCCAGCGTTGGTCCAACCAGTATTATATTGCGGTAGATGGTTTCCCGGCGTTCTTTTATACTCTACTTTAGCTCCTTTCTCTCTTTTGCTATTATCTTTGCTAACCTCTTACGCGTCTTCCTTCCTCCTCTATATGGGCCTAGGCCCTAAAGCAGCACCATTTTTCTTCTGCTTTCTTTACCTGTTCCTCCAATATATCTTCCCTACTTTAGGGTTATTGGTTTGTTCTCCTATAGGGAGCCCTAGGGTCCCTCCATAGTTTATTTAGGCGTATCTTGATATACTTTATAACATTAAAGTTGCATTTATTTTGCGCCCTTTGCATTACAGCGGCTTCAATATATAGTTATAGGGGGGGAATATTAGCTTCCTTCTTAAGCAGTGCTATGGCCGTTAGCTTATACCCTCCTGTTATACTCTAGAGGCAGGCTGTTTGGACCTTTTAGAGTGGTTTAAGGAGTAATTTAGGGGGGCCTTTCTCAGTTTCTCTAATGGCCTAAATACTGGACCTATACGTCATGGTTGGCCGGACAACTGCTGTATATAGTAGGCGTGACCTCTGGAAGCATGGTCCCTATATAGAATTGATAATCCTAGATAATGCAATATACTGTACTTGGCCCTTACGGGCCGCTTGCGCCGTATATGCGCTCCACTGGAGCTTGCTATCTATTTATACTTCTAATACCCTTAGGCCCTGAACTAGTTAACCCCTAAAGCCTTGGTAGGTAGTTATATAGTAGAGTTTAATATGCCTACTTATCTAGGCCTCTACCCCAGTTTTCTAGTATTTAGTCCTAGTTACCTAGGCCTAAAGGCCTAGGGGGCTTTCTATAAGTAGTTAGCTGCCACTACTAATTAACGGGGGGTTTTACCATTCTTTTAGATATTTTATAATGGGGTTAACCTAAGTACTAGACCGCCCCCTAGCGGTCTATATAAGAATCTCCTTCTAGAGTTAGTATGCTTTTGCTCGGCTTAGGAGCCTTCTATAGCCTCTAGTTTTACGCCTTTCTTTATTATTTCCGCCGGTATAGGCATAAGCTGCCGCTTCTAGGGGTCGCAACTCCCTTCTTATATGCCTACTGGCGTAATCCTACGAGGGCGTCGTGGCTGTATCCTATAATATAGAAGCCTTAGGTACCTTCTACAGTTAAGGCCCGGACTAAAAGCCTCCCCTACCTAAGTAACTCCTGTTTGCTCCTTAAGCATACCTTACTAGCGTACCGCCCTAGAGGCGAACGGTTCCGTCTGTTAGTATACCGATACGCGCATCCGTTCTTTTAAGCCACGTAGTAGTCTCTCTGGCCAGGACGTGATCCTGCCTGCCTACTAGGTGCACTAAGGGTCAGGGCCCAGCTAAGGGGTGAGGTCCTTAGAGCTAGTAGTAGCTACTACGCACTACGCCCCGCGGGAGGCTAGTAGTAATATAGGGGCGCAACATCCTATACTACTGCCAGTTCCCGTTTCGCGTTGCCTATAAGAGTCTCCTTATGACAGGCCGACCGTGTCTTGCAGGAGAGGGGCCGTAGAGACACTAGGTCCTATACCAGACGACCTGCTCTCCCCTCTCCTACTAACCAAGCTTGTGTCCCCCCCTTTTATAAGCTGGCCTGTGTCTCTAACTGTCGAGTCCTTGTCCGACTGGCCTGTGTTTCCCCTATAGCCTCCCCCATATGTATGCATTAGGTTGCGAGCACCACGCCTATTGAGACCCTCCTATAAGTCGCCTTATGCATATGCGCATCAGGTTGCGTGCACCACGCCTATTAAGACCCTCCTGTGAGTCGCCTGAAGTAATTAATATACAACTAATTGTTCTGGTTAATTGTCTCAGTACTTATATTAATAGTTAGTATGTAAAAGACTTCTTTAAACTCTTCTTCTAAGTTAATGCTATTATCGTCTTTATAGTCGGCGATATATTAATTAAGGCGTTAAGTAAAGCGATTATTAAACTTATTAAATTTATCCTTATTAATACTTCTAAACTAAACCTTCGCCTCTTTTTATTTTTTCTTACTATACTTCCACAAGTAATAGTCCTCATTATATATAAAGCAACGTGGTTTATATTAAGGAGGGAATTAAGGTTAATTACAATTACGATCTTAATATTGGTTATTGCAATTTTAGTTATAGTTGTCTCTCTTTCCAAGATATTAATGGTCTATGTAGTAGGCTTAAACTTGCTCTAGGTTCTGCTTCTTATAGGCCGTAATTAAGGATTGCAGTTTATTAATAAAAGGGCCTAGTTTATCTAGTGGGTCTAATATAGCAATTTAATATATAGGAATCCCCTAGCAAGACGTAATAATCTTATTATAAAGAAATAGGACTCCTTATAGCTCTAAATTCAGTCCATGCTATAGCTAAGAGAGTTTAGTAATTAGTATCTAAAGACATTAGCTAGTTAACTTGTCCGTATTCTTCTATATAACTATTTATAGAAATATCAAGTTCCATTTGTTAAGGCTCTTATATTTAGAGCTAGGTCCTCTAAAGAAACCACAAAGTAACTTGCAAGCGTCCTTAAATATAAGTATAGCAAATCTAGCGTTATAATAGTAATCTAGAGCTAGGCCTTATAGCATAAGTGGGAGAGCCTTAAGGTAAGCTCTTTCTGGGACATCTACTCATTCACAAATATTATAAAAGATTGTTAATTTGTGATCAAAGTTGCCGCTTATGCTATTGTACTTCTAATCATCTATATACATCTTTGCTGTATTTGCAAGTTCCTTACCGTATCTTAGTATAGAAGTAGGTGCTATGGCAACGGGTATAGTAGTAGTGGGTATCATGGCCTACAGAGGTAGGAATAGTAGACTTAGAGGCAGAGTTAGTTAAGACATTAGTAAAGTCGTTATAGGTGTGCTTTTAGGTATTAATTAAGGTATAAGGTTTTATAGAGTCTTACGTTTTAAGCCGCGTATAAATACATTAGTGAGTACGTTAGACTTAAAGGTGCCATTAGATTGCTCCTTATAGGCTTTATTAAATTCTTCTTAGCTCCATTTATGTTAAGTTTCTTTAAGTAGTATATTAGCCAAAACTTGTGCAAGTTTAGTACGTTTGTCGTTCTTTTATATATACACTCCTCCCTTATAAAGAAGGGGGAAAAGGTTCTTAAGGGTTTTAGTACTAGCTTAAAAGAATATATCTATAACAAACTCTTTAAAGTCTTCTTAAAAGAAATCCCATAAAGCACTATTAACAAAATTGTTATTATTGTATTCCTATATCTTAAACTAAATATAGTCTGTAACATTATCATTAGTTGCAGTTTATATATTAATTCTATTCTTCCATCGTTCTGCTTCTTTACTCTAATTCTTAGGGGTAGAAGCTATTTTATCTAGTTGTAAAGGGGGTATCAATAGAGGGTGTCGGTAGAGGGTGTCGGTGTTCGTAGAGAGAGAGAGTAGAAAGGTAGTGTTCGTAAGAAGGGAGAGAAGGTAGTTTATTATAAGGTGGTTGCGTTCTTAATAGAGACTACTAGTACAGTAGTCTATAGACTTAAAGTGCTTTTAATAAGGTAGAGCGTTAGATGTCTTCTAAATCTAAAGTACTATAGTGCTCTTTAACTGAAATAAGGCTATATAAGGTGGAGCGTTAGACGTCTTCTAAGCTAGTGCATATTTCCTAATCTATACACGCTCACTAATTAGTGTTGGTATGCTTTAACAACGTGTAGAATATATATATTACAATAATATGTACTATGCGGTGTTGTAAATGGATGATATTTCTCTAAGGTCTACGCGACGCGAAGGATAACGTCTATCGCGTATTCTCCCGTGACTTCTGTTAACCAATCACGATTTTCCATCCCCGGGATGGAAAATCGCCATTGGCTCGCTTACCACTAGCGTCTTAGCCGCCCTCGCGATATGTCTAACACTTCTAGCTACAATTACTTTTATAACTATTTTAATTATTATCTTTATCTGTTGGGAATAATATCACGTATGGTTATATAGTCACGTGTTGCCGCGGCACTAGCGTAGCGAGGAGCCTTAAGCTCCTCGCCTCACCCTTTCTTAGAAACAACAGAGAAGAATCAATCGAACCATCATTATACTATCTACGAACCGTAGCTACGTGATATTACCTTGTGTTACCAACACTGATCAGTGGTTAACTTCACTGTTATACCACAGAACAGCTAGGTATTCCACTAAGAAGAGACGAGCCACTGTACCAGTGCTACTCGTGCTAAAGGAAGCTGTCTTTTGAGGTCAGAACTGGTCCTAAACCTTAAATAGAACTCTTCTACGAATCTAAGGATCTAAAGGCCAGAACTAGTCCTGAGCCTTTCCCAGATTACAGATTCTTGCGTCCATCACGCAGAATAACACGCTTTACGAGTCTTCGCGATTCAAGGCCAGAACTGGTCCTGAGCCCCATAATCGCAGATTCTCGTTTGAACGTGTATAAAACAACAATTGACAATCCCTACACCAATAACACCTCCTCTCCTATAACCCTATAACACTTCCCTTCCTCCAAAAATATAGCTAATGACTAGAGAGACTCCTTACCACTAGGGGTAGCCACGTACGCGAAACTCATCGATGAAGATTGGGACGATTTTCCCGTTTTTAATACAACAACTTGTACCGCAAAACAAGTTAATAGCTTTCTCCTACATTATATTATATTCTACTGAAATAGACACTGGGCCAATTTATAGCTATGGGAGTATTTTAGGGAAGATTTTATGGGATGGACTGCTAATACCTAGGCACTTAGCAACGTTAATATTGTTTAGGATTTTTGAGACTTCCTTTATAGGAACGGAGTATATATTATTAAGAACGGTAACCCAATTGCTAGCAATATTTAGGCCGTTATTGTTAGTATAGAAGAACCAGTATGGACGGAAGCTAAGATTATATGTTAACTACGGAAACCAAGAACCAACCGATATTCTTTAGAAGGCAATTTTAATTCGTATTAAAACCCCCAGAACGCTAATCTCCTACTTAGTCCTCCTTCTGCCCAGCAACGTCCGTAGTAATGTCTACAGCAGCCTCCGCAGCAACCATAATCTCCGCAGCAATCTCCGCAAAAACCTCTGCTAATTCCACCAGCTATTCCAACTGCTGCACTACAAGTTGTCCCAATCGCTGCACCGCCAGCTACTCTAATTGCTGCCCCCGCTACCCCACAGCAGCCGCAGCAACTGCAGCAGCTACATGTCTATACACCACCTGCACCGCTAATATAACAATCTCCGTAAGAACTACTATAAGAACCTCCGCAAGAACCTCCGTAAGAACCTCTGTAAGAACCTCCGCAGCAACCTCCGCAAGAACCTCCGCAGCAACCACCATAGATAACCTCAGGCTATTAAACACCTTAAGTGCCTCAAGCTGCCGTATCTTAACCCGTGCCTTAAGCTCCGTCCCACCAGCAATCTCCGCAGCAATCTCCGTAACAAGCCTCTACTTCTCCATAAATATTCAACAAGCTTTAGAAGATTTAGTGTGGAGGGGAATTCCAAGACTCCTATAGTTCCCAAGGTAGCTATAGAGGTGGCTACCAGCGTAATCTAGACAGGAAGTTCTTGTGGAGGGTACTATAAAGAGAGAGTGATATAGGGGGGGGAGCGGTTAGAACGGTATAGTTACGTAGGCAATCCATAAAAGAAAGAACTGCTAGTATCTACGGCAGCTATAAACCCAATAACTGTTGCAACTGATATACCCTGTAACCCGAATAGACAAGACACTATGCTAATACGCCTGCGGAATAAACCTGATAATAACTGTGCTGTTACGCCTATAGCCTAAGCAACTAATTATGCCTATACACCTACGATCTACCGATTAAATGATTGTGCTAATACGCCTGCGATCCCGATTACCGTTATGCTAATAAGAACAACCCAAATAGGACTAGGTAGAGCTTTGCTCCCTAGAACACGACCCTATTACTAGCATTATACTGCCGCCTAAACGACCCGTCGCTGGCACCGTACTGCTACCTGAATTGATAAGCTCTGCACTGATATGCCTATGGAACTACGACCTATTGATAAGACCTCGCGCTGATATGCCTGCGAGCCTAAACCTGTCGCTGGCACCGTACTGCTATTATAATAGACCCTTGCTGCCCTGCCTGCAGTTAACTAACCCTTGCTGCTTTATCAGCAGCTGACTGACCCTTACTGCTCTGCCTGCAGCTAACCGACTTCTACTGCTTCCACCTACAGCTAAACTAACACCTTACTGCCTTTCTACAGCGCTATAAGCACAAAAGAAGAACTGCCAGAAGATAACTATTAAGGCTATTAACGATTCCGCTAGCCTAGATAGGCTTGCACCTATATTACTCGTTTTTTTTGTTTAAGATTTACCACTTAGTTAACCACCATTTCTTTAGCAAATTTTGGGATAGCGAGACTTATATTATAACAGCAATAGTAAGTAAGGAGGATTAATATCCGTTACGCTAGTCAAGCGGTATTTATATATAGATGGCAACCATAAAAAAAGAGTTGCTAGTGTTGGGAATAATATTACGTATAGTTATATAGTCACGTGTTACCGCGGCACTAGCGTAGCAAGGAGCCTTAAGCTCCTCGCCCTTCCTTACCCTTTCTTAGAAACAACAGAGAAGAATTAATTAAACCATTATTATACTATCTACGAACCGTAGCTACGTGATATTACCTTATGTTACCAACATTATCTTTATTTTTATTACTATTACTATTATCTTTTATATATTATATTAATAATTTTTTAATTTACTACCTCTACTACCTTAGCTATAGCTTTTACTTTTACTTTTACTTCTATCTCTATTTCTACTTCTATATTTTACTATTATTTCTATTATCTTTATATTTATTCTAGTCTTCTACTTTTACTATTATAAAGAGTACTTTATATTGTAAAGAATCTATTTTAAAGGTATATGTCGGTATTACCTAAGTGCATTTGATTGGCCTATTAACTGATGGATTTGTTCTTGTCTAATAGGTGTCGAAAGCAGAGGATCGTAAGGATCGCGGTGCCTAAGTAGGGGGTTGATTAGTCACCATAAGGATAACTAATTAAAGACACGACGACGACACGTCAACGACGCGTAACCACGTAACTTCTGTCCATATATTCCGACAGTATATTCTAAATTTAAAATAAGTTTATTTTTAAAAGGTTTATATAGTTATATAGTACTATAGAGATGTTTTTTAAACTTTAATATTTATTTATTAATATAATATATAAAAGAAGATACTTATAAATATACTAAAGAGCCTATTATAAAGGCTATTATAGAGGCTATTATAAAAGCTATTAATATTCCTATACGTATAAAATAGAAATAAGAAAATAATAATAAATTTAACATATTTCTTGCGCCTATAGTAGGCTTTTATTCTTTTAAACTAAGTACTACTATATTATTACTCTACTACTATACTACTACCGTACTACTGCTAGTACTACTACTACTACCACTACTGCTATTACTGCCACTGCTACTACCTATTACTAATTTGTATCTGTTTCTGTGTCTATTTATATAGCTACTACTCTAGCTACTGCTAACTACTGCTTTGGCCGCTACCGTCTAGGCTGCTAGCGACTATCCTAGTAACCACTGCCCTATTCCTCCTTATCCTACTACTACCCCTTCTATAATTCCAGATATTGCTACTACTATTCCTTATACTGCTACTCTCGCTCTTATTACTACTGCTCCTACATTTACTATATAGCCTATAGCCGCTACTAGCGCTCCTGTACCTGCTGTAGAGGCTACTTAGGAGGCTACTACGGAGATTGCTGCGGAGGATACTGTGGAGGATGCTGTAGAGGATACTACTAAGGCTACTAAGACTTATTAGGACGCCAAGGTCCTTAGGGTATATAGTAATGTAATAATAGTAACGGAATATAAATAAGTATCTGAATTCTACTGTTCTTTAATGCGGGGCAACTATGTTTTATAGGCGTCTCGCTTGCGCCTTACCTGCGCTAAGCCGGTTACGGCCAGTGCGTCTCTATAGCTTAACAATTACCCCCCCCCCCTTTTTAAGCGGCTGTCCTTAGCCAATGCTATTATATAATAGGAGCGCTATTATTGTCCTTCGCTAAATAAAAAGTGTGCAACCAAATTTAAGTAAATTAGATAATGGGATAATAGGATAATAAGACAATAGGATAATAGGATAATAGAACGCTAGGGCCTTATAGAAACCTATAAAGGTAGGAGTCCCCCCTAAGGTAGGACACCAGATTTCCCTTCCTATTTAATTTTAATTTATCTAGCCTACAACTCGCCTTCTTCACAATTTCTTCTTAATTATAAATCGCAAGCGTTACGCCGCTGGTTCGCCTACTAGTAAGCCTTCTATAAGCATTCTCCACACCTACTTATAGCTATTGCTAATCCTGCTAGACATTATCTAAGCTCCTATACTGCTTGCAAGCCGTTCCCTTAGCCTTACTAGAACCCATCTACCTCCACTATACTAAGCGCGTGGCCACTACTAGGCGGGCTACCTACGGCAAGCAGGCTAACTGCAATTACGGTTACTATTAATAACTAAATAAGTCATGCCAAGTAGTAAGTCTATATGCATTAGTTTATATTCCAATAGCTAATAAAACTAGGTCCCTAAGGCCTTTTATAGCCGCCTAAATAAGCTACTCGCCCTTATTAACAGGGCTAAGTGCCGCTGGGTTACTAGCAGGGACACGGCTAACCTTAATACTTATATTGCTGCCGCCCAGAAATCCTTTATAAAGGATGTTAAGGCCTTAGTACGCGCCGGCGCTAAGTATAGTCTCCGCCAGCGCCTAAAGGGTGAAGATTTTCCCCTACTCTAAGTATAGGAATTACAGGCCATCCATTATACCCTTAAAGGGATCCTTAACATAATGCGTGCTTTAGTACATATTATAACGCAGGTATTTTGCCGGCATAGCGTATGCTAACAGTACTTATAGGCCAATATGCCTCCTATTATAAGGGATAAGGAGGAGGATAAGGATAAGGAGGATAAGGAGGATAAGGAGGAGGGAGAGGAGGAGAAGGAAGAGAAAGGAGGTAAGGAGAGGGGGGACTTAATAGAGCTATAGTATATTTATATTTCTATCGGCGTTCTGCCATTACTCTACCGTCGTTCTGTTATCGCCCTACTAGCGGGGCGTAATCCTAGTCACAATTTAATTATTCCAGTTCTCTTACTACTTTCTTTTCTATTTGCCCCTTAGGGTAAAGTAACTATTATACGTCTCCTTTACATCCTTATTAATATCCTCTACTAGGACCTATTTATTATATTTTTCTAGCTAGCCTTTTTACTTAACTAGGTACTATAGGGTCTAGTTATATCCCTTCCTTCTACGTACTTCTTCTACCTTATACTGGTCCTTTTAGTCCTCTTTATTATCTAGCTTAATAGGCCCTAATAAAGGGTCTCTAGTAGTGCCCTTATATTATTTATATAGCTTTAGTAAGCTAATATAGAACACTAAATGGATATAGTAAGACGTAGGTAGATATAGCTAGTATACTTGCTTTCTAACTGGTTCGGCTATACTAAAAGGTCCAATAAAGCGTGCTATAAGCTTCTTACTTGGCCTTTTTAGTTTAAGGTTCTTAGTTAATAGTAGGACTAAATCTCCTACTTTATATACCTATAGTTAGTAATAACGATTATAGTATTTCGCCTATGTCTTAGCAGTGTGTTCCTAGCATTTCGCCAGCGCTTTGTATTTAAGGGATATTCTTTTAATCCGCTCTAAGGCGGCTAGAATAGAACTACTATTATCCACCTTAACCTTATATTCTAGATGTGGGTGAAACCCATAGCAGGTATAGAACGGGCTTATACCTGTTGTGCTATATTTAGCATTATTATAGGCGAATTCAGCTAGTAGTAGTAGGCCTGCCTAATTACTCTACTTTTCGTCATAGAATACACAGAGGTAGTACTCTAGGGTTTAGTTCTAGCGTTCTGTTTACCCGTCTATTTGTAGGTAAAAGGCCATACTTAGCCTACGTTTTATCTTTATAGTAAAGCATAGCTCTGACTAGAACCCACTAGTAAAAATACTGCTGTAATTAAATACAATCCCTCTAGGGGCTCTAAAACGGCGTACTACTTTGTTAAAAAAAAGATCCGTAAGTTTGGTTGCAGTAATAGTTTTTACTATAAGTAGATATAAGGCCATCTTAGTATAGCGGTTAACTATTATATATATCGTGTTATATACCTTATCGCCTTGTCTACTAAGCGGTAGGCCTATAATAAAGTCCATTATAATTTCCTGCCACGGTTAACCTAGGCAAGGTAGCGCTTGGAGCTCGCTATAAAAGCAATATTAAGGCGCACACATACGCTAGTATAGATTATAGGTAGAGATATAGCTCATAACGTCCGTAGTTATACTAGGTTAGTAGTACTTACATAAGAGTAGATTTAGGGTCTTTTTCTTACTAAAGTGGCTAGCTAGGGCATTATTGTGGTAGATCTATAGGAGTTTTATATAAACTACTGGGTCTAGGGGTATATATAGCCTCCTATGGTGACAAAGTAGTCTAGTGGAATTAAACTGCCATACTAGCTTTAAGCGGGCGCGTTAACGGCGTCTCGCCGTATCTAAGCTATTGCTGCGCTTTTATAGCATAAGGTTATCTATGGTTTAAAGTCCTTTAATAAGCTTAATAACTATTTCCGTACTAGACTTATAAGCACTTCTTAAGTACTTACTTCTCTAACTTGGGTTCTTATTACACACTACTTAATAGTATATATATAGGTTACCCAGTTAAAACGTAATGCTATATTACCTAGGCGTACCTCCGTTGGGTTGCCGGCCTATAGCTATAAAAGCAATACCTTTATAGAAGGCTTGCTTTCATATACACCTAATAGGACTTTTACCTTAAGTTAGTGGCCCTACATTCCTAAAGTCCTTTAGAGTAGTAGTAGTATAGTGTCTTCTTCTAGCGGACTCCTTATGCCTAGGGGTTGCCTTAACGGCGCGTCTATAGGGTTTATTTTTCCCGCCCTATACTTAATAATAAAGTTATAGGCAGCTAGTGTTATAGCCTATCTGGCTTACCGTCTATTAAGGGCTTTTACTTTTATAAAACCCTTTAGATTGTTATAATCTAAGAGCACTTCTAGGCGGCTTAATAGCCCCTTAATATGGTATCTCTAATACTTAAAAGCCTCCACGATAGCTAGTAGCTCTTAATTATAGGTTTTATAGTTATGCTTTACTAGCAAAAGCTTCCTAGACTAAAAGGCTATTAGATGCCAAATGTAACGGAACCTTGTAGCAAGAACTACGGTGGGTCCTATTATTAGGCTAGGTGTGTAGGTAAACAAGAAGTCAACAACGTAATAACAACTAGTGGAGTGGTTGCCCAACATATTAACTCTAATTATATTTTAAGATTCACTATAAGGAGAGAACTATCTATGGTAGGGACTAAGGTCCTTTAAATACACAACCGTACGCCTAAGAAATCCTCTCTTGTACGTGAAGTACGTGTTGTATATAAGGTACGTAAGTTCCTTCCGTTCCTTGCGTTTAACACATAGCAAACCACATAACCTTGGTTACTATTCCTTGTTATATAGTTCCACCGGTTCCATCCTAGACCGTGCCTATATTAACTAACTAGCTTCTTCCAACTCTTCCTTAAGTAGTTATAATATTGTACTTAAGCTGTCCGTAACACTATCTCCCTTCTTTTTATCTTTGTCTTTAAATATTCCTAACATCTCTAAGTCGTCCACTAGAGGTATAATATCCGTTTAATTAATCTGGTTAATATTCTTACTTATTATACCTAAAGCATCTTCTTCTTTATACGCGCAATGTTATGCTTATACTATTGCTGCTATACTATCGCTAGGTGAAATAATGCCGTCTCTGTATTCTTATTATGTAAAAGAGGGGTTGGTTTATATTGCGCTAGTAAGTTCTTTATCTTAACAACCCTCTTCCTGTTTAGAGTGCACTAAAGCAAATATTTAGTTGTCTTGTGACGTTTGCTCTACCTCTAACGCTAAGTATATGTGTCCTATAACTCTTAACAGTTTTTGAGTTCCCTAAGTAACTTATTATAGGGTCTTGTTTTTAATCTACCGCTGTAAAACTTAATGGTAACCTAGCGCAGGCCCTGGCTAAGCTTAAGTGTTCTTGGGACGCGGAGCAGAAAGCCCTAGATACTTAGATTGCAGCGTCTACTCGGTTACTCTGTCTTAAGAAGGTTTGTAAGAAGGTCCGTCCTAAGGAGTGGAAACTAGTTAAGTAGGGTCTTACTAAGTTAGGTAATAAGAGAGTAGAGTTTCTAGAGAAGGAAACAACTCTAAGTAATGTGGTAGTTGCTCCTTTTAAGTCCCCCTTAGTTAACTTGTCCTTTAGCGATCCTTTTTTAATGCTCCCTAACCTGCTTTCTTTTAATACTCCTATACCTTTCCTATAGCGTTCTCTAGGTTGCTTAGTGGTTTCTAGGTAGTCTTACTATAGCCTATCTACTTTACTTTATACTATATTTTGTTATCTACGTCCTTATAACTGATAATCTTTAAAACTTGCTATTTGTCTTCTTCTTGCCCTCTATACGTGTCTGCCTTATAGGCTAGTAGCTTAACATTCCCATGTGCCGGCTCTAGTATTGTAATATACTATATAGGGTAAATTCTTATTTTAGCTGGTAGGTTTAGCTTATACATAACCAATAAAATTCTTTATGTAATTTTAAAAGGTCCTAGTCTAACGTGGTCTAACTTCTTGCTTAGTCATTAACTCTTAAAATTTTTATATAGTAGCCACACTTTATCTCCCTCCTTAAGATCTGGTCCCTTAGATCTCTTAGCGTTATAGTACCTTTTCATTTACTTTTATACTAGTTTAGCTGTTTCTTTAAGGTCTATATAAAGATTTATTAAAGTCTCCATTCTTTACTTAGCTGTGCTACTCATTTTCTTTACTTAATATGGCGATAATAATAATCTTAGCTTATACCCATAATTCGCCTTAAATGGTAACGTTCCCATTCCTTCTTATAGTGTTATATTATATGTAAACTATATAACTAGTAGTAACGATACGTAATTATTCTATACGTAATTAATATAGTGCCTTAGATACTATTCTAGTGTCTAGCTTAATCTTTCTATCTGTCTATCCATCTGCGGATAATACGCTGTTAAGGTTGCTATATAAACTCCTTATTCCGCCAAAAACACCTCCTAAAATGCTACTATAAATCTTAGGTCTCTATCTAATATAACCTTACTTGGTACTCTATGTCTTATAAACACTTCCTTAATATAAATTCTAGTGATATCCTCTACTAATATTTCTTCTATGTACGCTATAAAGTACCTCCACTTTGTAAGCTTATCCACTATTATTAAAATCGCATTATAATCTTATCCTGTAATAGGATCTTTTAACTTTAGTAACTTAACAATAAAGTCCCATAATATAACCTCCCATGGTCTCTCTGGTATTTTAATAGGTTATAGCCCTCCGTACGGCCTATGCCTTATTAGTTTATTTCTTTAGCAATCTAGATATTTTCTTATAACTTATCTCGCTAGTCCCTAGATTTCTTAAATAATATACTCCTCCTAAAGTCTTAACACTAAGCCTATAGCTCCATTATGTCCTTAAGTTAGTCCTTTATGGAATAACTTAATAAACTCTTTTATAATGGACCTTGGAATATAGGTTGCTTCCCTATTTTTATACTATTCCGTATCCAGATCCTCTACCTATACTTTTTAGATCTTCTGTATCTAATTACTCTCTAGTAATTTGTGGACCTAATCTTCTCTAGTTGCTATAATTTTTAGGTAATTATACCTAATTAATCCGTCTTAATCCTTTCGCAGTAAAGCCCCTAATGGCTTTTCATTACTTTGTAGTTTAGCCTTCCTACTTAGAGTATCCGCTCGTGCATTATCTGTACCCTTGGTATACTAAATTTCAAAATAGTATTCTATAAGTATTTCCGCCTACCTAACCTGTCTTTAATTAAGTTCCTTTGTTATTAGGAATCCTATAAGGTTCTTATAGTCTGTTTTAACTATAAACGGTTTCTCTATACCTTATAAAAATGCTCTATATTTCTTTAATGCTGCAACTATACCTAATAACTCTTTGTTATAGATATTATAGTTCAGTTCTAGTATTATTATCTTTTAACTATAATATGCTACTAGATGCTATGTGTCCTAATGCTTTTATAGCAAATATGCTTCTAGTGCGAAGTCTAATACATTTGTCTTAATAACCGTTTCTAACTTTGGTTAGTAAACTTTAAGGACTAGTTCCTAGGTAAATAACTCCTTAAGTTTCTTAAACAACTTCCTTTGCTTATTAGTCTATACCTATAGCTCCTCTTTCTTTGTTAGCCTTATAAACGGCTTAATATTCTTTAACTACTGTGCTATAAACCTCCTATAGTAGTTGCAAAACCCTAGAAACGATTTTAACTGTATAACGTTCTCTGGTTCTTACTAACTTACTATGGCTTTAACTTTCTTTAGGTCTATACTGATTCTTCCTAGTTTAATAATAAATCCTATAAAATTGGTTTTCTTAGTAAAGAACTCGCATTTTTTAATAGCTACTGGCATCTGTTCTTCTTATAGTCTCTTTAAGACCCACTTAACGTGTTCTTTATGTTCTTTCTTACTCTCTAAGTAGATAATAATATTGTTAAGGTATGCCATAATAAACTTATTAAGGTGTTCTCTTAATATACTATTAATTCGCTTCTAGAACGTTGCTGGTGCGTTTATAAGCCTAAACTATATAACTAACGGCTTATATAGTCCTTCTTTTAACTTAAAGGCTGCCTTCTATTTATTGCCTTTCTTAATCCTAATCTAATGGTACGCCTATCTTAGATCTATCTTTGTAAAGATCTTTGCGTTACTTATCCTGTTTTGGATTTCACTAATTAAGGGTAAAGGGTACCTTTTCTTTCTGGTAATGCTGTTTAACTATCTGTAGTTTATATATATCCTAAGCTTTCTGTTTTTCTTTGGGATAAATAGTACTAGATACCCTACTAATAACTGCAATGGTCTAATATATCCCTTCCGTAAGTTCTCCTAGATAAACTCTTTAAGTGCCACTAACTTAGTTTTAGTAAGCTTATAGATTAGAAAGAACCTTAGACTAGTTCTTAGTTCTAACTCTATTTTATAGTCCTATGCTACATACTTTAACAGCTTTTCACTTTCTAGTAACTATAACTTTTTACCGTACTTGTGGTATCTCTTTAGTATATAACTTAAGCCTTACTTAGTCTCTTTATACGTTGCTTTAACTTAGTACTATACTAACTTAGTTTGCTGCCGCATTTTGCGCTATTAAGTATCTCTAATATTAACCTAACCTGTAACCCAATTAATCTTTGGATTGTATTCCTGTAACTAAGGCATTTTTAGTATTACCTTGTCTTTTCCTAACGGTAAGATATTAAAAGACATTCTAACTGGTCTCCCTTTAATAGTTAGCTAAATAGGTCCTATTTTAAGATTAATAATACCTCCTTTATAGGCTATCTAATCTTCTAAAATTGTTATAAGTAGATATAGGTGTTCCTTTTATCTATATAGTAACCCTATCCTTTTTACTACTACTAGTAATATATGGTTTCTTATTACTCTACTATCTATTAGTGCTTTAAACTGCTAATCTTACTACTTAATTTATAAATTTAGGTGTTGTCTTTAAATTCCTTTAAGGGTCTAAGGCTCTACTACTGGTACCCTCTAGTCCTATAGGCCTCCCTTTTTCCTAACTATTGGCTGCTAGATCCTACCTATACTTAGTCTATCTTTAGCCAATACTTAGTTCGTTTCTTTTCCTCTATATGCTATAGACAAGTATTCTCTAGGCAGTCCCACTACTGTTATCTATCTAGGCATTCTTCTATAAGGAATCTTCTGGGTTAAAGTATTAGGTCCCCTTAACTCTGTACTTCTACTAGGTGCCATTTATATATATACTTAGCATCTCTAAACCGTTTTTCCTCTGGTGCCTAATATATCCTTACTAGGTATTTCCGGTTTTTATCTTTTGGTGCCCTATATATGTTGCATATATTATCTATATAAGCTATCCACAATAACGTATAATGCGCTAGGTGACTTGGGTTAACTCTTAGCTTATCTTTATCCTTAAGTTTAAACCTATACCTAGTTAACTTAACTACTAGTATTTCCGCTATAGGTACTAAGATTTGTTATTCTCCTCTCTAGTCCCTAGATCCCTCTTCTAGGTTCCTTAATATTATAATTAATGCTCCTTTAATGTGACTTATACGTTTTTCCGTAATGGGTTAGTCTTAAACAACTTTTTTGTCTAGCTATATATAAAAGCCTTCCTATTTATTGTTGTATTATTGCCTATACTACTTTCTATATAACTGGTTTAGTGTATATGGTCTATCTATAAGAAAGTACCTTATTATTACTGCGTTATGATATTCTTTAGTGTGTCTTTTTTTGAACCTAACTGGAATGTTTAGATCTTCTTCTTATTCTAGTTTATCCAACTACTTCACTTTAGGCGTCCCTATACTAGGCCTATTGGTAACTCTTTATATAGGTGCTCTATCCCTTATATAACCTAGCATAGCTAACCTCTTGTCTAGCTTCTGCTCTTACTATGCGATAATTCTTTATCTAAACTTATCTATAGTTTCCTATTTTCTGTGTTTTGTAGTTGGATCCTTAAAGTCACCTTGCTTCTTAATCTTAGTATTAACTTTTTAATCTTTAGGCTGAACACTATGTTTATCTAGAATTGCTATGGTCCTTATTTATTTCTTAAAATCTTGGCTTCCTAATAATATTCTTATTTATTCCCTAAACTTATGGTTCTTAAACTTGTATCCTATACTTATTTATTTGTTACTAAACTAAGTTGCTGCTCTTTTCTATTAGTTTTTGTTTGTTGTGGGTTCCTAAGCTGTTCTTATTATATCCTATAAGTCTAGAGCTTTCCTTATCTCTTTGTAAGAATTTTGGACCTATGGCCTTTTACCTTTTATAAGTGGTGAGCTAGTATTAGTAGTTGTCTGCTTGCTTAATCGTCTCTAGATATTACTCCTTCTGTTTTATAAAGCGATGGATACTGTATCTAATAGTATTATAATACCTATTACTGATCTATATTCTGTAGTGGTTTTAGTCTCTACTTCTGTTATATTACTAAGGTATAAGTGCTCCTAGTTAGCCTCCTTTTCTTCCTTATTGCTGTTAATTAATAAGTACTTTAACTCTATTATTATTGTTACTAATCTTTATCTATATATTACTTTAATATCTTAATCTAGCTTATAGAGTTAATCCTGTTCTTTATCTAACTTTCTAGTTCCTTTAAGTCCTCTTAGCTCTAGCTCTTACGGCCAATAGCTTGTGCTATACCTAGCGTCTTTATAAATTTGGTATGCGTTATTATAATAAAACGCGAAGTGTTTAACCGAACACTCCTTAGTCCCGCGCAATATCCTTATATCTGCGTTATTATACTCTAACGACCTAGTGCCTTTTACTATATAGTTACTCTAACTACCTCTGTAGTCTCTGGCAAAATAACCTTGTTTTCTATAATTTATATAAGCTCTATCTTTAAACCATTTTTCTTATTATAGAGTCTGCCTAAATGTCTTTTACTGCTAAGATCCCTAGTTTAGCCTCTGCTCTCTAGTCCTATAATTACTTAATTCTTAACCTCTAGGTTTCTATGGTTTCTTTATCCATTTCTTGGATTCTTTGGTACTGCTTAGGTTTATTAGCTCTGCGCCATTCCATAGTTTTTAGCTCTATATTTGCTAATATGTGCTCTACGCCTTATATAACTGTGGAACTTTGTCTTACCCTTTCTTAGCTTGTTCCCTTTAATAGATTTTGTTATTAATTTTTATTAACTAATCTATTAAGTCTTATAGACTTTCCGCATCTTCTATTAGGATAATTACGTCCTAGACTTTAGCCTTAAGTCCCTATTTATACTATGCTATAAGCGCCTTGTTATTCTACTTAACCTACATTATAAGTGTCTAAAACTGTGTTATATACTTAATTATTAAAGAACATTATACTAAGTTTTAAAGCTTCTATTCCGCTGTAGTTAATGCTTCTAGGTCTCTAAATATCTGTGTTAGTCTTTCCGTAAACCCATTCTAACTAGTAAATATAAATTGTATATCTTGGTTAGTAGTTGTTATACCGCTAACTTGTATCTCTATAAGGTAAGGTTTAAACTATTCTAGTGCTCTTTCTGTTAAGAACAATCCTGCGTACGCCACTTAATCTATAGGTGTTGCTAACTTTGCTCCTTTCTGTATAACCTTAAAGTGCATTTGTGTAAGGAATCTTTTGAGTTTTAACCTTTCTCCTAAGAATTATTTAATTAATGGTAACTTGACCTTTACTACTCTAATTCTATTAATGCGTTTCTTAAGTATTCTATTATTATCTAATAAGCAATTAACTATTTCCTATAACTAACCTCTTGTAACCACTTATGAGTCCATATCTGCTATATTAGTATCTCCTAATCCTAATGTAGTTGTTGCCGTTAATGGCATTACAACTAGTGCTTTGGGTGGTATATTATTTAACTTTGTTGATACTGTAACTAGGTAGTAAATGTATAATAGAATCTTGTAGTAAGAACTACGGTGGGTCCTATTATTGGGCTAGGTATATAGGTAAACAAGAAGTTAACAACGTAATAATAACTAGTGGAGTAGTTGTCTAATAGATTAACTCTAATTGTATTCTAAGATTTACTACAAGGAGAGAACTATCTATGGTAGGGACTGAGGTCCTTTAAATACACAACCGTACGCCTAAGAAATCCTCTCTTGTACGTGAAGTACGTGTTATATATAAGGTATATAAGTTCCTCCCGTTCCTTGCGTTTAACACATAGCAAACCACGTGACCTTGGTTACTATTTCTCGTTATATAGTTCCACCGGTTCCATCCTAGACCGTGCCTATATTAACTAACTAGCTTCTTCCAACTCTTTCCTAAGTAGTCGTAACATCGTACTTAAGCTGTTTCGTAACACCAAAGGCCGTCTTTAAACAGCTGTGATATAATTGCTGCTAGGCCTTATATTAAGGCATCCGTCTCCAACTAAGTTAGTAGGCCTGGCGTGTAGTGTTATAGGAGCGGCGCCGTTATAAAGGCGTCGCAGAGCCAGCGTATTGCCTGCTCCGCCTCCTCTAGCCAATTAAAAGGCCTAGCTTTGCGGCCGTTCTTTACTCCTTTTAGAAGATTAGTAATAGGCTTTATAATAGTAGAGTATTTATAGATAAACCAATAATAGAAGTTGGCAAAACCTAGAAAGACCTAGATATCCCTATAAGATTAAGGGCTCTCCTATTTAGTAATAGCTTCTACCCAGCTAGAATCCATTACTACGCCTTTAGGGCTAATAATATATCTTAGGAACTTAATCTCCTATACGCCAAACTTGCACTTCTTAAGGTTTGTATATAGTTAGTATTATTATAACCTATGTAGTACTTCTACTACATGGCGCCAATATTCCTCTATATTTTCAGAGAAAATTAGAATATTATTAAGGTAGACTATATAGAAGACGTCTACTAGTCCTAACAAGGCCTAATTAATATAGCCCTAAAAGGTCACTAGTCCGTTAGTTAGCCTAAAAGGCAAAACTAAGTACTTAAAGTGGCCGTAGCGCGTACGGAACGCTGTCTTCTACTTATTACTACAATGGATATAAAGGCGGTAATACGCATGCGTTAGGTCCAGCTTAGTAAAGATCTTAGAATCTGCTAAGCGGTCTAAGGTTTTACTAATTAATAGTAGTGCAAGATAATTCTTAATTATTACCTTATTAAGGCCTCTATAGTCTATATAGAGCTATAGCTTCCCATCCTTTTTAGGTATAAAGAGGATAGGTGCCCCTACGGGACTAGTACTTAGTTAAATCTAGCCTTTAACTAAGGCGTTATCTAAGTACTCCCTTAGGACTTCTAGCTCCTTAGCTAAGAGGTTATAGAGCGGCCTATATAGGGCCTCCTATCCCTCTTCTAGGTTAATAGCATAGTTGCCCTAGTAGTATTAGGGTAGCTTTCCTGCTTTCTTATAGAAGAAGATATTACTAACTTCCTTTAAATATAGGGGGAGGACCAGTAAGCTGCTATTATCTTATTTACTAGGTATTACTCTAGAAGTTAATAGGGTAAAGACCCTAGATTCTATTTGGAGAGACTCTGCAAAACCCTTAGGGGTTTATAGCAATAGGGACAGGCCATCTAGCTTCTATTGCCACGCCTTTACCTTATAGTTAATAAGAAGTTAGGCCTTCTTTAACCCTAGCATACCTATAATAATAGAAGGAGATGCGTTAGCCATTCTATAGTAGATAAGGGTTACTTCCCTAATCTTACCCTAGCTGTCTTTTATTCTTAGTGGTACCTTATAGGCCTTATATCAATATACCTAAGTCTTATTTAACTAGGAGTAGGTAGGCAGTTTTATGTTTAGTGTTTTAAAGTTATACTCTATAGCAAATTGCTGGTTAACTATATTTACTTTAGCACTAATGTTAAGCATTACTAAGGTCTCCTTCTAGGTCTTCTTTAGGAGGACTTTACCTAAGATAGTAATAGCTTCCTTATAATCTAGTAGGAGCTTACACCCTATAGCTATAAGGGGGTCTAAGGGCGCTTATCTTTTTCTAATATAGAGGTAGCGTTTACGCTATTAGGTGGTGGTTAATTCCGTAGCTGCTCTTTATATTATCGCCATTAATGTCCTAGCTACCTATATTTTAAGCAGTTTCCTTTAGGCTAAGTTAAACCCCTAGTGGTATTACTTCGCCCCGCCATTAAGTTACTAGCGGTGGTTTTAGAGTCTGCTTTCCCTAAGTTACCTAACTGGGTAGTCTTTATATTTAAGTTCGCGGCGTGTCTATTGCTTCTACCCTATAGGGCGCTTATGCTCTTCTAGTTTTCCTCTAATAGAGCAGCTAGGGAAACTAGCTGGTCTTAAGTTTAAGGGAATTTTTAATAGTTAGTAATAGCAAGCCGTAGATCTAGCCGCAGTTTTGTGAATAGATGTATTATTAGATACTTTATATTATAAGGAGGGTTAATTTATACTTTTAAGGCAGTTAGGTAAGCAGTAAACTCATTTATAGGTTAATTAGTTCGCTATATTACCCTTATATATATTCGGGCTATATAGAGTTCTTAATTAATAGGACTTTTAATCTAATTAAGTAAGAATTCTATAAGCTCCTCCTAGGTAAACTATATATCTGGATGGTTATCTTTATACTATAGCTAAAGGGTTTGGTTGGTCCCCTTTATATATTATATAGTAAATACAACTTTAGTATTCTTATCTGTAAAGCCGTTATGCTTTAGGCAGAACGCTAGCTTTAAGCTATTGCGGAAGTCTTAGTGCTCTTAAATACTCTTGCTGTAATACAGAGCAATCTTCTCTATTTTAACAGCCCGTTTTAACAGAACGCCTATTATATTAGTAGCCCTCTACTTAAGGTTTGGACGCATCTAGCTACCATCCAAGTACTCTAATAGGATGGTTTAAGGTTGCAGAGATGGGTTAGGAATAGGAGTTGACGTTACCTTACCGCGTTAACGCCGTTTTAGTACTTCCACCTCTTCCCTAAGCAACTATAGTTTTCTTTACTCTAGGAGTTATAACTTCTTATTCTCTAACCGTTATATTTCTTCCTATATATTCCCTTTGCCTGTAACTTCCGGTTCTGTCTAGGATATAGGTCCACCCGCGTTATCCTAGGGCCGTTCCCCAGACTTAGTACTACGCACTACGCTGGTATTACGTACTACGCTAGTATTACGCCCACGTCTTGCCATTAGGTTAATAGGCTGTAATATAGTTAATAAATATAGGTCGTCTTTTTAACAGAGGGTTGCCGCTATATAGTCGTGGCCTTAGCAGACCGCGGTGTTGTCGGGCCACTACCCCTAAAAAGGGATAAGAATTCAGAACTATTAGGACGCCAAGGTCCTTAGGGTATATAGTAACATAATAATAGTAACAGAATGCAAATAAGTATCTGGTTCTTAATGAAGTAGAACTATAGAACTGAATTCTGCTGTTCTCTAATGCGGGGCGACTATGTTTTATAGGCGTCTTGCCTGCGCCTCGCCTGCGCTAAGCTGGTTACGGCTAGTGCGTCTCTATAGCCTAACAATTCTACTGTGGAGACTACTGCGGAAACTACTACAGAGACTGCGGAGGAAGCTACCATGGAGACTATGGAGATTGCTACTACAGAGATTGCTACGTAGACTGCTATGGGGGTTAAAAGGGAGATCTATAGAGTAGTAGTAGCAATAGGTTGTGTACGCGATACGCGGTAGTCGTGTACGCGAGAGTTTGGTGTCCTACACGTGACAGTATCCAGATAGGGAAGAGCTCCGTGCGCGGCTCCCCCTAAGCCAGTTATAGAGCCATTTATAGAGTCGTTTATAGAGCCGTTGTAGAACCGTTGCAGAACTAATTGTAGGGTCGTTCATAGAGCCGTTCTAGAGCCGTTGCGGGGCCGTTATAGGGCCGTTCGTAGAGCCGTTTATAGAGACAATGCAGATCCGTTGTAGGGCCGTTCGTAGAGTATTTATGGACCCGTTGCAGAACCGTTTATAGAGATAATGCAGAGCCATTTATACCGACGATTGTATGGGCGACTGTATGGGCAGTGGTAGAGCCGTTGTAGAACCAATCGTGGAGCTGTTGCAGAGCCGATCATGGAGCTGTTACAGAGCCATTCGTAGACCCATTGTAAAGCCGTTTGTAGAACAGTTGCAGAGCCATTATAGACCAGTTAAAGAACCGTTGCAGAGCCGTCATAAAGACAATTATACGGGCGACTGTACGGGCGACTGTACGAGCAATGGTAGAGCCGCCGTAGAGACGATGCAGGTCCGTCGTAGAGACAATACAGGTCCGTCGTAGAGGCGATGCGAGGCCGTTCATAGACGACGTAGAGACGACGTAGAGACGACGTAGAGGCGATGTAGAGCTATTTGTACGGACGATGCAGAGCTGTTTATACAGACGATGCAGAGCTGTTTGTACGGACGATGCAGAGCTGTTTATACAGACGATGCAGAGCTGTTTATACGGACAATGCAGAGCCGTTTATACGGACGATCGTATAGGCGACTATACGGGCGATAGCAGAGCCGTCGTAAAGCTGTTCGTAGAGACGATTATAAGATCTCCTTATATTAGTGTTGTATATTAGTAGAGCTTTAGAGCTCCAGATAGGCTTTAAGTAGAGCTTCGTGCAGAGCTTTTACGGAGTAACATAGCTGACCAGGAAGCGAGCCACCCCAGGAAGCAAGCCACACAAGAATATTCCTACCATTTTTTATTCTATAGCAAATTACACCAAAATCAAAAAGCCTCAGCATATTACACAATGCCAAATCAATCCTTGCCCTCTCGCAAAGCCGAGACTACCATACAAAATATTATACAAGATCTTTCTTCTAGTATTAAGCCGTCAATTCACAAGGCTTCTAGCGCCCACAGAGCACCTAGATCTACTGTTAGACATCATCTTACTAGCCATCTCTCACAACACAAAGCTTACCCAGGTTTATTGCATCCTTTACAAAAACAGCAAATTATTAAATGGATCCACAAATATCAATCCTAGGGCCTTCTATTAAGGGTTAATATACTCTCAGAAATGGCTTATTCCCTTTTAAGAAATGGCTAAACCATAGGTAAGCATTAAAGGCAGAGATTCGTTTAACGCCACAGTCTTAGTACTATATTAAGTCATCAGCTTAATTGCCAGAGAGCTTAAAATAATAATCCAGTAGTTATATTATTATTATTCATTGCTTAACGTCCGATTCGGATCCCTATTGGGCCCACGCGGACTACTCCTTATGTACATGTAGGGAGAAAACTCTTTTGAGAAAACCCCGTGATCCGTCTCCCCGCCTTTTGGGACTCGCCTACAAGGCGCCTGCGAGTCACCTATAGTGCTCTACTACCTTACTTTTTGACCTCCTTGGGAACCACTGCTGCCGTAACAAGCCTACGGACGCGCTAGTATCGCAAACTTTGCTCTACTACTGTAGAGTTATTAGGGGGCGCCTATTACTCGCCCCTTTGCCTTTTATTACCATTTCCTTTACAACCCGAAACTAGTCTAGCATATTTTAGCTAATAAGCCACTGGGTAACCGCCTTAAGACCTTTTTATATTAAGAGTAGTGTGTTATAGTTCTCTATGCCAGCTACTAAGAGTATAGCTTCTTGGTTGGTGCGTAGGGGGCATAACAGTATTACGTGTTTTGGTGTCTGTCTTGGCCAGCCACATTCGCATCTCGGGCTGCCTGCTGGGACACCTACCTAGTAGAGCCAATCTTTTAGTCCTATTATCCCTATTCTTAAGAGTGTTGCCATTGTATTTTCTGCCTTTGTTAGGCCTTCTCGGAGAATCTAGTAGTTATATATAATTAGTTTACATTCTTCCATGCCGTTCATAAGCGATATTAAGTTAAGCATTTAAAATTCATTAGCAACTTTAACAAGAAGGGGGTAATGCTAGGCCTTATAGCAGTGGCCTAGGTAATCGTATCAGGCAAGACGTATAGGGAGAGGTTAAAAAATTAGATGGTTATATAGTCAGGCTCTTGTGAGTTAGTATTTATTATTAAAACAATTTACGCTAATAGCTCTCTACTACCTACCTTCCTAATTTAAAAGGCGTAAACCTACCTAGAAGGATAGTATTAAATTAGTAAGAAAAATAAGGGCCTTCGCGGATACACATACACTACCTCCTCTAATAGGTAGATAGATAACTCCTTAGATCTATATTATATTAAACATTATAATAAACATATAAGACACCTTATGGAAGATTCCAATGGTAAAATACAGCAATATCGCCTGCTTTTAATGGATAATTATTTAAGCCACCTTACCTGGCAATTTATTAAATATGCGCTTGCGTATAAGATTGTCCTAGTAGCCCTACTACCTTATTTATTAGCGACTCGGTTAATCAAGGCACGAGTACGGCAAGAGGGTCGCGCAAGCCTATACGATTGGATTGTCTATAAACGAGGATCCAAAGCTAGAGAAAGGAAAGGGGAAGAACGGAAGCACCGCTCAAAGCTATATACAATCCTCTGGTCACATAATGGCAATTTACCAGTACCGTTTTCCACCAGCACTATAACATTACCCCCCCTCTAAAAAAGCCTGCCCTTAGGCTTTATATATCCGTATTATATCTATGGGGTGTTCTTATCTATATGCTCGATAGGTAGCTTATTATCTTTGCTATACTAGTACTCTATCCACTTGTCTAGATACTTCGGGGGTCCTGGCTTATTAGGGTATTAGTTATAGAATTCTTTAAGCTTCTAGGGGCAACCTATAAAGTTCCAGGCGGGGTACTAGGTTGGGTCTAGATTATAACCTTTCTATTAGACATGGTATTTCAGCGTTCCTTATACTAGTTTATAGGCTAGTATTTTATTAACTTCCCATTTGTTGTCGCTATTAACTTAAATTGGTAGTAGAGGCTTATTCTTTTATCTAGGTAGTAGGTTATTTGTAGCTTTCTATAGCTTATCTAGTAAGAAAACAGGGTGGACTTTAATTAAGTCTAGGAGTTTAACCTTATATAAGTTACCTTTTTTATTAAAGATCTTATATGGTCCTGCCATCTTATAGTCTAGCTTACAGCTAGGCCGTTCTATCTTTTAGTTTTTTGTTATAACCTAGACCTTGTCGCCTATAGTAAAGTCGGGCTTGTGCCTGTGCTTATTTGCCTGCTGTTCTATTGATTTTTAGGCCTTCTCTAGGTTCTTATAGGCTACTATCTATGCTTCTTCTAAGTGTCTAGCATACTGCTATACTTCCCTATAAGATATTTTTTGTATACGGTCTATGGTCCTTCTGGTCTCTCCCAGTTAAAGCTTATATGGGGTAAGTATCCTATTTTTAGCTAAATAGGTGCAAACCCTATAGAGTTATAGGGTAGGGTTGCCTAAACGTAGTCTATTATGGGTAGTAGTTTGCTCTAGTTATCCTAAAAGTAGTTAATAAAGGGCTGGAGTCTCTAGTTTAAGTATTAATTTATAATCTCCATCTAACCGTCTGTCTAGGGGTAGTATGCTATAGAGAGCTTTAGCTTAATACCTAGGATCTGGGTAAACTTGTTCTAAAAGGCTAATATAAACTATGGCCTATGGTCGGATATAATAGTATCTAGTAGTCTATAAATTTAGTAGACATAGTGGATATACAGTTAGGCCGTCTCTTTAGTATTAATATTCTTATAATAGGGGATTAAAAACGGGTGCTTACTAAAGTAGTTAACTAGGATTATAACCATATTATATCTATCGCGGTCTGTAGGTAACTTGTAGAAGTCTATAAAGATATACTATTAGGGGCGTTCTGGTATTAGGAGTGGCTTTAATAGCCCTAGGGTTTTATCTTGTGGAATTATAAACCTATAGCAGTTGTCGCAGTTCTGTATATAGCGGTTAATATCTATAACTATTCTAGGCTAGTAGTAGCGGTCGCTAATAATTCTATAGGTCTTATTTTTTCTGGGGTAGGCCGTAGAGACCTAAGTATATGCTTTGGTGATAAGCCAAGTCTATAAATTCTATTCTTTTGCCACTACTAGCCGTTCCCGGTGCTTAAGCAGTCCGTTTTTAAGGGACTATAGGCTAGTAGCATCCTTTACCTTTTCGCGGTACTCCTATAGGGAAGGGGCCGTACGGTTTGCCTATAGTAGTTTATTAATAAGGTTAAGTTCTATAGTGTTAATAGGGTATATCTCGGCCTTTTTGGGGTCTATATTTAGTTCTACCTATATTTAGGGGTTAAGGTGCTCTGGTTATAGCAGCATCTAGGTTTGTAATATAATTTTTATAGTTATCTAGTTATCTAGGTCTTGTTTACGCCTTATAAGGGCATCTGCACGGTTAGTTGCGCCTAGCCTATATATAATTAGGAAGTAGAACTAAGATAGAATATCCGCCTAGCGTGCCTACTGGGCTGTAAGGGCCTTTATTGTTATAAAGTATTCTAAGGCCTTATAATCCGAAACCACCTTAATAGGCTTAGGGGTCCCTTCTAGCTATATACACCAGTGCTAAAAGCTAGAGATAATAGCCAGCATTTCTTTATTATAGATGTAGTAGTTTAGCTTGGCATCTATTATAGTCTTTGAATAGTATATAATAGGGTGCTATTCTCCATCTAATTACTTCTAAGAAAAGACACTAGCTATTACGCCGTTTAAGGCATTAGTTTCTAGTATTAAGGGCTGTTTTAGGTTAAAGTGGGTAAGCAGGGGAGCTGATACTAGCCGTTTTTTAAGCTTATTAAAGGCCTGCCTATATATAGCGTTAAAGTGGAAGGGCTGGTTTTTTCTAGTAAGATGGTTAAGGGGCTAGGCGATCCTACTATAGTTCTTAATAAAGCGTTGGTAGAAGTTATAGAAACCTAAAAATAATTATACCCCCTTTATGGTCCGTGGGGGTGTTCACTAGTTAATTATAGCTGTTTTTTTTAGGTCTGCCTTAATTCTGTTTATACTAATAATAAACCCTAGGTACTTAGTACGCTTAACACTAAATTCTAACTTCCTAATATCGGCCTAGAGACTAGCTTCGCGGAGCCATTATAGGACTTTATGGATATGCTCCTTATATTCCAGTTTATTCTTAGAGTAAATCATAATATTATCTAGGTAGGCTGTGTAGAAGTTATTAAGGTAGTTAAAGAGTATATTATTTATATACCGTTGGTATATAGCTAGTCCGTTGGTTAGTCTAAAAGGTAGTACTTTGCATTTATATAATCTATAGCGGGTCTAAAATATAGTAAGATTTTTAGATCTGGGGTCTATCCTAATTTAGTAAAAGGCCTGGCGGATATTAAGCTTTGTAAAAATCTTAGCCTTACTTATATGGGCCAGTATTTCTTTAAGTAAGGGCAGCGGATATTGGTCTTTATGGGTTATATAGTTTAGTTTATAGTAGTTAATATAGAAACGGAGTCCGCCATTTAGCTTTTTTATAAAGAGAATAGGTAAGGTAAAGGGGACTTAGCTAGGCTTAACAAAGCCCTTATTAAGGTTATTAATAAGGTACTACTTAGTGGCCCATAGCTTGTCAGTAGATTGCTGGCGGAGAGGGCTATAACTAAGGGTGTTTTCTTTGTTGGGCTTAATCTTAATCTTATAGTTGTATGGTTGGTGAGGTGGGAGTATGTTAGATACTACCTTAGAGAACACGTCCTTAAATTCCTGGTATTAATGGAGTAGTTTCTGTTCTACCAGCTCCTTATCTATAAGCTTACTTTCCCTACTAAGCTGGTTATAGGCTAGGGCTTCCTTGTCTTTAATTATCCAGTTAATTTTGTATAAGCTAGTTATAAAGGTAATAGTGTTAGGCCGTTTTAAGTTCTGGTAGAACCCTATAGTATTAATACAGCAGATATTAACTAGTGAGAGGTTTATAGGTTTTTTTACGGACATTCTGTGGACTGTATTTTGCGGTAGAGGGTTTATAGCCCTCCTTAGCTCCGTTCTATTTTCCATAAGTTATCCTTTTAGTCCATATATTTGGTACAGCGTCTGATATTTCTTACTATTCTTTATAGCTGTATAGGGCCTAAGCTAGCTGGCTTATTACTAACTTCCTGGGTTTCTAGTGCCGGTAGTATAATATTAGTAGTCTAGGGGCGGTGTAGTATACAAACCCATTATAAATTAAGCTGTATATCTTTCTTAAAGGCCTAGTCCCTACGCATGGTATTAGCCTAGTAAATGGTGTCTATCTATAGCCGCACAAGATTTTCTATTATAATGCTGATTTTCTTTATAAAAGAAGGTATTGGGGGTAGGGTTTTAGGCTAGATAAGCCATCTACTCTATATGTTAAGCTATAAGCCTAGATAGGCTAGCTATTTTCTTTTTAAGATTATATTATGGCTTCCTAGGTCTGTAATAAGAAAGGGGACGTTATACTACCTTTATCTGTCTACACAGAGGTAAATCTATAAGATAGTTATAATAGGTAGTCCTATCCGTCCATTATACCTATAAATAGGAATTAGTTAGGGCAGTTCTTTAAAGGGTGCATTTAAAAAGTTAGCTAGCTTTACAGTATACTGTGTATCTATTAAGGTAAAGGCATTTGCTCTAGAGTTAGCTAAAGTAAAGGTTAAAACTTAATATCTATTACGGAATAAAGTATAAGGGATAGTGTAGCTTTTTCTACTAACTAGCTAATCCAGATTAATATATAATATATTAATTCCTTTTAACCCTAGAGAGGAGTTTTGCTCTAGGGTTCCTCTTTTTCTAACTTTATACTATTTTCCTAAATTAACAGGACCTTGTTTATCTTTGCCGCTATTAGGCAGTTTTTTATAAAGTAGTCTTTCTAGCCGTATAAGAAGTAGGCTCCTTAATTGCTAAGGGCCTGTCTATAGGGGTTATTATATATAGGTTAAGTATTCGCCGGACCTACTATAGGGCTAGCTGTACGGCTAGCCGCTAGGTTAACGGTAGGCGGTATAGTTAGTACTATAGGGATTATAGATCTTACTAGGGCGCTATAGCCTGTTCTTATAGTACTTATATTCTGGTTAGCAGAGCTTTTAGTCTTATACTGCTTAGTATATACCTTAATTTGGCGGAGGCCCTAGTTAATAGCTAGGCACTAGTCTATAAGTTCCTTTAGCGTCTATATAGTAGTATAAACCGGCAGTATAGCGCACTATAGGTCTAGGGTAAGCTTATTAAAGAGGTCTAGCATTAAATCTTCCTAGGGGATTTAAGCCTGTCTGGCTAGGTATAGAAAGCGGGTCTAGAAAACTAAGAAGGTTTCTATTATTTTTATATTAAGGGCTTTATAGTTAAGGCGGGTGTTTTATATATTATAGGGGTCCTTATAAATGGAAAACAGGTAGTTAATTATCTCTTCTCTAGAGAGGAAGGGGTTTACTAAGTCCTAGGTATATTACGGACGTAGATACGTCTATATGTCCCTACTAGTATGGCTAAAGATATAGGCCATTTTAGCTTAGGTAGTAGGGAAGTGGTCTATATTAACTTTAAGCTTATCTTATAGTTAAAGCTTCTAATTATTAAATATAGGGTCAGTTCCGTCTATAAGTAATAGGGGGTCCACAACCTTCGCGGACCGTAACAATGCTAAGGCTATATGTTAGGCTAGGGCTTTAAGGACTATAGTAAGTCTTTAGGTGTCTAATAACTCCTTATTAGGTGTAGGGGTGTTTCTAGTTTCAAGCAGCTCTTAAAGCCGTTTAATTTCGGTATTAGCTGCTATAAGCTCTTCCTGGGGGGTCGAGACGGCAACTGTTTTACTATTGGAGGTATTTGTAGGTCCTATAGCGGCTTTGCCAGCTGCTGTATTTCTTGGCATGGTAGTAGGGGTATTGGGTAATTTCTGGTATTTATTTATTTCCTAGGGGTTCTGGTCCATATATATCCTATTCTTAGGTTTTACATTCTGTTCGTGTTCTTTTAGTTCTTAGGGGTTTGTCCTGTCCTTATAGTCCTAGTGATGTCCTTAGGGTCCTGTTCTGTGTCCTTGTCCTATTTGTGGCCTTATAGATATTTTTAAGTTCCTTTTTAGGAAAGAAGAGTAGTAACGAGCTTTGGATAATGTTAGCGACTTAGTTAATCGAGGCACAAGCACAACAAGAGGGTCGCGCAAGCCTGTACGATTAGATTGTCTATAAACGAGGATCCAAAGCTAGAGAAAGGAAAGGGGAAGAACGGAAGCACTGCTTAAAGCTATATACAATCCTCTGGTCACGTGATGGCAATTTGCCAGTACCGTTTTCCACTAGCGCCGTAACATTATTTAACTTATAAGCTTCAACCACTAGATATAGGTTATTTTGGGCCACTTTCTCACTACTATAAGAAACAAGTAGATAACTTCTATTAATATGGCCACTTAGGCGTTAATAAGGAATATTTTTTAAAGCTCTACCTAAAGGCACATATATAGGTATTCACCTATAATATAATCTACAACGCCTGGAAAGCTATAGGCCTTCTACCTTATAATCCTACTACTATCTTAAAGACTCTTACCTATATAGAGCCTTCTAAAAGCCAGGATATAGAGAAATTAAATACACCTACTACTTTACGCACTTTAAAGACGCTAAGAACTGTAAGGGAAATCAAATCTCTATATAATTAAATTAACAAATCAATAACCACGCGACTTAACGGCCTACTTAAGACTCTAACTTAATAAAGTCTTAAAAAACTATTTAAGGCTTTAATAGGCTTTACAACTAACTCCTATATCCAAAGGAAAGAAAATAAGAAATATCAAAGCTTTTATATTAATAAGAAGTTAAGCAGGCAACTCCTTAGTAAGGGTAGATGTTACGGACGCTTTAAGTACGATGTTACGACTACTTAGAGAAGAGTTATAGGAAGCTAGTTGGTTAATACAGGCACGGTCTAAGATAGATTTGGTGGAACCACGTAACAAGGAATAGTAACTAAGGTTATATGGCGTTGAATGTATTAACTATATTAAACAGAAGGGATGTTACGTTTAATATAGACAACACGTACCTTATATACAAGAGAGGATTTCTTAGGAGTACGGTTATATATTTAAAGGACCTTAGTCCCTACTATAGATAGTTCTCTCCTTGTAGTAAATCTTAGAATATAATTAGAGTTAATCTGTTAGGCAACCACTCCACCAGTTATTATTATATTGTTGTTTTATTCTTACCTATATACCCAGCCTAATAACAGAACCCACTGTAGTTCCTGCTATAAGGTTCCGTTACACATTCACTATTAAGGTTACAGTATTAAACAAGATTAAACAACATACCACCCAGAGCACCAGTCACGACGGCGTTAACGGCAGCCACAACCTTAGGGCCAGGTAATACCAGTATAGACAATGGGGATTCTTAAGTGGTTACATAAGGTTAGTTATAGGAAATAGTTAATTACTTACAAGACAATAATAGGATACTTAAAGAACGCATTAATGGAATTAGAGTAGTAAAGATTAAGCTACCTTTAATTAAACGATTCTTAGGAGAAAAGTTAAAGCTTAAGGGATTTCTTACGTAAATATACTTTAAGGTAGTACAGGAAGGAGCGAAGTTAGCAATATCGTTAGATTAAGTAGCCTATATAGGATTGTTCCTAATGGGGAGAGCACTTAAGTGGTTTAAGCTATATCTTACGGAAATATAGGCTAATGGTATAACAACTACTAACCAAGACGTACAGTATATATTTGCTAGTTGGAACGGGTTCGCGGAACAACTAACGCAGATATTTAAAGACTTAGAGGCTACAACCATAGCGGAATAAAAGCTTCAGAACTTAGTATAATGTACTTTAGCAATTAAGTATATAATACAGTTTTAAACACTAGCTATATAGGTTAAGTGGAATAATAGGGCGCTTATAGCATAGTATAAACAGGGACTTAAGGCTAAAGTCTAGGACGCAATTATCCTAATAGAAGATGCGGATACTCTAAGA
>Ga0307507_10002474_pt1 | contig 38627 bp, 8 predicted proteins | sample 7_EM_MG_FD_207223 | JGI IMG/M metagenome (GOLD analysis project Ga0307507, IMG submission 207223) | Populus trichocarpa ectomycorrhiza microbial communities from riparian zone in the Pacific Northwest, United States - 7_EM | ecosystem: Host-associated > Plants > Roots > Unclassified | place...
AACAACCCTAAAGTAGGGAAGATATATTAGGAAAACAGGTAGAGAAAGTAGAAGAAGAATAGTATAGCGCTAGGGCCCAGGCCTATATAGAGGAGAAAGGGAGACGCGCAAGAGGCCAGTAAAGATAATAGTAAGGGAGAGAAAGGAGCCAAAGTAGAGCATAAAAGAGTATTGGAAAACCATCTACCGCAACACAATACTAGTTGGACCGACGCTAGAGAGACAAATGGGAGTTAAAGGTATAGAGGTAGACTTAGGCAAGGGGAACCTAAGCCATAGTATAGGTAATATTATAGGGGGTAAATACCTAAGGGCTCTAAGAGGGCCTAACAAAGGCGGAAAATACAATAGCAATACTCTTAAGGACAGGAATAATAGGACTAAAAGATTGGCTTTACTAGGTAGGTGTTCTAGTAGGTAGCCTAAGGTGCGAATATGGCTGGCCAAGACAGACACTAAAATATATAATACTGTTATACCCCTTACGCACCAGCCAAGAAGCAATGCTCTTAGTAGCTGGCATAGAAAACTATAATATACTGCTTTTAATATAGAAAGGCCTTAAGGCGGCTACCTAGTGGCTTATTGGCCAAAATATGCTAGACCAGTTCCGGGTTGCAAAGGAAATAATAATAGAAGGCAAAGGGGCGAGTAATAGGCGCCCCCTAATAACTCTACAGGAGTAGAGTATAGTGTATAATACTAGCGCGTCTATAGGTTTGTTACGGCAGCAGTGGTTCCTAAAGAGGTTAAAAAGTAAGGTAGTAGAGCACCACTGGTAACTCGCAGGCGACTCGCAAGCGAGCCCTAAAAGGCGGGGAGACGGATCACGGGGTTTTCTTAAATAGAGTTTTCTCCCTACATGTATATAAGGAGTAGTCCGCGTGGGCCCAACAGGGATCCGAATCGGACGTTAAGCAATGAATAATAATAATAATAATAATTCCACTTTATCTAAAGCTCTAACTAAGCGTTAATAAATTAGGTTGCCTAGTTCTTGCTAATAAGTTATAGAGAAGGGATTTAGCTATATATAGTAAGTGTCTGCTATTTATTATATATTAATAATATATAGTAGAAATCCATAATAGTTAAGGTCTATAATCTATTATATAAAAGTCTACTCTTTAAATAGTAATAGCTTTTAATCTTATTTATATATCTTATATCTAGTAGGGGTACTATTATAAGGGGACTTTATAGATAGGGGGCTATAAGGACACGATTATAGAATAGGATAGATTGGTAAGAGAGATAAATCCTTAAGGAGGTAAGGCCTCTGGGATCGTAGAGACTATATACTATAGGCATGTGCCTCTAGCACATAACTGGCGACCAACTAAGGGGCTTCCGGAGGTTGTCCTAAGGACAACCCAAAGTGCCCGCAATAATATCCCTTACATTGCCCCCCCCCCTTCTTACAGTCAGCCCCCAATTGCTATTACCTTATAGTAGGGAGATTATAAGGGCTTATCCCAGAAGGGGTTCGGAGACATATTAGGGAGATGTTGGTATACTATTGTATATTATCTATCTATCTAACCCCTACTTTAAACTCCTGAAAAACCTTAATAAGGAAAAAATATAACTGGAGAAAAGATATGAGGATTGCTAGGAGACCCATTGGGAGCCTACTAGAAGCGTGCTAGTGACTACCTAAGCTAATATAAAGATTTTTATACAACTCTACTTCTAAGCCTTTATACTAGTCTGCAATTAATTATAAATATTATAGGTAATTTAGTGTTCTAGTATGGTTCCATAGAACCTTTTAGTATGGGATTTTAACATACAGAGCCTTGGCTTGCCGTTGTTTTGACTATTAAGATATTGATCTATAATCCTTTCTTATTAGTCCTATGCTATATATTTAGCATAGCTCTACTACCTAGTAAACAGGAGGGACACTTTATAATAGCATCTCTAGCTATTATACAATTGTTAAGAACGTTTATAACGTTATTCTTTTAACACTGTAGTATTGTTTAGGTATTATTTAACCTATATGCGTCTTTAATTAACGTCTTAATTGCCTTCTCCGGCCGCGTAATTAGTTTTTTTTATAAGGAAGTGATGGCTAAATGGCATATACACGTGTTTTCTTCCTTCTGAATTGCGCTATTATAACGGAGTTATATTAGTAAGGTTGCGGCTATATACCAGAAGGGTATTAGAAGGTAAAGTATAGAGACACTTTGTTTGTTAAGCTTGGTCTTTTCATTAATACCTCACTTCCTATTATTAGCCTTTATCTAATTTTAGACGTATCTTTAATATATTATTAAGATTTTCTTCTTTTCTATTATTAATTTAATATACCTCTTTATTCTCCTGCTAACTGCTTTTCTAAGCAGATTCCTTAACGTATCCTAGCCCTACCGCTATATATAGAACCTTAACCTCTGCTAACCCACAACTAGTACTGGTCCTACCTAAATGGTTTTGCCTACACGTCTTTAAAGGACCAGAAATCTAACAAGAAGATTCTGGATGCTTGTAATAAGACTCCCTGTATAAGATCTAATACCTTTAGTCCTTATAATTAATGTATGCGTACTAAGAGCGGCAGTTGCGTTAAGGTGAGCTTTTACTATCCTTAATAGCTTTCCATTGCTGACTTTAAGCTTTTAATAGCCTGGGCCTAAGTAGCGACAATCCTTTAATGTCCTTAACTACTACATTACCCAGACTCTGTCTTATTTTAGCGTCAATGCTAAGTATCTAGGTTAAATTTAAGACTATACCACAGCTATCTACACCGCCTATAATTCCTAGCAAGCTAGCCAGCAACGTCTAATAAAGGAGTAAGGCTGGTATATTAAGGATAAGGTAAAGGATGGGGGTAATAAGAAGAAGGTCGCTGTCTACTATAAGAAGGAGTTTGCGTATATATATTAAGTTTTAAAGGAGCATAATATAATGCGGTATTAGGTAGGTTACCCTTTGGGTACCTAGTGGATAGGTAACTAATAGTTGCTGTAGTAAGGTCTTGGTGGTTTTAGTCTATACTAGCCAGCCAACGTCTCTGTTTATTCTGGGCTTAAGCGTGTCTTTATTAACTATAAGCTTACGCCTTAGGAACTTTATTAGTATTGGTTTGGACCTGATATTGGTGCTAAGTGTTTAAGAGTCTCTACTCCTTTTACACCTTATCAGCCTGCCCCTATTTTTATGCCTACCTATACTCCTACTAAGGCTTCTAGATCTTATTCCCATTAGCCATTACTTGGCGGGCCGATGGATACTAATCCTATACCTAAGGATAAGGCATAGTGGCTTTTAATTTAGGTATTTGGGATTGTTCTTGTATATAGTGGTAATTGAGGATTCTTAACTGGTGCTTAGGAAGGCCTTATAGGGTATTTGGGAAGGTATAGGAACACTATTCCTAGTATAGACTAATGAATAGGAATGCAATTCTAGCAAAATACCCTATTAATTCTATACTATGTATGTAAAAAGGCTAAGGACCTGTCCTGCCTTAGGCTGTAGCCCTAATTAATCCTTATAGTTTCTGGAGCCTATCTATTCCATATCTAATTTAACCTATTTCTTACTCTTTGCGCGAGTCTTCTTTATAGGCTAAGATAATACTATGGTATTAGAGCGCTTTCTACGCCTTATAGATTACGGACCTTGGTCCCAATATTCTTTTAAAATATCTTTATAATAATTAAGGTAATCCTCTAGTTCCTATATAAAGTCCTTAGCAGGCCAGCCTAGCCATTTAACTTTATATTAAAGCTTATTTTAAATAGACTTATAGCGTAGTATAGCTTTAATCTTGTACCACTTGCCTACCACTTTAGAGTATTTAATTAGGCCTAAATGGAAGTTCTTTTTTGGCGGTGGTCTATGCCATAGCTCTAGTAGATTTATGTAAAATACTAGATGCACATAGGCCATAGATAGGGGTAGCTAGAGATGGTAGGCTAGCTTGCTAATTTGTTCCTTAACTTAGAAGGGACCTAGGTATCTTATATTAAGCTTCTTTAATGGTTAATAGGTCTTAATATTTGTTAAACATAATAGAACCTTATCGCCTACGCCAAAATGCTTGTCCTAGTGTTTACGGTTGTACCAAAGTCTCTGCTGCTCTTGTGCATTTTATAGGCTCTGCTTTGCATGCTTTTATTACTCCTCCTATTCCTTAAGGTACCCTTATACTCTCTAATAGATGTCCTTAGACTTCCCGGCAGGGTCCTATAATTAATTATACGGCCTTAGCCAGTGATTATTGAGTATACCATTAAATCCAGATGGTTAAACGCCATAGGCAATCTGAATAGGTGCATACTTATGTAATAAGTATTGCTTTAAGTTATAAGGGTATTCCGCGTACGGAAGTAGCTCGCACTAATTATTTTGCTGGTAGTTTAAATATATATATAGGTAAGACTCCAGTTCCTAGTTCTGGCATTTTATTTGCCCGTCTATCTATAGATGGAAAGCTGTACTATAATAGTGGTCTATCTTTAAATAAAAGCATAGATCTAACCAGTACTGGCTTATAAAGACGCTGCCCCTATTAGTAATAATAGAGTGCGGCTAGTCTACTTTAAGAAAGCATTTCTCCTTAATTAGGCTAGTAAGCGCTTGTGTATTAATTGTCTTATTAACAGAAAGGTATTAGACGTACTTTAAAAACCTATTGATAAGTACCAGGACTAAATTATATGTTTATTGTTACGGACGCTTTAAGTGCGATGTTATAACTACTTGGAGAAGAGTCACAGGAAGCTAGTTGGTTAATATAGACACAGTCCAGGATGGATCTGGTGGAACCATGTGATGAGGAATGGTAACTGAGGTCACATAGTGTTAAATATGTTAACTGTGTTAAACGAGAGGGACGTTATATTTAATATAGATAATATGTACCTTATATACAAGAGAGGATTTCTTAGGAGTATGGTTGTGTATTTAAAGGACCTCAGTCCCTACTGTAGATAGTTCTCTCCTTGTAGTAAATCTTAGAATACAATTGGAGTTAATCTGTTGGGCAACCACTCCACCAGTTATTATTACGTTGTTGTTTTGTTCTTACCTATATACCCAGCCCAATAACAGAACCCACCGTAGTTCCTACTACAAGGTTCCATTATATTTATCCTTGCTTATCCTTTAATGGCGGAAGATCCGTAATAAAATCTATAGTATAATATTGCTATGGTTTGCTAGTGGGAGGAACTAATTTAAGTAAACCCTATGGCTTATGCCTTTGGATTTTGTATACTTAATACTTCTTATAATGGCTAATGTATTCCTTTACTTCCTAATTAAGCTTTAGCCAGTAGTATTTATATTAAAGTAATTCTACTATCTTAGCTTAACCATAGTGGCCGCCTAGAGGATTATTATAATTCTTTATAAGAATCTTCTGTTGTAGATTTGCTTCTTATAGCATCTAAACCTTACTATATCTACGCAGTAGGCCTATTGGGTCTATTTCCTAATAGTGGCGCCTATTAGCTTCCTTTCTATTACATTTCTGGTCTACTTCTGCATTAAAGATAGCATAGGAGGCGTCCCTCCGTTGCACCTTATAGATAAGATCTATTAACCTTTTAGATGGTTCCTGGGTGAAAGCTGTTTTATCTTATACTGCTTTAAGTATATAACTAGATAGTACTATAGATCTTGCAACTCTCTGGTGTGTATGTATTAGGAAGGCCGCTATAAGGTTAAAGTCCTTTGGTCTTTATAGGGCTCTAGGTTCTAATTGCTCTATAGCTTTGCTTTTGGTTTAAGGGGACAGCTTAGTAATTAGAGGTAATGTATTACTAGGTTCTAAAAGTGTATTAGGGATGTCCTATTTAGGTATATTTAGACCCTTATTAGCAATGGACTGGGTGTTATGGCACTGGCTTGTCGCATACTGTTCCATACTGTCTTGTACTGTTTCCTACCGTTAGCTAGCCCACTACTAGCGCCTTGGTGGCTGGCCCTACTATTTATATACAATACCCCTTTTCACCTTCTTCTCCTCTTTATACCACAACGTAGTTATTTAGTCTACTTCGTTGCAGCACTGTAATAGTTTGTGGTATCTCCTCTTGCGCCCCGTCGCGATCTTTGTTTTTTTTCCTAGCCTACTGTCTCCGTTTTCCCAGTGCAATCGTAACCTGGCGCAACTGACAACACTATACCACAGTCCTAGATAACCTTAGTATTGTCCTAGACAAATTCAATAATTTTAGTATTATAGTTAGCCTTATAGATTTCAATTGCCTTGCCTAGATCCCTTAGAATAGGCAACTATAATATAGATAATACCTTGTTAATAAACACCCGCGAAGCGCTTACTTACTCCTTTAATACCTCCCACACTAATATTGCCTGGGCGATTAGGAATGGTCCTAAGTACCCTAAGGACCTTAATATAGTAGGAACCTTCTAGCACCTCTTTATATATACAACCTTTTTAACTAGCGTCGAGAGCGGTCTTTAGACCGTCTACAACAAAGGCCAAACTGCAAAGTCCTAACTAGAAGAAGCTCAGCATAGAATTAACTCCCTTAAGATACTTGAACTATATATAAAACAATACAAACAGCAAGCTTTAATATATACTGAGACTATACAAAACCTAAGCTCCTAGATTACCATACTTACCCAGACTATTACCAATAAGAATACCGCTACTGGCTACCCTCTTCTAACTAAGCCCTATAGGAAAAAGCGTGAAGCAAAAGATCTAACCCTATTTGATGGCAAGGGATCACCAACTAAAAAGCAAGAAAATTTTAAAATATGGGAAACGAAGATCCAGGGCGTTTTCCGGAGAGATGTAAAGTACTTTAAGACCTTAATGGACAAAGTCCTCTATATGTCAGACATGCTAATAAATAAGGCCTATAACTATGTTAAACATGGCCTTAATATACTATATATATACCTAAATAACCTAAGCAAATGGACCTTTTCTGACCGAGAGTCTATGTTTACGTATATAAGAAGATACTATAAGACCATAGATACAACCCAAGCGGCTAAAAATAAGTTAAATACCTTAAGCCAGGGCGAGCGTAATTACTAGTCCTAGAAAGCAGAGCTTAATAAGTTAATAATTAAAGCAAACAAGACTAAGAAACAAAAAGTGGATTTGCTTAAAAAGAATATTTCCTTTAAAATAAAGGACCTGGCCCTTACCCTCAGTTGCAAGATCGACAATGCTAACTATAAAGGCTAGAGTGAGTAGATAGATGTATTTACTTATAGCCTATAGAACTATGCCCACTATACTAAGCTGAATACTGCTAAACTAAGTGCCGCTGGCGGCTATTAACCTATATCACCGCAGAATAACCTAATGGACCTAGACGCCGTCAAATTCGGCGGCGGTAGTAGTGGTCTCCCTAACGACGTTTGAAGACATTGCATGGATAACAGACTCTATATAGCGTGTGGTCAACCTGGCCACTAGAAAGATACTTACGACCCTTAGAAGAACCTAAATCCTCTTCCAATGCTACCGCGCCAACCCCCTCCTAGCCACGGCGGATTCTTTAACAGAGGGGATAGTAATTAAGGTGGTAACCATAGACGAGGATGTGGGTTTAGATATAGAGACCTACCCCTATAATTCCCCTTCCTAATATAGCCCCAGCTAACGGTCCCGTACACGAACTATGGATAAGTGCTCCATACTACTACCAATTGTAAGACCGGCCATATTATTAAAGAAGTACCCCCCAGCATATATACACCGTTAGAGACTGACACGTTAGGACACACTAGCCAAGACCATAGCTACTAGCCAAGCCCTATAATCCAATCATTAAAAGGCCAACCCTTAGACTAAGTTGCCTCCAAGGGTTAGAACTATACAGGGAGGAGGATAAAAGGATTAGATCTATACTACTAGATTAGTTAAACCTTGTTCTAAGCCAACTACCACTTAATCTTAGAACAGTAAATAATAATAGAAATGCCATTCTTATTTAAACTTACCTCTCTTTACCGCATAACCCACTCCTAGAAGTTTTTATTGAAATAATAAGCCTTGTTAATAGTAGTAGTACAGCACTAGCGTTTACAGACGAAGACTCGCTTATAAAAAATCACAATGTTATAATAAAAAGACTCCTAGTCCTAAAACCACTCCGCCTTACTAATAGACTCCCATCTAGCTTTATTACCCATTACTTTACAGTAAAAATAATAATCGGCCACTACACAGAATCTATGCTTTTCTATGTTATAAAGTTATTACCCTCAATACTAGTAATTCTTAGAATGCCCTAGCTTAAAAAGCATAACCTAAGAATAGACTTCCCCGTTTTAGAGCTTAAGTTTAACTCTAATTACTATGCCTATAACTGTCTCCTATAGCACATCCCTAACTGTAACCGAGTAGCACCATATGGACGTATCGCACGGCCAACGCTTAGATACTATTAGCTGATAGTAGAAGAGGTACCTAACACTAGTAAGCCAATATACGCAGTAAACAAAGCGGAGATTCTAGAAGACTGGACTACTACCCTACCCCTAAGAATACAAACACCGCCAGAACTATAAGTCCCCTATATACACCCGCTTAACCTAGGCCAGCTAATAAGACACCCAACTCTAAGTTATTTACCATACGCACACATAACCGCACGTATAATAGCTAAAGGCGTTATATCTAAGACTAAAACTAGAGTAATTAAGACCTCCCCCTTGTAACGCCTAACCTTACACCCGTCTCCCGCGCGTACCGTATAGGGCTGCCGCCTTGTTTCCGCCCCCCTAGGCTAACTAAGCCGCGCCAGCCTAGCCATAGCACCGGAAAACCAGACACGCCCCAACCTAGATAATATTAGATGCACTTATGCCGTTAATTTCACCTAATTCTGTAAACAAAAAGACGTAAAGGTAATAAGGATCTATATAGCGGAGCTAATAAAACTGGTTAAATAAGAAGAGCATTAATAGCTGCTTAAGGAGCTACCTATAGGCCTAATAGAAGTACCGAACCTATTAGAAAGGTCTTTCCGCCGGCTAGTGGAAGGTAACTATATAATAAAGGAAGCCCGTAAAGCGCTACCCCCTTATTTCCATAACTTTCTTAAGACAAACCTAAAAACTAAGCCTAAGTCTCTACGCTGAAAGATAGTTAATACTAATATTAAGAAATTCCTAAAAGGTAAACCAGGATTAACCTATAAAGATATTTTATAATGCTTACCAAAAGAGTTCCGTAAATATATTAAACACTTTCTCCCTAAAAATGCAGATAAGCTGCCCCCTTACTAACCATAGGACCACAAAATTAAGATTATGCCTGGAAAGCAAGCCCCATATTATAAAAATAGACCACTCTCACCCGCTAAACTCAGTTGTGTAAAGAAGTGGATTAATAAGATGCTAGATAAGGGTTTTATCCGCAAATTAACATTACCAGCCGCCATATTACTCCTCCTTGCTGCAAAACCTGGCGGCGGTATATAAATCTGCCATAACTACCAAGGCCTAAATATAGTTACTATTAAGAATCGGTACCCATTACCACTAATCCGCGAAACACTTAACGCACTCTATAGTGCCAAGTACTTTACCAAGCTTAACATAATTGCTGCGTTTAACCGGATCCGGATTGCGGAAGGCCATAAGTGGCTTATAGCATTTATTACCCGGTTTGGGCTCTATAAAACGTTAGTTACACTATTTGGTCTCTATAACGCACCTACTACGTTCCAGAACTATATTAACCATGTTTTATATAACACCCTTAACGACTACTGCACTACGTATCTTAATAATATCCTTGTCTTCTTAAAAACACACGCCAAGCATATAAAATATATAAATGAAATCATCTAGAGACTTGGTAATGCTGAACTCTAGATTAATATTAATAAGTCTAAGTTTTATGCCACAAAAACAAAATACCTTGGCTTAATTATCTTAACTAACGGCATGACCATAGACCCTAAGAAAGTACAGGCCTTACAGGAATAGAAGGACCCAATATTAGTTAAGGAACTACAGCAGTTTCTTAGCTTTATAAACTTCTACTAGTAATTTATCTAAGGCTTCTCTAAGATAGTTAAGCCCATAACTAGGCTACTAAAGAAAAGCACCAGCTGGTTATAGGGCCCTAATTAAGCATAGGCGTTCTAGACCCTAAAAACAGCGTTCACTATAGCACCGGTTTTAGCATACTATGACTACATAAAGAAGACCGTAGTAGAGACAGACGCCTTAAACTAGGCTTTAGGAGGAGTGCTCTACTAAGCTAACAAAGATAGCAAACTTAAGCCAGTCGCATTCTTCTCTGCTAAATACTCCGCCCCTAAATATAACTATAAGATATATAATAAGGAGCTCCTAGCAATTATAAAAGCACTAGAAGAATAGCGCCCTAAACTACAAAGAACTAAGCAACTGTTTAAAATTATCACGGACCACAAGAACCTCCAGACTTTTATAATAATAAAACAACTAAACCAGCGCCAAGTCCGTTAGGCTAAGTTCCTATCTTAGTTTAACTTTGTTATCACCTATAGGCCCGGCACCAAAGCCACAATCCTAGATGCTCTTAGCCGCCTCCTAGGCGTAGTACCTACTAATACTAGTAATAAACGTCTACAACACCAAGACCGCGTTATCTTACCACCAAAAAAAGTTAACCCCGCTATCCTAGAAGAGCTGCTAAGCGAATCCTAAGACCAGAGCGTTAAAGACTTTATTACAGTAATGGACCCAGAGCCTAAGAAAAAAAACCTTAAGGAGCTTATTAAGAATGCCTATAAAGAGAATAAACTAGCTAGAGACATGTTGGCCGCACTATAAGAACAGGAAGGCCGTAAAGCACGCCATTAGCCTAAGTAGATTAGGAAGTTACTCCGCTATAACAAATCCAAATATTTAATTATCAACGGCCTAATCTACTATAGGAATTAAGTATTTGTCCCTAATTCACCTAAACTCCAACTAGAAGTTATATACCGCATATATAGTTTGGGTCCTACGGGCCACCCAGGCCGCGTTAAGACACTAGACCTCCTTAATTAAACCTATTAGTGGCTAGGTATTTCACAGTTTATAGCTACCTTTATAAAAGACTGCGCTCTTTGCTTCCGCATAAAGACCCCACGCTTAGCACCGCCCGGTTTCCTAAAACCACTAGAACTACCAGTCCGCCTATAGACTAATATCTCTATTAATCACGTCGTCGACCTGCCTAAGTGCCTTCGCAACGGCAAAACACATAGATATATCTTCGTCGTTGTTAACCGCCTAATAAAGATGAGACACTTTATTCCTATCACTAGCCTAGATACTAAGGAGCTTATTAAAGCATTCATCCACACTATCTATAAGCTACACGGCGCCCCAAATACTATTATTTCTAATAGAGGCTCTTTATTTATTTCTGACTTCTAGCGTCACCTAAACCAACGCCTAAAAGTAACCCTGAGCCCCAGTTCCGCATGGCACCCTAAAATAGATGGCCAAACTAAGATCATTAATGCAGCAATAAATAAGTACCTATGTGCCTTCGTGAGCTTCACCTAAGACGACTAGGTAGATTAGCTCCCCCTTACTAAATTTACCACAAATAACCAGGTTAACGAGACCACTAAAATCTTACTATTCTTCGCCAATTATGGCTATAACCTATATCTGGGCGTTAAACCAGTGGGCCCCTAGCTATTAGCCCTATCCGTATATATAAAGAAGGAGTACCTACAAGCTGACACTATTATAAACCACTTCAAGCGTATCCTAACTCAGCTTAAGGCCCTAGCTCGCATCTCCCAGCAACGCTACAAAGACAACGCCAATACGAAACGAGATGAAGGTACAATATTTAAAAAGGATAATATAGTTATAGTTAGCCTTAAAAATATAAAGACTAACCGGCCTAAGAGGAAGTAGGATAACAACTAGGATGGACTCTGGCCCATCTTAGCTACCTATAGAGGGTCAGTTGTGGTGGATCTCCTAGACTATATCTATATTAATAAGTCCTTTTATACTTTAAAAGTCCGCCTCTAGTTCCCTAAAGAGATCCCTAGCTAAGCACGCATTAATAAAGAGGAACGTCGTAATATCACAGGCAGGATAGCCCAAAGGGATAATAACGGTAATATCACAGATAAGTAGGAATTTAAGAAGATTCTTAATATATACAATAAACAAATGGACAAGTACAGCTTAACATATTGTATTAAGTAGAAGTATCACAATAAGGAAACCTGGGAACCCGAAAAATCCCTAAAAGGGTGTGAGCGCGCACTACTAAAGTTCCATAAACAACACCCTAAGAAGCCAGGACCCCCAGACTGGGCATAAGATAAGGGAGAGTTATTACACCAAGGTTAATTACATAATGGTTAAAATATCATAGAACTTCAACCGCCGGTCAAAGTTATCTAATTAGTTGGATTCTTGCTAAAGGCGCAGCGCTAAATCGGTTCGGATGGCGGTGTGGAATTCTACCAACCCTATTCACTAAGCCAACCAATCAGGATTTTCCATCCCCGGGATAGAAAATCACCATTAGCCCGGTTAAGGGCGGTAAGCGGAACTAACATCTTCGCAACAAAAAAACGCGCGTTGCCTATTTTTGGAGTTACTTATTCGGTTTAGAGATTACCTGTTCAGTTTAGGGACCAAACCTTTTGGGGAGGGGAGTACTATTACGGCACTAGCTTATCGCATACTGTTCCATACTGTCTTGTACTATTTCCTACCGTTAGCTGGCCCACCACTAGCGCCTTGGTGGCTAGCCCTACTATTTATATACAATACCCCTTTTCACCTTCTTCTCCTCTTTATACCATAACGTAGTTATTCAGTCTACTTCGTTGCAGCACTGTGACACTGGGTACCAGCTAGAACGTTAGTGGAAGCTAATAGGGTTTGCACTACCTAAGACTTAGTACTTAGAGCTATAGGTACTTAAGCATTCTATACCTAGAGCTTGTTCTGTAATATAGGGAGTAAGATATCTATTATCTGTTTTCCTTCTCCTATTTTAAAGCCTTTGGCATAGTCTAGCCGTTATAACAGTTTATTAGCAGGGTTTCTTTCCCCTAGCTTATATTTAATCTTAAAGTTAAATTATATAAGCTCCTCTGCCTATCTAGCCTATTAAGGTATAAGCTCCTTTATAGTTATAAAGTAGTGTAGATTATAATAATCTAAGAGTATATAAGTGGTATAGCTTGTGTGCTTAAGGTAGTGTTGCCACTATTTAAAGCAGTTAACTATGGCTAGCAATTCCTTGTTATGGGTATAATACCTAACTTTAGGTCCCTGGAATTTTCTACTATAGAATACTACTAGTCTCTAGTGGAGCTAGGTAGCGTCTAGATACCTATTAGGTTGTAGTAGGATACTAGCAAGGGCAAAATTTAATATATTAGTAACCATTATTAGTGGCTAATCTGGGTTAAAATGCCACAATAGTAGAGTTTCTGTAAACTTTACGTGTAGTTCCTAAAAGGCTTCCTATACCTTTCTAGGCTATGTCTATGGTTTATACTATTTAGTTAGTCCCTTCTTAGTTTTCTTCCTTCTAGCCTTTAAGCTTTTTACTTCTTAGGCCAGATCTTAGGAAGCTTCAGCAACATAGTTAGATAGATATTAGGCGATGTCTAAGTAGTTATAGATAAAACGCCTATAGAAATTGGCAAAGCCTAAGAACACTTAAACATCCTAGTAGCTCTCTGGCTCTGGCCACTCTTAGATTATCTATATCTATACTAGGTCCATAACTACGCCTATAGGCGTTATAATATAGCCCAGGAACTTAACCTGCTTAGTATTAAAGATATATTTTAATACTTTAGCGTAGAGGCCCCAATTATCCAAGCATTCTAGTACTTTGTGGATGTATTGCTTATACTAATCCTTATCTTCTAAGTAGATCAGAATGTTATCTAGATAGATAATATATATATGGTTAACTAGTCCCCCTAAGGCTCTGTAAATATACAATTAGAATATTATAGGCGCATTAGCTAGCCTAAAAGGTATTACTAGATACTTAAAATGGCCGTATTAGGTTTTAAAAGTGGTCTTCCACTTATCCCCTTTTTTAATATAGAGCCTATAATAGGCGTCTGATAGATCTAGCTTTGTAAAGATCTTTACCCTAGATAATCTATCTAGCATTTCACTAACCAATAGTAGCGGGTAGCGGTTCTTAATTGTAATCTTATTAAGACCGTGGTAGTCTACGCATAGCCTTATAGTCCTATCTAGTTTTGGGATAAAGAGGATTAGCGCGCCTACTAGCGACTTACTAGGCTATATCCATCCCTTTTCCAGTAAGCTGTTAAGGTACTTTTATAGGATCTTAAGCTCTTTACAGGAGAGGTTGTAGATAGAAAGGTTTAGTAGCTACTTACCTTCTTCCAGATTAATTATATAATTATATTCTAAGTTCTGCGAAAGGACTTTAGCTCTCCTGTCTAAAAATACCCTTAGTAAGTCCCTTAGGCCTGCTAGAATATTTAATAAATTAGGGTCGCGTTTGTCCTCTATATTATTATTAGGTAGGTCCTAAAGCTCTCTTAGGACGCTTATGGGCAGCGTTGCGTGCTATAGTAACTATTTATATATAGTTGCTACTGTATGCTAAATAGTTTTATACAGTAGCCAGTAGAGGGTAAGGAATTCTTTAATACAGCGTTTAAGGTACTGTAGTATATTTTCTATATATTGCTTAAGCCAGAGTAACCCATAACAATAGAAGTATCTTATAAAATCTTTAAGATTGCCGCCTCCCTATAATGTTTCCGTAACCTATCCAACAATTCCCTATAGGGTTTCTATTACAGAAGGGTTATTACCTATACTAGGCTTTATACCCATTTTGCTATAGAATAGGGGTTAGATCTAATACTCCTTTAGGTATAGAGCGTATACTATTTTACCTAGAGCTATATCCTCTAGGATGTCTTCTAAGCTTATTAATAATATACACCCTTCCAATTCTTTATTATTCTACTATTTAAAGGCTCCTATCTTAAAGTGTATCTTAAAATCTGCTTTTATAAGCTAAGGATATCTAAGGATAAGGTTGTAACCTATAAAGTTAGCCGCCTAGAAGGGTTGCGGGCCAACTACCTTAGTATAGTTATGTATGTTAGCCACTAACACTATAAGCTTGTAGGTACTATATAGTTTAATCTAATACTTATCTAGGAAGCCTGCAATAGGTCTCCGCCACTTTAGTGCTAGGATAAGCTTATACTCTTTTGCCAAGTCATATTATATAAGATTAATTTTAGCGCTACTATTATATAGTGCTTAGAACTAACACACCTTGCCTATAGGGAGTGTTATTTCTAGCTTAACAGTAATATAGAGAGTCTTCCCTTCTATATCCTGCCCTAGTTATAGCTGGGAGATGTCTGTAACTAGGGCTTCTCTTTTTTTAGTTTATTAGTATATTTATCGCCCTACTTGTTTTTCTAATAAGAATGTCCTTTTAGCTTCTTGGAGTATTCCTATAAGGGTGTTAGCTGGGTATTAGGTTAACCCTAGAAGTCCTTTCCATTACTTAAGGTCTCTAACTTTAACTATTCTAGATTTCTCTTTAAAAACGGCTTCTTTAAAGACTGGGTCTGTCCTATATTACTACTAGAGTGCCCGCGCTTCTAGCTACCCCCTAGCTTCTTACCAGAAGAGGTCTGGTTCCTTATTATATCCTTAGTATTTAGAACCGCTCGTTTAAAATATGTATATGCGGTAATTCGCGGTAGGGCTCCTATGCGCTTTATTTTGTTACAAATTGCTAGCTTAATTCTAGCCTAGATAAATCCAATCTTCTCCTTCTTATGGATGCTGCTGTCCTTGTTTTTAAAGGGTTCTGGATCCATCTATTAAGCATAAGTTTTTATAAAGTTTATAAACTGGCGGAAATCTTAACGGTCTAGCTGTATACCATTCCAGAATTATTCTGCATTATCGTATTATATAATATACAGATCTTAGGTCCAACCCTTTAAGAAGGTCTACAGCTGTGGCCATATAGTAATTTACTCTTTATTAAGTTAATTAAGCGCAATCTAGTTTAGTAATTAGTCTTTAATCTTGCTAATAATCCACTATATACGTTCTTTAGTATTATCTTATATTATTAGCATCTTAAAGAAGTTGTCTACCTTATAAACCCAATCGTCTAAATATTAGGCGCTGGGTCTATAACGGAGTTCTAGACTACCAGAGGCCTTAGCCACTTAGTCCATATCTTTCTTCTATTTATTATATAGGTGTCTCTCTAAGTCTTCTACACTTCCTTAGGTAGGTACTAGGTAGCCCCTAAAAAGCCCTTAGCCTTAGCTAGGTTATAAAAGAACTTATCTAGCTTGGATTAAACCCTACCAAATCTAAATTTACCCTTAGAGGGTTCTAATATGTTTATTAGTGGCTTCCTCCCATATGGCTTTTAAGAGCCTTATAACAGCTTCCTAGTATCTGTCTTAAAGGATATTAGTATAGGGCTCTTAACTTTCTAAACTTGGGCCTAGGGAAGCTCCGGCTACAGAGATAGTATTAGCACTAGTAGCTAGTGTGGGTTTCCTAATAAGCCTTAGGTCTTAAGTCAGTGTTTAGGTTAGATTACCTAAAGGAGTAGGCCCGCTCAGCTTATAAGCAGTCTATATACCGCCACTATGCCAATTATAGGCCTATAGTCTTCTGGGAGGGTTCTAGTTAGGTCCCTAGTTAAATATATTAGTATATTCCTCTAGCATTTTTGGCTTAGGGGAAGATCTTAGTGTTACCTCTAGTGCTTAGTCTTCTAATTAGCCTAAGTAGGGCTAGAGGGGTTCCAGTTACTTTTTAGCAGTATTGCAACCGTTATAGAGGGTGTCTACGTTTTCCTTAGCGTTGCCGGTAACTATAGGTATGCGAGAGTCTTTAAGCTCCTGGCGCATCTAGGTGTTAAGGCTTATTTAGCCATCTTACCTAGAGGTTTATATTATTGCAATCTCTCACTATTAAAGGGACCTTCCTACCTTAATGTAATAGCTTTCTATAAGGTGTCTATAGAATTTCTATTTAGGTTGTTGCGGGATTTTAAGGGAGAATTATAGATGTAAACAAAAGATGTAAATAAACAATCTGGTCCTTAAAGCTAGCTACCCTTCTAAATAGAGTAGGAAGGATTTAAATGTAAGGGGACTTTATAAATAGGGGGCTATAAGGACACAATTATAGAACAGAATAGATTAGTGAGAGAGATAAATCCTTAAGAAGGTAAGGCCTCTAGGATCGTGGAGACTATATACTATGGGCATATGCCTTTGGTATATAACTGGCGACCAACCAAGGGGCCTCTAGAGGTTGTCCTAAGGACGACCCAAGGTGCCCGCAATAATATCCCTTATAACTATAAAGGTATATATCTAGGGTAGATCTAGGGACGTTATAAAGCTAAGCTAAGGTGTTTACGCTTTATAAAGGATTTTTTTAATAGGCTGTATATATAAGAGATAGTCTACCTTCTTTTTAAAGCAATTAAGAATATAGTTATAAAGGCATAGCGCGTAGAAGGTGGAAGTGTATATTAATTTTAGTAGGGTTACTAGGTTCCTAGTATTGCTAGCTAGATAGTAGAATATATTAATATAGTTCCCTAGTAAGCTGGCCACCCTAGCAAGCTAGCCACCTTAAAAACTCACTAAAAATTAAAGATTTTATACTTTAATATCTTAATAACTACTTAATAATAAATTTTAATAATTTAGATTTAGACTTTTATATACGCTTTATAGCTTCTATTAAGGTTATATAGTTGTTATGCCCAAGGCTCCAACCCACCTAGCCATACAAACCTCCAAAAAGGTAGCAGTGTCCCGCGACTGGGGGGACTGCTGGTTGGAAACGTCTTATAAGCTCTAGCCCATAGCGACGTATAGGTAGCGCAAGGTTGTGACAACTGCACCCCCTCCTAGGGCGCATATCCTCAGGTGCCTGAATCGCAACAAATGGCTGGTCTCTTACCAGGTGGCCTATAACCACGCAGCGCGCGAGCTGCCCGCAGCACTCTGGCTGCCTAATGCGAAGCACCCCCTACTAGCGCCAAGCACTAGCAGTGTTAAGCTTTCCATAAGGTGACCTCCCAGCAAGCACGTGCGGTTACCCCGCACTCGACTGCAAGCAGTGCAGTCGCTTAGGCTGTCCCGTACTCGTGAATATTCAACCCTATACGGGATCGAACACTGACCTCCGCAGTCGCGGGACACATTGTTATGCCCAAGGCTCCAACCCACCTGGCCATACAAACCTCTAAAAAGGTAGGAGTGTCCCGCGACTGGAGGGACTGCTGGTTGGAAACGTCTTATAAGCTCTCCAGCCCATAGCGACGTATGGGTAGCGCAAGGTCGTGACAATAGTAATTAGTTAAGTGGTTTTTAAAATATAATTTTTTAGCTTTATTTTAGCCCCTAAATTATAGTATTTTAAAAACCACTTAACTAATTATTATATAACTTTAATAGAAGCTATAGAGCGTATATAAAAGTCTAAATCTAAATTATTAGAATTTATTATTAAGTGGTTATTAAGATATTAAAGTATAAAATCTCTAATTTTTAGTAAGTTTTTAAGGTGGCTAGCTTACTAGGGTAGCTAGCTTACTAGGGAACTATATTAATATGTTTAACTACTCCTTAGGCCATACTAGTCTTTAAGCCACCCTAAAAAACTACTAAAAATTAGGAAAATTGTATTTTAATATCTTAATAATTGTTACGGCGCTGGTGGAAAACGGTGGATCTTGGCAGATGTGGATTATGGTAGACGCGAGTCACGTGACTTGAGGACCGCATAAAATATCGAGCAGCGCTGCTATTCTTCTCCTTCCTTTCTCTAGCTTTGGATTCTCGTTTATAGATAATCTAATTGTATAGGCTTGTATGCGACCTTCTTGCTGTGCTCGTGCCTTGATTGACTGAGTTGCTAATATTATCTAAAGCTTATACTACTCTTTCTTCCTAAGAAGGAACTTAAATATATCTATAAGGCCACGAATAGGACAAGAACAAAAGAATAGGACCCTAAGGACATTACTAGGACTATAAGGACAGGACAGAATGTAACAGTGCAAGTGTGGAAGAATTGAGTGAGCGACTTGATTTTAAATGTAGCTCTAGAGTCTCTATATATATATAAGGAAGATGCAGGGAATAGAGATAGGTGGCAAGAATTACAAGGGTAAGCAGCTGAAATGGTGAGATATGCAGGGGTAAGCAGCTGAGGTAGTGAGACGGTAGTAAGCAAGTCCGATCTTGGGTCGACAACAGCATGGTACCGGTAGTCGGTTACACAGAACCCTAAGAACTAAAAGAATATAAACAGAACGCGAAACCTAAGAATAGGACACGCACGGACCAGAACCCCTAGAAAAATAAACAAACACCAGAAATTACCCAATACCCCTACTACTATGCTAAGAAACACAGTAGCTGGCAAAGCCGCTGTAGGACCCGCAAATACCTCTAATGGTGAAACAGTCGCTGTCTTGACCCCCTAGGAAGAACTTGTAGTAGCTAATGCTGAAATTGAACGGCTTTAAGAGCTGCTTGAAACCAGAGACACCCCTACACCTAGTGAGGAGTTATTAGACACCTATAGACTTGCTATAGTTCTTAAGGCCCTAGCCTAATGTACAGTATTAGCATTGTCGTGGTCCGTGAAGGTTGCGGACCCCCTATTGCTTACGGACGGAACTGACCCTATATTTAACAATTGGAAGCTTTAACTACAAAACAAGCTTAAAGTTAATATGGACTACTTCCCTACTGCTTAAGCTAAAATGGCCTACGTCTTCGGCCGTACCGGTGGGGACGCATAGACGTATCTACGTCTGTGATATGCCTAGGACTTAGCAGACCCCTTCCTCTCTGGAGAAGAGATAATTGACTACCTGTCTTCTATTTATAAGGACCCCTTTAAGATATAGAACGCCCGCCTTGATTATAAAGCCCTTAATATGAAAATAATAGAGACCTTTTTAGCCTTTTAGACCCGCTTTTTGCACCTAGCTGGCTAAGCCTGAATTCCCTATGAAGACCTAATACTAGACCTCTTTAACAAGCTTACCCTAGACCTACAGCGCGCTGTACTACTAGTTTTTACTACTGTATAGACGCTAAAGGTACTTACAGACTACTGCCTGGCTATTAATTAAGGCCTCTACTGAATTAAGGCATAAGCTAAGTGGTATAAAGCCAGAAACTCTTCAAACCACACTATAAGCGCTATAAGAACGGCCCGTAGTGCCCTGGCACGATTGGCAACTTCTATGGCACTAGCCGTACAGCCCGCCGTCAATTTAACAGCTAGCCGTGCAGCTAGCCCTGCCGTGGGTCCAGTGTATACTTGGCCTATATATAGCGACCCCTGTAGACAGGCCCTTAGCAATTAAGGAGCTTGCTTTTTATGCGGCCAGAAGGACCACTTCGCCAAGGACTACCCGATAAAGGCAAAAACGGACAAGGTTCTGTTAATACAGGAGGATAGCGTGGAGTTGGAAAAAGAAGAACCCTAGAGGAAGACTCCTCTTTAGGGTTAAAAGGGATTAATATGTTATATATTAATCTGGGTTAGCTAGTTAGTGGAAGAAGCTGTACTATCCCTTATACTTTATTTTGTAATAGATATTAAGTTTTAACCTCTGCTTTAGCTGACTCTGGAGCGAATGCCTTTACCTTAATAGATATTTAGTGCGCCGTAAAGCTGGCCGAATTTTTAAATACGCCACTTAAGGAACTGCCTAAACCAGTTCCTATTCGCGGGTATAACGGAAGAATAGGGCCACCTATTATAACTATCTTACGGATCCACCTCCGTGTTAACGGATGAAGGTAGTATAATGTCCCCTTTCTTATTACGGACCTGGGAAGCCATGATATGATCTTAAAAAGAAAATGGCTAGCCTATTTAGGCTTATAGCTTGATGTATAGAATAGACAGCTCCTCTGGCCCAAATCCCTACCCCTAACCCCTTCCTTTATAAAAGAAATTAGTATTATAATGGAGAACCTTATATGGCCCTAGATTAATACTATCTACCAAGCTAATACTATGCGTAGAAACCAGGCCTTTAAGAAGAACGTATAGCTTGATCCGTAATGGATTTATATACTACGCCGCCCCCAGACTACTTATGTTACGCTACCCGCACTAGAGACTTAGGAAATCAGTAGTAACCTAGCTAAGTCCCCCGCGGAGAACTTAGGCCCTACGCAGCTATAAGGGAAGGCTAGGAATACTAGACGCCATACTAAACTAATAGACTGGAAGGACAACTTATGGAAAATGGAATGTGAGCTAAGGAAGACTATAAACCCTATACCGCAAAATACGGCCTAATAAAAGTCTATAAAGAAACCTATAGACCTTCCCCCAGTTAATATCTGCTGTATTAGCGCTGTAGGATTCTACCAGAACTTGGTCTAACCTAATACTATTACCTTTACCACTAGCTTATATGAAATTGATTAAATAATTAAGGAAAAGGAAAGCGAGCTTAGCGGGCAGAAAGGTGAGCTTACGGATAAGGAGCTAGTAGAACAGAAACTACCCCATTAATACCGGAAATATAAGGACGTATTCTTAAAGGCAGTATTTAATATGCTTCCGCCTTACTAACTATACGACTATAAGATCGAGATCGAGCCAGATAAGGAAAATACCCTTAGCTATAGCCCCCTTTGTTAGCAATCTACTGCCAAATTATAGGCTATAAAGTAATATCTTATTAAGAACCTGGATAAGGGCTTTATTAAGCCTAGTAGTTAAGTCCCTTTTGCCTTACCAATTCTCTTTGTTAAAAAGCTAAATGGAGGACTTTGTTTTTGTATTAACTACTATAAGCTAAATAATATAACCCATAAGGACCGCTATCCACTACCCCTACTCAATGAGACACTGGCCCGAATAAGTAGAGCTAAAGTTTTTATAAAGCTTGATATCCGCCAGGCCTTTTACTAAATTAGGATAGACCCTAGATCTATAGATCTTACTATATTTCGGACTCGTTACGGATTATATAAATATAAGGTACTTCCTTTTAGACTAACTAACGGACCGGCTACGTACTAGCGATATATAAACAATATACTCTTTAACTACCTTAATGACTTCTGCACGGCCTACCTAGATAATATTATGATTTACTCTAAAAATAAGATGGAACACGAGGAGCACGTCTATAAGGTCCTGTAACAACTCCATAAGGCTAGTCTGCAGGCTAATATTAAGAAGTTAGAATTTAGTGTTAAGCGTATAAAGTACCTAGGGTTTATTATTAGTATAGACGGAATTAAGGTAGACCTAGAAAAGACAGCTATAATTAACTAGTGGGAACCCCCACGGACCGTAAAGGGGGTACAGTTATTCTTAGGTTTTTGTAACTTTTACTAACGCTTTATTAGGAACTATAAAAGGGTTGCTTGGCCTCTTAACCGCCTTACCTAAAAGGACTAACCCTTCCACTTTGACACCGCATGTAGGCAGGCCTTTAATGAGCTTAAGAAACGGCTAATCTCCGCTCCTTTACTCGCCCACTTCTACCTAGAATGACCCTTAATGCTAGAAACCAATGCCTTAGATAGCGTAATAGCTGGCGTTTTTTCCTAGAAGTAATCGGACGGAGAATAGCACCCTATTGCATACTACTTAAAGACCATAATAGATGCCAAGCTAAATTACCCTATCTATAATAAAGAAATGCTAGCTATTATCTCTAGCTTTTAGTACTGGCGCGTATAGCTATAGGGGACTCCTGAGCCTATCTAGGTAGTTTTGGATTATAAGGCCCTAAAATACTTTATAACAACTAAGGAACTTACGGCCTGGTAGGCGTGCTAGGCGGATATCCTATCCTAGTTTAGCTTCCTAATTATATATAAGCTAGGCGCTACTAACCGCGCAGACGCCTTTATAAGGCGTGAATAGGACCTAGACAACTAGATAGCTGTAAAGATTATATTATATACCTAGATACTACTACAACCAGAGTACCTTAACCCCTAGATATAGGCAGAACTAAGTACAGACTCCTTAGGCGCCGAGATATATCCTATTAACCCCTTAGGATTTAACCTTATTAATGAATTGCTATAGATAAACCGTACAGCCTCTTCTCTATAGGAGTACTGTAAAAAGGTAAAGAACGTTACTAGCCCCTAGTCCCTTGAAAATAGATTACTTAAGCATTAGAAATGGCTAGTAGTAGCAGAGGAACAAAACTTATAGACTTAGCTTATTACCAAAGCATATACCTAGGTCTCTACAGCCCACCTTAGAAAGAATAAGACCCGCAAAATTATTAGTAACCGATATTACTGGCCCAGAATAGTTACGGACATTAACCGCTATGTACGGAACTGCAATAACTGCTATAGGTCTATAATTCCGCGAGACAAGACCCTAGGACTATTAAAGCCACTCCCAATACTAAAACGCCCCTAGTAGTATATCTTTATGGACTTCCACGAGCTGCCTATAGACTGTAATGGATATAATATGGTAATGATTCTAGTTAACTGTTTTAGTAAGCGCCTGTTCTTAATCCCCTGTTATAAGGATATTAATGCTAAGGAGGTAGCCTAACTATATATCTATTATATCTACCGAATTTACGGATTACTAGATACTATTATATCCAACTATAGGCCGCAGTTTATATTGGCCTTCTAGAATAAGTTTACTTGGATCCTTGGCATTAAGCTAAAGCTTGCTATAGCATACCACCCCCAGATAGACAGTTAGATAGAGATTGTAAATTAATACCTAGACTAAAGACTCCAGCCCTTTATTAACTACTTTTAGGATAACTAGGGCAAACTACTACTTATAATAGACTACGCCCAGGCAACCCTACCCTATAACTCCACAGGGTTTGCACCTATTTAGCTAGAAATGGGATATTTACCCTATACTAGCTTTAACTGGAATAGACCAGAAGGCCCATAGACTGTACGCGAAAAACTATTTTATAAGGAAGCCTAGCAATACGCCAAACGCCTAGAAGAAGCCTAGACGGTAGCCTATAAGAACCTAGAAAAGGCCTAAAAATTAATAGAATAGTAGGCAAATAAGCATAGGCGCGAGCCTGACTTTACTATAGATGATAGGGTCTGGGTTACAATAAAGAACTAGAAGATAGAACGGCCTAGCCGCAAGCTAGACTATAAGATGGTAGGACTATATAAGATCCTTAATAAAGAAGGCAACTTATATAAGGTTAAGCTTTTAGACTTAATTAAGGTTTACCCTATCTTTTCGCTGGATAAGCTATGGAAGGCTGCAAATAACCTACTACCTAGATAAAAGAATGAGCCTCCCCTACTAATTTAAGTTAATGGCGACAACGAATAGGAAGTTAATAAAATACTAGCCTATAAACTAGTATAAGGAACACTACGATACCGTATTTAATAGAAAGGCTATAATCTAGACCTAACCTGGTACCCCGCCTGGAACTTTATAGGCTGCCCTTAAAAGCTTAAAGAATTTTATAACTAATACCCTAACGAACCCGGGCCCCCAAAGTACCTTAACGAGTGGATGGAGTGCTGGTATAGCGAAGACGATAGGCTGCCTATTAAGCATAAAGATAAGAATACCCCACGGATATAATACGGACATACAAAGCCTAAAGGCAGGCTTTTTTAGAGGGGGGGTAATGTTACGGCGCTGGTGGAAAACGGTGGATCTTGGCAGACGTGGATTATAATAGACGCGAGTTACGTGACTTAAGGACCGCATAAAATATCAAGCGGCGCTGCTATTCTTCTCCTTCCTTTCTCTAGCTTTGGATCCTCGTTTATAGACAATCTAATTGTATAGGCTTGCATGCGACCTTCTTGCTGTGCTTGTGCCTCGATTGACTGAGTCGCTAACAATAATAGCTTTATAATAAATTCTAAAATTCTATAGCTAGCCTTTTATACCTATTTTAAGGCTCCTCTCTAACTTTAAAAGTAATTTATTAAGTAGTTTTAGAGGAATAGTAATTTAGCTTAAAATTAGGGGCTAAAACTTAATATCTTAATAACGGCTAGGCTTATTATTCTAGAACTTTAATAAAAGTCTTAAAATAGGCATAAAAGGCTAGCTATGGAATTTTAGAATTTATTATAAAGCCGTTATTGAGATATCAAAATGCGATTTTCCTAATTTTTGGTGGTTTTTTGGGGTGGCCTGAGGACTGGTGTGGCCTGGGGAGTGGTCAAACACGTTAATTCTGACACTCTTTGTAGCTCAAAGTCCTAGGGGCTCGAGACAAGGTCAATCAACGATCAAGTCAAGATCATCAATCAATCAACCCATTTCATCAATGGACAGTTCTATATGCACTATCTGACAGTATTATATTCTGCACTATGCCAGATTGACTTGAAGTCTGGCGTTCTTCTAGAAACTTCCATCATGGTCACGTGCTAGCTATCTTCAGCAGCCGCGTTCCTTGTTGCCTAGAGCCGCCTCTCACGACCATCACCATCACCACTAGAAATCCTTCTCGAATCACTAGTCTACGCTCATGACAGTGTTAGAATCTTAAATTGCGTGCGATTATCGTACACCTACATCAAGCCATATAATCCCTTGCCATTCTCCAGAAATCCCCCACAAATTCACCGCCCTCTTCCATATACTTGACAAATTCATCATATTTTCCGATCGTGTCAATCTCGCATACAATATACTCAACCACTAGTTTCCTCAAGTCGTCCAGAGTTCCGTCGCCGCTTCTATCCGGCAGATCTGGGTTCGAGTACGCATATCTCGCGAGCTCAATGATGTCTCCAACGCGCTTTGCGTACAACTTGAAGTTCAAGAGTGTCTTGTGCAGCTTGTCGAGGGTTAGCGCTTTGAGTGGCGCTATTAGACGTAGATGCGCAAAACAGTAGAGCCGTGCATGGGCGAGGAGGACTGGCGTGAAGTTTTGGTCCACGGCACTGTTGGGTTTGGGTTCGAAGTGCTGCAGGATCAGAGCTTTGGGGCCGCTGTCGATTAGGTAGTTTCGGCTGTTGAATTAAGTCCGTAACGGGGTCCTCGAGATGGGCCTTACTTCATATTGAGGCTCAGGAGCTGCCTCAAACTCAGGTTCGTCGTATACCCGACTTTCTTGGGGGTAATCTATCTCTATGGGAGGAGGCTCCGGTGCAGCTCGCCCCTTCTTGCCCTTCTTCTTCTTAGACAATGGAGCCAAATCCCCCCAACCATCATCGTCTCCGTTCTGCTGGTTCTTGCCGGATGTAGAGCTCGGTTCCGGCGGGAGTTCTTCCCACGGAGGTACCGTATAGTCCCCGCGGTAAGCGTATTCGCAGAACCGGATGAAATCATCGACCTTAACATCTTCGATCCTCGCACATCGCGTTTCAGATTCCTCCATTCCACCATTAATAAGTGCATCTAGTTGCTGACTGGTAGCAGCAATCGCAGCTGCATGCACCACGATGGGCTTTCCCTCCTGGCCGATGAAGAAGGTGAATTGGTGTGATTGGATGAAGCTGCCGGGCTTCAGCTCAGCCAGGTCGACATTAGAAATGGAACTTACTCCTTGAAAGTTGGCGCCATTTGTGCCTAACAGATTTCTGATGACTGCAGAGTAAGGAATGGGAAAGTCAACTCTCGACTTAAATCAATTCGCATAGTGGGAGGCTCAAGAAGACAGACGAGAAGATGCGGGGTTGTACAGCGAACACTTATGTGCTATGCATTGACTGGCTGTTGAAGGCTGATAATGTAAGACAGCATTATCGCTACATGCAATGGTGTCCACAGCGTTTGTCGCTGGGCTTTGCCGCCTGCTTCTTGCCGCGAAACCTCGATTTCCAATGCAAGTGACTTGAGGCCAGCGCCTAGCGGAGAACTGGCTTAATGGATCTGAGAGATCACAGCTAACGTGGTACACGGGGTTTTGCTCGGTCCCTGGGTTTTGCTTGAGCTAGTAAACCGCCTCCCTTTTTGGGCTAGCAGATTTCCTAAAGTAGAATACTGCCGCCTCCAAGCTTTGCAATCAACTTTTTAACCTACTTTTCCACACCTTAACTCCATAAAATCTATCACCAAACAACAGCTATACCCTCTAATCCTCGTACACTAAATGCAGAAGACCGTCTACAAGCTACTTTAACGGCCTGGCAAACTAGCGGCCTCTATTGCAGCCCAGAAGCTTGCGCGAATGCCCATAAAGTTATTCCCTCTACTTTTTAAAGACGCCTCTAAGGTAAACACTAACCTTATTAAGTCGCCCACATTAACCAATATTATATTACACCAGCTAGTAAAGCGGTAATTATTTAACACTGTATATACCTTACTAATACTAGATTTCTATATCAAATCTATACAGTCCAGATAATAGCTACTATTATCCTCTATTACGAAAACTCCTACCTTCCTTAGTACCACAAGATTTAATTACTAGGTAAGAACTAGGTTAGTTCCTTCCTAAAATAACACAATAAGCTTTAAATCTGCTATATATGGTTAATTAACCTAAAACAAGCAATTGCTAATAATAGTCCCACCTTTATTAGGAAGTTCTTTACTAACTACTCTAATACTAAAACCTAGTATAATATTAGAGACAACAATACCTAGAATATAGATGAAACTAGCACCTTAATAGGCTATATATATAGTGCCAAGGTAGTAATATTATAAGGTAGGGCCACTAATTTTAAGACGGTTAACGGCTTAAGAGAATAGGTTTTATAGATTTATTATATAGGTATAGGGGGGATAACTATACCACCTTTTATTATCTTTAAAGGCTATATATATGCTAAGGGAATGTAGGAGGAGGCTCGCAAAGCTCTTAGTAACTATTTAATTAGCGTTAATAAGAATGGCTAGTTAAATTAGGAAATTGGACTAAAGTAGCTAAAGTACTTTAAACACTATACCTAGTAAACTAAAATATGGGAGAGGGCAGTATTAAAGGCAGTAGAAAAAGGGAGGAATAGTAAACTAATTAGCTATTAACTACTAGTAATAGATGGCTATAGTAGCCATATTAATATCTACTTTATTAAATACTGCTAAAACTATAAGATTATACCTATATCCCTTGCACAGATAGGGTTCTATAATTTATGGCCCGTGTGAGCATATAAGAACATTAAAATTCCTTACTTTAAATACTAAAAGTTACAACAAATAACGCATTAAAATAGACTTTATTAAATACTATAATATAAAGGAAGCTCTTGTAAGTAAAATTATATAAATTAGCTCTAATTTAAAAAAGAGCAATATGGATTAAAAACTTACTAATACTTTAATATTTAGAGTATTTTGGTGATATAGCAGAGTAATATACCGCCTATATATGCACCTTATTAATTAGTTTACGCACAGGCCACGTTTTATAGGACGTATTTATCTATATAAGCAATACCTACCTCCATATTTAATATGCCTACTCTAGCCACTAAACCTTATTATATTTTCAGTCCTTAAGCGTATATACTCTACTAAAGTTAATAAATACGCAGCTTATAGTATTACTAGTATAAATAAAGGCTATTTTATAAAGATTCTTAGCAAGATTTGGCCGTAAATTTATACTAAAGCTTTAATAAAAAGCGCCTTTAAGGCGGCAGGCCTCCTCCCCTATAACCCAAATTAACCCCTTATACGCTACTCTACTTAGCTATCTACTCTACCTTACCTAGCTAAGGCGACAATTCTATTGTTACCTTTATATCCTCCCCCTCCTAATAGCGCCTATGCTAAATCTTATTACTAGCAAACAATCCTTTATTTAGAAATAACTCTAAAGGCAATAGAGGCCTATATTAACTCGCTAACAATGCACCTATAATCTATAGAGAGTAATCTTAAGCTACTATAGGTAGAAAATGAGCTATAGCGATATACTAATAAGAGGCGGGAAAGGAAGAAGTGGAAGTAAATAGTACTCTCTAAGGGGTTAGTTCTTACACTAGCGGCAGCTTAGGAGCTTGCTGCTACTAGGGAAGCTGCCATAAGGGCTAAAGAGGACGTTAAGATAGCTAAAGACAAGCTGCAGAAAAAGCGTTAAATAGTAATTACACTTAAAAGGAAACAGGTAGAGGCTTAAAAAGAGGCTTAGAGGATTGCCGCTAATATAAAGAAGCTATTTACACTTTATAATAAAGAGGTAGGTAACATAGTAAAGGTGGTAAAGAAGGTAAAGAAGGCCTCCAACGCTGCCGCCAAGATTACTTGCTAGAAGAATACTACTAATACCTAATTAGCGGCTATTAAAGCAGCTAATTAATAGCAGTTGCATTAACCAACGGCTAAAACGCTTTGGAAGTAGGCAGAAAAATCTTCTTCTATATAGGCTGCAGCTTAAGTCGTTGTTAAGCAACTTTAGAATACAGCTAAGAAGATATTAGATCTACTAGGTCTACCAGATAACTTCTAAAAGGACTAGAAGGATAACAATATAAGTAATATAAACGCTAAGGATATAGTAAGGAACTAAACCTCTTCTAGTAAAAAGCTAGGGGGTAACTAAAAGCATAGGCACTCTAGTAGCAATATAGGGCAGACCTAAACTTTAAAGAAGCCGTTTTTAAAGAGAAATCCAAAATAGTTAAAGTTAGGGACCTTAAGCAATAGGAAAGACTCTTAGGGCCAACCTAATACCTATCTAGCATCCTTATAGGAACACTCTAAAAAGTTAAAAAAAAACTTCTCTAGAGGTAAACCTAATTAGAAAAATAAGTAGGGTAATAATCGCACTAACAATTTAAAAAAAGAAAAGCCTTAGTTGCGGATCTTTCCTAACTGCAACTAGGGCAAAATATAAAAGAAGAGACTCTCTATATTGCTATTAAGCTAGAAATAGTACTCCCTATAAACGAGGTATATTAATTTTAAGCACTATATAATAGTGGCGCCAAAATTAATCTTATATAATATAATTTGGTAAAAGAGTATAAGCTTATCCTATTACTAAGGTAGCAGAAACCTACTACAGGGTTTTTAAATAAGCATTAGATTAAACTACATAGTGCGTATAAGCTTATAGTATTAGTAACCAATATATATAATTATACCAAGATAGTTAGCCTGCAACCCTTCTAAGCAGCTAACTTTATAGACTATAGCCTTATTTTTAGATATCCTTAGTATATAGAAGTAGATTTTAAAATATACTCTAAGATAGGAGCCTTTAAATAGTAGAATAATAAAGAATTAAAAGGGCGTATTTTACTAATAAGCTTAAAAAATATCCTAGAAAATATAGCTTTAGGAGAAATAGTATTGTTATGGGATACCTCTGTAACACCTTATACACATTTACCTATTTCTACTAACGTAGTAAGAAGAGACCGACCGCGAAATAGCAATCTAACAGTAGTCTGCCGCATTTTACTATATTCTGCCAAGTCTACTAAATTCTGCCAAGTTCTGCCAGGACCGCTCCTTAAATCCTATTCTGCTCTATATATATATTAACTAAGCAACTAAACTAATAATATATATCTTTTTTCCTATTTCCTTACGTTCTTTCCTTACACAACGTCTTAACTTTATTACGTAGTTTATATATATAGCTTAATAATATCTACTTTGCTATATATTATTACCGCTTATGCTCACTCTATAACACTATATTGCGTTAACCTTATATACTACCCTCTAAAATATAGAACAACCCTAAAGCCCCTATAATAGCCGCTGGCATTATATCCGCGCTTTAAGAGTAATTAATAGAGATATAGAAGTCCTTTATAGACGCCCTCGCATAGAACTAAACTACTTTAATTTAATAATAAGCTAAATAAGAGGCATAATACCTATAAATAAGTAAGGACCTCTAAGAAGAAGTCTGCATCCTTAAGATGCCTATAATAGGGCCTTAAGACTAAACGCCTTCTTTAGAGACAAATATATAGGATAAGAGTCCCAACCCTATAGTAACTATTTACCCTAATCTAACTACCGCACTATAATAATTTAAACAACTGCTAGACCCTCTAATATTTACTAGTAAATAATAAAAACTCTAATTATTTCTAAGCTAGTTTAAAAATATGCTAACTAGTAATGCTAACCGCTACCTAACTAAAGCTAACTAACTCTGCTATGCCCTAAGTTAACTAGAAAAAGATATAGCTAACCTTATTAAACCCCTTTAACTAAACTTAGTATAAAGTCTAGTTATACTACTTAAAGCTATATATAGTAACCTAAACCGCTAAGCTATCGCTTAGAGGAAGATAAATTATATAACTTAAGGAATAAAAGGCTTCCTAGTATATTTCTCTAAATTTAACTGTTATATAAAGGAAATAGGCTGAAATGGCTCTATATTAGTTAATAGTATTTGTCTGAATAAGGTTCTGTAATATAGTAGACACAGTTGCTTATAACCAATTGGGTTGACCACGTGAGCTAAGCAAGCTCAGGAGATCCATCAAATTCCACCTATAGAAGTAGAGAAGAAAAAGAGAAGAAATCGATTGAAACCAAAACCCCCCCTACCGTAGTTCCAACACTGATCAGTGTTGGAACCATAGTAGGGGGGGTTTTGGTTTCAATCGATTTCTTCTCTTTTTCTTCTCTACTTCTATAGGTGGAATTTGATGGATCTCCTGAGCTCGCTTAGCTCACGTGGTCAACCTAATTGGTTACAAGCAACTGTGTCTACTATATTACAGAACCTTATTCAGACAGTATTATTAAGTCCCTAAGCCCTAAACTAAAAACCTCCCTAATAGGTATAGACCTACTAGGAGCCCTTAATACCTATATAAACATTATTAATAAATGGCATAATAATATACTACACCTAACACTAAAGTCTACTCCTTAAAATAATATAATAACTCTATAAATATCTATTAAGTTATTATCTTAGCCTAAGCACCCTAATGCCATAGATATTAATATGGGGACCCTAGAATACGCTCTACTAGGGTCCTTTAAATAAAAATAACGTATTAAGCTAGGCCTTTGCTTTAAATGCGGAAGCAAGAATTATATCTTAAGATACTACTCCATCCCTATACCCTAATACAATTTATAAATAGCCAGTACCAATAACCATTTACTATATTAATTCTCCAGTTACTGTCCCTAATCTTTACCTAGTTCTAGTCCCGCATTTAGTAAGCACTACTTATAAGAATAAAGCTATAACTATTAATTAGTACAACCTTAAGCTTCTATTTACCGCCTCCCATTATAAGCAGAAATGTCTTATAACTTACTACTTAGACTCTAAACTAAAATCTAAAAAATCTACCAGGATTTACCAGTTTAAGATTTCTACTAATATCTACCCTATACCTAAAAAGTCTACCTAATTCCACTTACCTAAGAATTCCACTAAATTTTACTAATATAAGATTTCCACTAATGTCTACTAAGAACCTAAAAATAATATATAACTATATAAACTAACTTTAACTACTGCACTCTAAACTAAGTAGAAGCTTAAGCTTAATATATAAAAGCACTAGAAGAACTAGTATTCTACTATAAAAAGTATACTTAAAGAACCCAAACCTAAATCTATATTAGCATTTTGTTGGGGTGCCAAGATCCTAGAGGCCTCCTGGCAGGATTTTGATTTTCCTAATTGTCCTGACCGCCCTGATAGGCTCCTGGTAGGATTTTAATTTTCCTAATCATCCTAATTGTCCTAATCGTCCTAATCGTCCTGGTTGTCCTAATCGTCCTAATCGTCCTAATCGCCCTGATCGCCCTAATAGGCTCCTGATAGGAACCTAGTATTTCCTAATTATACCAACAGGCTCCCGGCAGGCTTCTAACAGGATAATTAATTACAAATCATGGTTAAAATAAGTGTCTTATTCTAATAGTTGTAGGAAAAAGCCCCACAATTTGGATCTAATTTGGGTGGTTTTAGAGTCTCTTTTAGTAGCAAATAGATGTTCTTTTAATAGCTAATACATATTATATTAATTACAACTTTGGTGCATATTTAGGCTACAGAGCTTTAATATAGAGCTCTCTACTTATAATCTAGTGTAGAGATTAATTGCAATTTTACTTTAAGGCCTTATATACCAAATAGTCTCAGTTACCTAACAACCAAATCGCCGCACAGTGTAGTGGAATTAAAGAAAGTGCTCTATCCCCCAATTTAATACCATATAATACTCCTACAAGAAGAGAATATATATAAATGTCAAGAAACCCCCTCAGGAGGAGGTAGTACAGTAATAGTAGCAACGTCTAACATGGTTCCTGACACTCCCTATGGTATATAGCCGGCGCATTTTATAGGTAGGTTTTAATGCATCTTAAGTCGATTTTTAATATTAATTTAGGGTAGTATTTAATGCATTTTGGAGCCTAATTTTAATGCAATTGGAGGTGATATTGGGCGCAAGCCGCACGTGTATTATATGTATAGTCACTAAATTAATACATTCTACTACCAATCTACCTATAGGTTGCCCTTGAAATCAAATATATAAGGCTTAATTATAAGGTTTAGGAAAGGGGTTATATTTTAATTAAATTTAGGAAATTATAATACAAAGTCCTTATGGCGTAATGGTAGGTCCTTAGTTCTCTTAATTTTAAATCTAGCCTAATAGGATTAAGGAGCTATGTACACCAAAATATCATATAGAAAAAAGGGCGTTATAATTTTCTAGGCCTTGCAAGATATAGAGAATTATAGGATTAATTTGGAGCCTTACTAATACTTGATTTAATAAGAACTACCTTCTTTTTTTTTTTAACATGCTATACATAGGAATAAACCCACAACCTCCTAAAAAATTATACTAAGAGCTCAGATACTCCTCTATCAAGCCATATAGACCTAAGATCTTATTAACTTGTAGTAGAGTATCTCCATTTTTATTAATAATATTCTGGCCCTTATTATAGATATTAAGTATTTTAGCAGAGGTCAGGACCTCCAATTAGAAGATAACAAAATTAAAAGTAGTAGAAATTAGTAGAATGCAATAAAAAGTAGTAAAATATAGTAAAAGCAATAAGATAGTGGAAAGCAGTAAAAAGTTGTAGAAAATAGTAAACAGAATATAGAGTTAAAACTTATAGTAAAAATGGCCTTTTAGCGGCAGCTTATTGATATGCTAATACAACTCAAAACCCTTCTTCTAAGAAATCTGGTAAATACATTATATTATACTAGTCCTAGTCAACATAGTTATTAATATAGAATAGGTCAGGGTGACTATAACCAGCTGGAACTATATAAGCACTTTATAGTATAGACTGCATAGGGTAAAATCTACCATCAGCCAGGGAGCGTAGGTTTTTAGCAGTAGTTAGATACTAGTGTTTAACCTCAGTTATACCATAGACAGGGTGAGGCCTACTATTATTTTGGTACTGCATAAGGTTTACCATTACCCCAGTAAATTAAAGAGGGAGGCCATTGCCTCCCAAAGTAGAATAATCTAATATAGTAATAACAACTTGGAGCTATCCCACCATTCTTCCACCTATAGGCCTAGTTTTCCCTCTCCCATCTCTATTATTAGCCATATATTCCTACACCCATACATAGTCACATTTCCAATTACTTAACTTTTACCAATTTGGTACACAGTATACAATTTCCTTAGCTACTTAGTTAAGGTTATTTGGATCCACACCTATCCGCTTCCAGTATTTTAAGGAGGGGTGTACTTAAATAAAGTATAACCTAATCCAAGAAGGGTCCAGGTTATAACAGTCCATATTAGCTTACATAGAATTCTAACCAATAACCTTCCTTCTACATTCACAAAGAAATACTACAAGCGCGTCCTTAAAATTAGATATTTTAAGACTATCAGCTAATGTCCCTACTATCCGCCATTTTATAAGACTGAGACCATATTAGGATATATAGGCGTACTAATCCGTTTTCAAACCCCAAGGGGTTAATCACATATTAATATAACACATCAGTCTAGTTAATTGCAGTAATATACTACATTCTGTAGTAGATACAGTCCTAGAATTACAATACAACAACCAACTCTCCATTGCTAGCATAGATATATACTAGGTGTTATAGAGGCAGATCTATAACTCGAAATCACTCTATTTATTTGTTTAATTCCAATACACCTTTACAGTATACTTGTAGGCAGCTTCTCTGTTTAATATATTATAACCATCAGCAGCGCCAAACTAGTAGATATAATCTATAAAATAGGTTATAGCATAAAACTTTAGAAAGTTAAAATGCCCCTTATCTAAATCCCTTGCCATAGGTCAGAAACCTTAAAATATACCTTTTAGTTTATCAATCCAATATAGCGCATACTCCATATACCAAAGTGTCTCTTTATTATAAGTTTAGTACTATACCATGGTAACAAAATCTAGTATTACCTAAGCAAAGTGTATTATATATAGTGCCTTGCTAGTAAAAAGTGGAGCTAGGGCAGGAATTAGTTGCTTTAGGATTAACTTTTACTTATTACTAGTCCACTGTAATATTTAACTAAATAGAGTATTATAAAATACTTTTAAGCCAGGATATTAAGGTATTTCTATAAAACGCTAATCAATCTAACTCTCTACTGAAATGTCTTGAACAGTTCTCCTATAATATTTTCATTTCTTACTAACAGGAATAACTTTACTTGTTATCTTTTATATCCATTTAATAAGATGCATAACAATACCCCCTAGCAGTTAATGGAGAATATCTGCCATTGTCGCGTTGTGTATATTAATTAGGCCGTGTTTCCATACAAAGTATAGTATAGGGTGCACCCAATCTGGATCCATTTAAGGTGTATTATTTGCTTATTAGGCTACAATCTACTTTTTAGTTAACTTATACGTCCTAAGCAGGTAATATTCTAAAAGGTTTTTGTGTCTATTAGGTGGTACTTAGCATATTATACAGTGTTGCTGGCTTTTCACACCAGTAATAAGAACCTGTTCCTTATAGTCTGCCATTATTCCACATATAATAGGGTAACATTGGCAGATTCTTCCATATGCACATTCTATATTAATGCCTTTATACTAAAGACTTTTAAGCACTATAAGACTTGTTAGACAGGGTTTCTACTTACTATATATTAAGCACTTACGTTTTAACATCTCCTCCATAGCTTTATAATAACAAGCACTCCATATATTATAGTTTATACTCTTTATATTAGGAATAAATCCAAAAAGTAGGTTAGCGGGTAAGTTCTATTTCCTACGCATTTTTTAATTAAGATTACCAATAGTAATATATACTGGCCACAAGGACTTGTCGCCATAATATATTATTAGCTGCGTTTTATCTATAGTAAGTAGCACTAGTACAACAGTTACGCCATCTAGTAGCCATACCTAGGTTTCCTACCACTAATCAGCAGTATATAGTTTATTATAGACCCTCTAATTGCTAGTATTGTATACTCTTATTAGGGCATATATAAGGGCATCTCTAAAGGGTCTATAACCAATAAGTGTTACGGACGCTTTAAGTACGATGTTATGACTACTTGGGGAAGAGTTGTAGGAAGCTAGTTGGTTGATACAAGCACGGTCTAGGATGGATCCGGTGGAACCATATAACGAGGAATGGTAAGCAAGTCACATAATGTTATACGCGGTATATAGAGTATACGCAGTGTACGTCTACGTATAATACATATAACACGTACCTTATATATAAGAGAGGATTTCTTAGGAGTATGGTTATATATTTAAAGGACCTTAGTCCCTACTATAGATAGTTCTCTCCTTGTAGTAAATCTTAAAATATAATTAGAGTTAATCTGTTAGGCAACCACTCCACCAGTTATTATTATATTATTGTTTTGTTCTTACCTATATACCTAGCCTAATAACAGAACCCACTATAGTTCCTGCTATAAGGTTCCGTTACACATTCACTACCAAGGTTACGGTATTAAATAAGATCGAACAATATACCACCTAGAGCACCAGTTATAATAGTATTAACGGCAGCCACAACCTCAGGGCCAGGTAATACCAGTATAGACAATAGGGATTCTCAAGTGGTTATACAAGGTTAGTTACAGGAAATAGTTAATCACTTATAAGACAATAATAGGATACTTAAAAAACGCATTAATGGAATTAGAGTAGCGAAAATTAAGCTACCTTTAATTAAACAATTCTTAGGAGAGAAGTTAAAGCTTAAAGGATTTCTTATATAGATGCACTTTAAGGTAGTATAGGAAGGAGCAAAGTTAGCAATATCGTTAGATCAAGTAGCCTATAAAAAATTATTCCTAACAGGGAGGGCACTTAAGTGGTTTAAGCTATATCTTATAGAAATATAGGCTAATGGCATAACAACTACTAACTAAGACGTATAGTATATATTTGCTAGTTAAAATAGGTTCGTGAAATAACTAATATAGATATTTAGAGACCTGGAGGCCACAACTATAGCAAAACAAAAGCTTTAGAATTTAGTATAACGCACTTTAGCAATTAAGTATACAATATAGTTTTAAACACTAGCCATATAGGTTAAGTAGAACGATAGGGCGCTTATAGCACAGTATAAACAGGGACTTAAGGCTAAAGTCCAAGACGTAATTATCCTAATAGAAGATGCGGATACTCTAAGAGAGTTAATAGATTAGTTAATAAAGATTAATAATAGGATCTACCAAAGGGAACAAGTTAAGAGAGGGCAAGACAAAGTTCTATAGTTATATAAGGCGCAGAGTACGCAACAATAGACATAGAGTTAAAAACTATAGAATGGCGCAGAGCTAATAGACCTAAGCGGTACTAAAGAAACCTAAAGGTGGGAAAAGAAACTATAGAAACCCAAAAGTTAAGGATTAAGTAATTAAAGGACCTAGGAGTAGAGGCTAAACCAAGAATCTTAGTAGTAGAAAACGTTTAGGCGGACTCTATAGCAAGAAAAGTGGTTTAAAGATAGGGCTTACATAAATTATAGAAAATAGGGTTATTTCGCCAGAGATTATAGAGGTGGTTAGAGTAACTATGCGGTAAAGGGAACTAGGCTAGTAGACGGCACGTATATATAAAAGGACGATAGTGCACTATAAGGAACAAAAGAGTGTTTAATTAATAGTTTTGCGTATTATTATAATAACGCATGCCAAATTTATAAGGACGCTAAGTATGGCATAAGCTATTAGCTATAGAAGCCATTATTATCTAAGTTTAAAGGAACTAATAAACCAGCTCATAGATTAGATATTAAAGACAATAAATTTAATAAAGGCGAAGCATTTACTAATAATAAGGCAATAAAGGCAGCTTACTAGAAGTATACAAACCTTAAAGAAGTTAAAATAGAAGTAGAGACTAAGACCATTATGGAACAAGGTTTAGTAACGGGTATTATAATACCATTAGATACAATTTCTATTGCTTTATAAGATAATAGGAGCAATATTTAGAAGAAACTAAGTAAGTAAATAACTGCTAGTGCTAGCTTATTACTTAATAAAGGCAAAAGGCTATAGGCTTAAGATTCTTAAGAAGAGATAAGAGAAGCTTAAGATTTTTAAAATAAGATAAGATATACTTAAGAACCTATAAAGAACAAAAACCAATAGGAAAGGGTAGTAACTTAGTTTAGTAACAAATAAATAAGTATAGGACGCAAGTTTAAGAACTACAAGTTTAGAAAATAAATAAGAACGTTAATAATCCTAAGTAAATATAGTGTTCAGCCTAAAGATTAAATAGTTAAT
>Ga0307507_10002475_pt1 | contig 38619 bp, 38 predicted proteins | sample 7_EM_MG_FD_207223 | JGI IMG/M metagenome (GOLD analysis project Ga0307507, IMG submission 207223) | Populus trichocarpa ectomycorrhiza microbial communities from riparian zone in the Pacific Northwest, United States - 7_EM | ecosystem: Host-associated > Plants > Roots > Unclassified | place...
CACAACGACACCCGCGATTGACGAGTTCCACTCGCTGGACCACCATCAGCAGACGGCCCGCGACCACGGCCCGAGGTGGTCCCTAGCTCGTGGCACAACGGTGGTCCCATGACCGTGGCAGGCGACACTCGCCCCTCTAGTTCAACCTCCGGATTGTCTGATGTTCTACTTACAGCGATCGCCGCGATACCGATCTGCTCACCGTCGGTGAACCCGCGCTCTACCCACTCAGGAGAGTGTGTGTCACGCAGTCTCCTGACCTCGGGGTCGTCCAAAGCGAACGGCTGGCCGAGGCGCAACGTGATCGTGCCCTCGGCAAAGCAGCCGTGCTGGTCCCAGCCAGCCTGGACCAGCACGAGACGAGGGTGCAGGCGTTCGATCTGCGCCCATGCGTGGTTGGATTGGCGATAGGCATGGGCGCGACGACGTGTTCTCCACTGTCGTTCGAGCTTCGGGTACAGGATGTTCTGCATCATCACTCCCATCGCTCCGCCGACGACAGCTCCGATCAAGAGCGACGACCAGTCCATCAACTCTCCATGTCTGGTCGTCGGAGCCACGTCGCTCGCGGTGGGGACTTGGCTGTGCGGCCGGCTGTGCCGCCGTTACGTAGTCCCATAGCGAGGTAGTCGCGAGGACACAGCGGTTCATTACTGATCGACATTCCGGCTCGCCCAGGGCACCGTCGCCGCCGTCCTAGCCGTCGTTGCGGCCGGTGTCCTGGAAGTCCGCCGGGTTCAGGCGGAGCCGGTCGGTGCCGGGCGTCTCGTAGGCGTCGACGAACCCGGCTGGCATCCGCTCGGTGGTGCGGTGGGCGCGGACCTCGTGCCAGGGGGTGGTGTCGGTGTATTCCCGTTTACCCGGCGCGGGGGCGGCCATGAGGTGCTTGGGGACGCTGACGGTCTTCTTGTTGACCCGCCGCACCCGGTACCAGTGGCCGCGCACGAGGACCCAATCGCCCTTGGCGACGGTCTCCGGCCCGGCGGTGGACGCCCTGCCCTCGGCTTGGAGCCCGGCGTAGACGCGCTTCCAGTAGGCGATCTTCTCGTCCAACTCATCCGCGTCCGCGAGCAGCAGCTCGCGCGCCTGGCCCTGCGGCGGGCGGGTAACCGACCGCTCGCCGGGACGGCCGTGCTCGTCGGTGTAGACCTCCAGGGCGCCTTCGCCGTCCAGCCAGCGCTGCACGGCACGGCGCTGGGTCTCCAGTTGCTCGATGCGGTTGCCGACGGTCACCGGGTTGTGCCGGGCGCCCATGTGCGCCGCGGCGGTGTCCGAGCGGCGCGACAGCTCGGCGGCGTGGTCGGCCTGCTCGAAAGACCTACCGAGGTTGTTCCGGGCGCCCTCGCGCCGGTTGCGGTCGGACCTGTACGAGTGGTGGCCGGGCATCATCGGCTGCCCGAACGGGATGTTGTCGAACACCGCGTCGGCCTTCCTGCGGGTCACCGCGGCCGCGCCGGCGTGCTTGTCCGCGCGGTCGGCGAGTCGGTCGGAGCGGTCGTCCATGCGCTCGGCGAGGTCGGCTTCCTGCTGTTCGACCGTCGGCATCGTCTCGTCGATGTCGCGGGTGACGGTGTAGCCGAGCCCGGTCAGGGTCCGTTCGATGACGGCGATGTCGCCGTACTTGGGGCGGCGGTGCCGGGACGAGCGCAGCAGCCACGCGCCCGCGTAGCGGGACCAGGTCAAGGAGCGGTTGGCCTTGATCGCGTGGTGGACGGGGTCGTTCTTCTCGGTGCCGACGACGGTGGTGCCGCCCTCGTAGTCGTGGCGGATGGTCAGGGCGCCCAGCGCGCCGGCGGCCTGGTCGGGCGTACCGGTGCTGGTCGTGGACGTGCTCATGGGTCGGTGCCCTTCATGTGCTCGGTTTCGGGTGCGGCCCGGCGCGGCTGGTCGGTCCAGGCGCGGGCGCGGGGAAGCGCCGAACGGGGCCGGAGCGCACGAAGGCCCGGCACCGGTTCGCGGGGAACCGGGGCCGGGCCTTCGTGCTGGTGCGGAGTGGCGGCAGACGGGCCGGAGCCGGCCGGGTGACGGGTCAGTCGATCCGGACGAGCTGGCGGCAGCGCCGCGCCGCGTGCACGGTGCCGGACTCCTGCAGGGAGCCGCTGGTCCACCGTTCGAACGCCACGACCTTCTGCCGGCGGCGGCAGCCGCACCACTTGGTGGTGTCGACCGCGCCGACCTGGTCGCCGACGAGGGTGAGGCGCGCGGTGAGCGTGCCGAACAGGAAGAACTCGTCGTCGAACGGCACGGCGGTGGTGTGGACCTCGGGTTGATTCAGCTCGGCGGTGAGCTGGCCGATCCGCCGGAGCCGGGTAGCGGTCTGCTCCGCAGTCAGCGGGGACTCCCCCGGCAGGCGGACCCAGTCCTCGCCGGTGAACATCTGCCAGTAGGCACCCTCGTCCAGGTGCTCGGGCGGGTCGTCGGCCAGCTTGGCGGCCAGCCGGTCCCGATCACCGCGGCGGGTGAGGATCCGGGTGTAGGCCAGGGGTGCGCCGTGCTGCGGGCCCCAGCTCGCCGCCTCGCGCGGAAGACAGCTGCGAACGAGGAACTGGCCTTTGGCGCGCATCTCGTCGACGAGCTGGTTGGTTTCGGCCTCGGTGATGATCTCGTCGAGCAGGCGCTCCAGGCCTGGGAAGCCGGTGGCCATGGGCTCGCCGTCCTGGACGCTGCGCTGGAGGAACTGCTCCAGGTGGCGGTCTCCGAACCGGGTGCGGTCGTAGGCGTGGAAGGTCGTCGGTCCGCCGCAGCCTTCGTTGGCGATGCGGCCGACCACGCCGAGGTCGGGGTGCACGAGTTCGGCGCTGTAGGCCACGCCGCGGCCGGTGTCCAACTGGTTGAACCCGGTGACGGTGAACGAGTAGGGCGCCTCGATGCCGGTGTGCACCCAGCGGGTGCGGGGCTCGATGCCGGTGGTGCCCACGGAATCCTCCTTGTGCTCGGGGGGATCGGGCCAGTGAACCGGCCCTGGACAGCGCGAAGGCCCAGTGCTCGGTTCACGGGGATCCAGGGCCGGGCCTTCGCGCGGGGTTGAGGCGGACGGCGGAGTCCGTGATCAGGCGCCGGTGACCTTGCAGCAGCTCAGCGGCACACCGGTCAGGTCGTAGGAGTCGCGCCCGGCCAGGAAGCCGTACTTGTCCGAGGAGAACGCCAGCTTGTGTGTCGACGCCTTGTCCAGCGTCACCGTCGCGTGCTGTCCGCGGCCGTTGACGATCTCCTTCACGACGCCGGATAGGCCGTTCAGGTACTTCGGCGAGATGCCGTCGATGGTCACTGTCGCCTTCTCGGTGACCGCGGCCGCAGCTTTCACCCGCAGGATGTTGCGTCGGGACTTCATCGCCTGCGCGATGCCGTCGAGGTCGTTCTCGTCGGCGCTCTCCAGCACGTAGCCGACGACATCGGACAACTCCAGGGGTGCGGTAGACATAGGGAACTCCTTGTGGCGCTTGAGGATCGGAATAACGTGCTGTCGTGTTCGTGCTGTTTCGCCGCACACGGCGGTGCGTCTCGCTTCGGCGGGGGCGCACTCGGTGGGCACCGACGTGCCAGCGGGGGCAAGCGCTGTTTGCTTGCCCCCGCTGGCACGTCGGTGCAGAGTGCGTCGCCCCCGCCGGACGCGGGACGCACCGCGAACTCCAGTCCAGGGGTTGGTGAAGTCGGCCCGGGCGCGGTTTCGGACCTGCGCGGCGGCGAGATGCTGGCAGGCGAATGTCGGCCGTGCCGGGGCCTCGACGACGCGTCTCCGGCACGGCGGTGGTCAGGAGTTGGCCCAGCCGAAGAACAGCCAGCCGGTCACCTCGGGTGAACCGGTGGTGGTGACGGTGGCGGTGGTGTGCTCATCGACCTCGATGCCGCCGCGTCGGAGGCGGTAGCGGTCGAGGTGGGACCGGGTGATGGTCTCGCCGTCACCGAGAAGGCTTTCGACTGCGGCCAACGCCGCCGTCTTCTGGTCCGGGTATCCCCCGGCGTGTGAGGGAACGGGCAAGCCGGTCAGTGTGCGGAAGCCGCCGTGGACGGCAATGGCGCCGGCGGGCCCCCACTTGTCGTCGATCCTGCTGTCGTTGCCCCTGATCAGCTTGTCCGCCAAAGTGTCGGCGTCGCTGGGAGACAGCGGTCCGCCGGCGATGACGACGTACTCGTCCTTCTCGGCGAGCGTGCCGGTGACACCTGCGTGGCCATACTCGTACTGGGCCTGCTCGATAGCCTCCCGGAACGCGGCGTCGACATCGGTGCCTTCGGCATAGGTGGTGAAGGTCTGCGCACCCATCGCGGGTCTCTCCTTAACTGCGGGGAATCGAGCGGCAAGTCCCGAGGTGCTGTTCACGAGGTTCAGGTTGGTCAGGCTTGCCGCGCCCCACAGTCCGGCGGGGCGCGCTCGGCTGGCGCTGGCGGCGGGAGAGGGGTCAAGCCCGCGGGTGCTTGTCCCGCGGGCTTGACCCCCGACCGGCGTCGGCGCACCGTGCGCGACGTCCCCGCCGGACGCGGGCGCGGGTGGTCTTTCACGGGGAAGGTGGTTCCGATTGCGAGTGGACGTCGGTAGATCTACTCGCAATCGGCTGCCTGCTGGACCGGCTGCGCAGTGGCGTGCTGCGGACCGCGCAGCGAGGGGTTGCGCACCGACCATGTCGATATCCGGTAGGACACTGGGTGAACATCTCGCTGGACGAATGGAGCGACGTTCGACCCCTGCTCGGCCAGCAGACCGGTCGCGGCGTTCCTCGGCAATTGCGTTGTCTGATCATGGGTTGCGGGTGCCGTTCGTTCCGCTAGCGGACTGGTCCGGAGCGGACAGTTCGCGGTGCGCGGCGGACAGGTCCGCCCATCGATCCAACTCCACCTGCAGCGGATGATCGTCCGCGAGTGCCGTGACCCGTGGTGATTCGGCGAGTTCGACGGCCGCGATGCGCAGCATTGCGATGAACGCTCGGGTGGGTGGCTGGTCGTTGTCGCGGGCGAGTTCGATGAGCCACTCGGCTGCCTCGTCGGTGGCCAGGTGCCGGTGCGCGAGGAACGTGGTGACCACGGCGTGGACGGTGCTTCGTTGGGTGCGCAACCAGTGCTGTTCTGCGTCATCGCTGCCGGAGTCCAGTTCTGTGCCGATGAGGTGCCGGTCCGGGCCGTTGAGGCGTTCGAGCTTGCGGCGATCGGCGTCCAGCCTGTCGACCAAGCCCTGGGACGTGCCGATGTTGAGGATTGTCGCGGTCGTTCGCCGCTTCATGCCCAGCCGCTCGGCGCGCTCGATCAACCAGCGGTCGTGGTCTACGCCCTCCCACCGCAACCGCACACGCAGAACCAAGCCGTCCAGGACGTCCTGCTGGGCGCTGTCAGGCGGGAGCTCGTTCGCGTGCTTGCGCAGGTAAGCCAGGACTTGTCGTGGATCGTCGATGACATCCGCGAGTTCGTCCGCGGAGTCCAGCCGCAGCTGGCGGCGACGGTCAAGGATACGGGCGGTGGCCGCGGCGGCGTCCTGCACCGAGACTGGCCGGGGTATCACCATGGTGCCCTCAGATTTTTCCTGAGGCTCCACCGGTTCTCGTCCGAGCACGGGGTAGTGCGTGCGGGTGGAGAACTGCACGCGGGGTCGGCTTCTCGACGCGGTGCGGACGATGGTCCGACGTGAGCAATCCGTCGGGCTGTTCCCGAGCGGTCATCCGCGCAGGCTTGTCCCGGTGGTTGGTGGGTGACCTGTGCGCCCTGCCGCTCCGAGGCCTCGTGGTGGCGATGGAATGGCTGGAATGCCGGGATTCCGGTGCGCTGGCGGGAATGCTGGTGCGGCAGGCCGGGCCGGAGTGAGCTGTCCAGGTGCCGGGTGCCAACTCGGCCTGGCTGTCCTCGGCGTTTGCCTGTGCCTCGCTGTCGGGTCGGGGCGGCCGTCGTGCCGGTCACGACTGGTCCCGTGCTGGGTCGCGGTCAGCGAGGTGGTTCTCGCGCCGGGGATGGCATCTGGGACATCGCGCGAGCTTCCCGTCCGGTGTGGGTACGAAGCGTTGGGCGGGTTCGGGTCCGTCGCAGTGGCCGCACCACGGCGGTGGCCCGAGAGGGACTGGCTTCGCTGCCGGCAGATCCCCGAGGCGTGTGGTGAGCACGGCGAACGCGGACCGCACCCCGTCCGCGTTGACGGCCAGGTACGCAACGAGCGCGTCCCGAGTCCATCCGTTCGCCAGCGCCGCGGCGACCATGGGCACGAGGCGCTGGCGTTGCCCTGAGGTCACGGCCCACCGGGGACCGAGGTCGACCAGGAGGTCGACGGCTCGCTCGTCCGGGTCGCCTCCACCTCCGGCACTGCCGGGGTCGGGCTCCGGATCGGGGTCGGGTGGCCCCGTGGAGGAGGGGATAAGGACGGGATAGGACGTAACGGGTGGCGCAGCTGTGCCGCCCCTGGGGCGGTCCAGCTGTGTCACCCCTGGGGCGGCGCCTGCGCCACCTGTGGCAGTTTGCCGGGGGTGGCGTTCTGCCGGGGGTGTGGACAACTCATCCACAGATTCCGGGTGGTTGTCCACAGGGTCGGTCATCGGGATCGCGTACCGGTTTCGCCGTCGTCCACCGCCTCCCTCGATCACGAGATGGCCGTCGTCGTCGAGGCGTTTGAGGACTCGTTGGACGGTCCGCCGGTTGAGTCGAGTCCGCCCGGCGAGGTCGTCGATCGACGGCCAGGAGTCCTTGCCCTTGTCGTTGGCCTGGTCCGCGATGGCCAAGAGCATCAGCAGTTCCGTGCCCGCCACGGGTGCGTGGTCCCAGACCCACGTCATGACCTTGATGCTCACCAGGCCTCCCGCCAGTCGGCCGGACCTGTCGAGGCGAGCAGGAGGTGCCGCGCGACGGTGACGGTCAGGTGGACGACTGCCTCTCGTGGCGACCGCGTCATGGCGTCTGCCCCGCGTGAGCGTTGGCTGAGCCAGGACGTCGGGATGCGTGCGGTCATCACGTGGCCGTGGCCGTGACCAGGAGCGGCGCGGTCGAGTCGTCGCCGGGTCGGTGGCGTTCCGCTACCGACTGTTCGTGTTGTGAGCGCCTTGGGTGTGCACTGTGCACTGTCTGAAGTCACAGGTGGCCGCGCCACGATTCTCCGATTCCTTTCGCCAATCCAGCACGGTTCCAACTGAAATACGGCTCCCCGAAATCAGGACCCAATACACAGAACCATTGTTCACACAAATCGATTATTTGCCGGGCGTCGATCGCACGCAGCACTAGAACGCACGTCCTTGAGTGACACCTGAGGAAACCCGAGGATTGCGCGCTGGCCGCCGGATATCGGCGTGCGGTCGTCGATCTGACGATTCAACGGCACCCAGGTGGGCGGCATCGAGAGTTGTCGCAGTGAGCCGGAGTGAGGCTCGATTGTCTCGACTACGAGGTCTTTCGTGGTTGCCCGAAGGGAGGTGATCGCCTCACCAGGACGACTGGTCCGTCCGGTTCAGCCGGCTCAACTCGCACGAGGTTGCGGTGTCGAGGCCACCGCGACGGGTATCAGCCAACCTTGGGCGCGACCCAGTCGGCAGGGTCGATGGCTTTGTTTCCGGCACGCGCCGCTTCGACCATCTCGTCGATGGCGACAGCGGGAATGATCTTGCGGTTGCGGATACGTATAGCCGGGAACTCGTCAGCGTCGATCGCACGATGGAGAGTCTGCTCCGACACGCGGAGCATCAACGCAGCTTCCTTGACATTATAGAAGTGGGGCCCGCCGTCGACCGGCACTTCCTGCCCGGTTCGGCCTTTCGCCATGACTGCCTCCAGGAGTCTTGTCCTGCCTCCATGATTACCGCAAATTCCCAGGGCGTCAATGTTTCCATCCGACGGAAAGAGGAATGGGTTTCCGCCGCGTGGAAGATTTGCGGAAATGTAGCGATACGAATACGTACCGCACACCCGGCACGCCTGTCGGGATCACCGAGCGGAGTCACCACACTCGGAAAGCCTTCCGACACGGCTGGCAGGCCGTCTCGGCTGGCACGTCCCGCCGCGACTCAGGCAGGGTCCGCCACGTCGGACGGAGCCCTTCATGCGACCACGCTCTCTCAGGGGGCACAGGGGTGTCACACAGACCAGCGCAGGAACGAAGGCGCCACGCCATCGGACGGCGGCGACATCAGCCGCGGCCTGCAACCCACGGATGCGAGCATGAGGTAGACATCAGCTGAACTATCGCATTCCGCAGTACCACGATGCGGCGACTGCGACGAGCGAGCCCAACACCCCTGACCGCCTGACATGCCCATGGACACAAGCGGTGTGACGCGGTCACAGCTCGCGCTTGTTCCCGAGACCACTACTGGGGCGTAAATGTTGCACCGGCAAACGCTCAATGGCCAGGACGTGATCCTTGGCCGTCCACCGATCGGGGACTCTCGAACCTCGCGTCGGCGGTCATCAGCCCCAAGGATGCGATGTCCGAAAGAGAATGTCTAACGGTCACCCGACTGGCGGCTGGAGGCGGCAGCAACGGCCACCGATGACCTCACCATGACGAGTGTGTGGCGACCCCGGTTGGCACCGGCGAGCCGTCGGAGCCGACAAGGGGTCGAATGCGCCGTTCACAGGTTGGGTTAATCGCGCTGCCAATGATCGGATTGCTCCTGCTTCCTGCGGTTAGCAACGTCGCCGCCAACACGCTGCCGGACTCGTGGAAACCCTATCTGTGGGTGGCATGGCCAGCAGGAGTCCTCTTGGCCGTGCCGATGATCTATGGCGAGATACGCGAGCGACGCCAACGGCAGGGATATTCTCCTGGAGCCACCGAGGAGCAGCAGAAGTGGTTGCGTCGAGCGGCAGACGACTTGGCTCAAGCGGTGTACCACCAGTGGACGACAGAGGCGGGGCTGCGGTCGCTGCGCAGCCCTGAGCCGATCCGGGTCTCGTGGTCGAGTACCGGTCGACCTGTGGCGGCGGATCTGTCGAGGGTGTTGACTCAGGATGCCGTCGTCGGCCGGCCGCTACGGCTGCGAGGCGACATCCGGCAGGTGACCGACGTGCTCGGCCACGTCCGTGCTCGGCAGTTGGTGGTGTTGGGGGAACCGACAGCGGGAAAGAGCGTCGTGGCGTTGCTGCTCACACTCGACCTGCTGCCCGGCGAACCGGTGCCCGTGCTGCTGTCGGTGTCCTCGTGGAATCCGCATCACGAGGATCTGCACGGTTGGGTGAGCCGCCGGATCGTCGAGGAATACCCGGCGCTCGCGAATTCCGACAGTTACGGCCCCGACGTCGCGATGCGGCTGGTCACCGGGAAACGGGTGATACCGGTGCTGGACGGTCTGGACGAAATGGCCGCTGCGCTGCGACCGTCGGCCATCAACGCCATCGACCGGGCCGTCACCGATCAGTACCCGCTGGTGGTGACCTGCCGCACCGCCGAGTACCACGAGGCCGTCGAGGAGAACGGCCGGTTCCTGGCGCACGCGGCGATACTGGAGATCCAGCCTGTCGACATCGATGACGCGGCGGACTTCCTCTACGGGGCGAACCCTCGCTCGGAACGCTGGCAGCCGTTGCTCGAACGCCTGCGTTCTCACCCCGACGAGCCGCTGGCATTGGCTCTGCGCAGCCCGCTGATGATCGACCTGGCCAGAACCGTCTACGCCACTGTGAGTCCCGCCGAACTGCTCGACACCGCCCGGTTCCCCGACCAGCCCGCCGTCGAGCGTCACCTGCTGGGCGCGTTCCTCCGGTCGGCGTACGAGAACCAGCCGGGTTCGACGCGGACCCGATATCCGGCGGAGCGCGCCGGCGACTGGCTACGGTTCCTGGCGAACTCGAAGTCCCTCGGCGACCACGACCTTGCCTGGTGGCATCTGGAGAACTCCTTGTCTCGGCCGGCTATCGGAGTGGTGGTCGGACTTCTCACTGGATTGGTACTCGGATTCGCGGAGGGATACTCCCTCAACTCCACCTATGGGCTCGTCTTCGGTCTGACATACGGTATCGCCGTCGGATTCGCCTTCTGCTTCGGCCGCGTGCGGGCACCGACGCGGATCGAGATCAGGTTCCGCGGACATGGCCGTTCCCTGCGCAACCGGTTCGCCGCCAGTCTTGCCATCTGCCTTGGTCTGACCCCCGCCGCTGGCCCGATCAACGGGATCACGTTCGCGCTGGTGTTCATGGTCGCGCTCACTGCACACCTGTGGCTGAACGCACCCCCCGATGTGACCACGGCGTCCAGTCCGATGGAGGTCCTCCGGCAGGATCGCCGCGCCGCACTCGTGCTCGGTGGTGTGCTGGTGCTGGCATTCGGCCCCGTGAGCACTGCCAAGCTGATGACCGAGTCGAACACCATTCTCGTCTACGGTGTGCCGACCGGGATCGCCAACAGCATGATCAGCGCCCTCATCGGTGCCGTGATCGGCACGATCATGGGTGGTTTCATATTCGGACGGGTCGGCGCGATCACGTTCGGTATCGCCGGGGCTGTGTCCGAGGGCCTCGCCCATAACGTCGAGGTCAGCGTCAGCTGGGTTCTCGCGCTCGCCGCCGGCACCGCGTTCGGCCTTGTCATCGGTGGCCTGGGTGTGCTGTCCCGAGCGTGGGGAGCCTTCGCGTTCACCCGGTTCTGGCTTGCCCTACGCGGTCATTCACCTTGGTGCTTCATGCGGTTCCTCGACGACGCCCATCGGCGAGGAGTGCTACGGCAGTCCGGCACGGTGTACCAGTTCCGACACGAACGCATTCAGGCCCACCTCGCCGCGCGAGAGCACTGAACTTTCCCAGTAGGAGTTGATCACGTCGGGCGAGATCACCGGGTCCGGTTCTCGGGATGGAGCAGGACCAATGCCGCCTGGGTGACTACTCCGATCCTCCATGGGTCGAGGCTGACCCGGCGTAGTGCCTTGAAACGCATGACGAGCAGTGCATTCGCCCGTTCGCCCCAGGGCGCGTGTTCCGCAAAGGATCTTGGTGAAGGTCTTCTGATCGAAGGTCGGTGTGGTGCCATCGGCGGGTTTCTTGACCGGGACGTGGAGAGCGTCGTTGGCGCCTTCGTAGCCGAGGTCGGCGAGGGTGAGCAGGTCTGCCCGGATGTCGGTGTGGGTGGCGATGATGCCGTGGTGGATCCCGGACCTGTTGCGGCAGACGATCCACGACACCGTCGGCGTGCTGGACCCGAGCGCACAGCTGCTGCTGCACGAGACGCGCCGACGTTTTCCGGAGCCACCACCGAGACACACCGCGCCCCGAGACGAGAGGGGGATTGGGATCGGGCTGGAGCCACAGCCCGCGCCTTCCGCCCCGCTCCACCGCGACGGACCGTCGAACCGAAAGACGAAGACGACTGGGACGAGCGGAGCTGCCCCGGCGTTGGCGCCGGTCGAGGTGTCCGTGCGCCACAGTCGCCCGGTTCGCGCCGCACTGGAAGCCGCCTATGCACCCGTACTTTTTGCTGAACTGCGCGCGCTGCTGCTGCGCCAGTTCGCCGCTGCCGGCGAGCAGCGGATCGACCGTCTGCTCCGGGATCTGCTCGACGAAGGACTGCTGATCAGCGGCCTGTGGGCGCCGATGACGTGTCTGGACGCGCTCGGCCATGCCTGCGCGGTGTTGCAGGCCGTCGACGCCCTCACCATCGCCGAGATCGAGGGCACGGTGCGCGAACTTGTGTGAACGTCGATTCATCGTGGCAGTTCGACCGCCTGGCGTGGTTCCCAGCCTGGGCAGTCCGGACGACCGGGGGCGCAGGCGCTGACCGGATTCGACCCATGGCCGCAGTGTTGGTAACCCTGGATATTGGAAAATGCGGAGTTCGGGCGCCTGGTTCGTGTTCTGGGTGCTTGGGGTCAGCCTGCGGCGGGTGATTCGTTGATCGCGCGGCGAGGCTTTGTGGTCGTGCTTCGGCGTGTTGGTGTGGTGGTGCTGTGGCGCCATGTGGTGAGGAGCAGAGCGAGTCGTTGTGGGCGGTGGGCGTCGGCGAGGATCCAGCAGATCGCGATGATCGGCGCGATGATGGCGATGATCAGCAGGGCGACGCCGACCCAACCCGTCGAGAGAGCGGCCGCCACCATGCCGCCGGTCACGCCGACGGCTTTGACGGTGCTGGCTGATGGTCGCTTCATCGGTCCACCGCCCGGCGTGTGGCCAGCCGCAGAGCGATGGCAAGCCTGGGCGCGGCGATCAGCACGATGGTAAGCAGTTCGATCCACCGGCGAACGCGGGGTGTTCCATCGACCCGCAGGTCCGACATCCATGCGGCCCACTCTTCGCAGTATTCGTCCCTGACCTCGACGGGGAGTAATCGGCTGACGCCTGCGACAGCGCGGGAAGACCACGAGGAACGCCGTGCGCCGGAGGTTACGTCTCTCGTTGTCGCCACGGCCTTGAGGTTCCTGCCGCTGCTGCCGCTGTCGGCGACGCTGGCGACGACGTCGACGGCGGCGGTGACGACTGCGGCGACGACTGCGGCGACGGCGGCGAAGTCGACGACGACGTGAGTTCGTCGCGTGTTGTTCGGCATGTGGTCCGTGTCTCCCGTCAGCATCCGGGTTGGGGACGCAGCGCCGGGAGACCGCTGGTCGTGGTGGCGTCGGCTCGTGCGACGGCTTGGTAGGCGAGGTTGGCTCCGTGGCCAGCGAAGCGGTAGTAGCGGCGTCGGGGGCGGCCTTGGTCCTCGTGATCTGCGGGGTCTTCCCAGAAGCTTTCGATCAGGCCCGCGTGTTGGAGGCGGTTGAGGATTGGGTGCAGGGTGCCGGTTTTGAGCCCGGCTTGGCGGGCGATGTCGAGTCCGTAGCGTGGTGTCGCCGGGTCCTCCAGCAGCACGCGCAGCACCGCGATCGTCTGCGGTGTCATCCGTGGTCCGGTCATGGCAGTCACTCTACCTAACTAGACTTCACGGCGCTACCTAGCTAGACAACTGCTTGACCAGCGCGTATGACTCGACATCAAGTCCGCGCAGTTTGTTCGTAACCCCGGATATTGGCACTTGCGGAGTCGGTGCGGCGGACGGGCGGCGTAGCCGAACCTGGTGTTGCCGATTGATCAGCGATCGATGTGGTGGTGCCTCGAGTCGGCGAGCGGCGCACCGGGTCTCGATACGGGCGCGTCTGCGCTGCTCAGGAGGCGTAGCTGCCCGGTCCTCGGCGAACAACCTACGGCGACCACGTGTTGGTAAGACTGCGGGCCAGGACGCCGGGGACGGGTCGGCTGGTCGTTGTCCGGTGGCGTCGCGGCGATCTAAACCGAGGCTGGGTCGGGTTCCACGACCACGCCTTCATTCGAGGACGTGGACCGGATGATGTAGATACCGCCGGGTCCTGGCTCCGAGGCCGCCATGATCCACTCTTCATCGGCTCGAGGCCACCTCGTGGTCGATCTTGACCAGTGGACGCCGATCAAATCCAGTCCGTTCAGATCCACCTGACGCAGATCGGCCGCGACGAAGTCGTCCACCAGGTCGCGCAGTCGGTCTGCGGCTTGAGTGCCGATGGTCGCCAGGTCCGGCCAGGAGGTGTCGACGGAGAACTTACGGCTGATTGCGCGTACTCGCGGGTCTGGCGGGCTGGATGTCCCACGACACCGGCGGATTCACGGCCGCGCAACGGCATTGGACGTTCGGTCTCATGGCCACCCGCCGTGCCGGAGACCCGGCCGCGCGCGGAGTTGATCTCCCGTATGGCGCACCAGATGGTCTTCTTCGGACACCCCGCCGACGCGCCCGGACTGCTCGACGTCGCCGACCGCGTCACGGCCCGGGATCCCGACCTGCGGCTGCAAGCCATGCTCACCGCCCAACGCGGCCGGATGCTGGCCGCGGCCGGCGACGCCCGCGGCCCAATACCTGCTCTCCTCTGCGGGCGATCTGCTGGCCACCGCGCAACAATGTCGGGAACCGGTGCCCGACTGGATCGCCTACTTCACCCCCGCCGAGTTGGCCGGCGCCACCGCCGTGAGCAGGCGTGACCTGCGCGACCTGCACGGCAGGGACATCGGACCGGCCAGTGCCACGTTCGCCGACGCGGTGGCGCTGCGGGACCCCGGCTACCGCCGCTGTCAGGCCATGGACCTCGTCGGCCACGCCGCAGCCCTACTGGGCGAGCGGGAGCAGGCGTGCGCGGTGGCGAAAAACGCGCTGCACGCCGCCGGTAGCCTCGACTCGGCTCTCCTGAGCTCGAGGATTCTCACCTTGACCGGCGCATCCGGGCCGTTCCGCCGGCACCCCGAGGTGCTCGCGCTACGCGAACAAGCCCAGGCGATGACCGGGTTCGCCAACGTCCCCGCAGCCTGAACATCACTGTCCTTTGTCGATAGTGCCGTCGGTGAGGTCGCACGACCACCCGGCGGTGACATCGTGACCGCACTCCCCCGCTCCGGCCGATCAGTGCACGCAGGTCCATAGGGTCGCGTATTCCGCCGTCGGCGTGGTGCGGGTGGCGGCATCGACCGCGACAGCCAGATAGCTACCCGCGCCGAGGCGGTCGAACGCCCGCGCCTCGGGGGCTCCGGCGGTGATCGCAGCGCCCATCCGTGCCCGACGCCACCGCGCGCGCATGATCCGACCAACCCACGCGAAGATCATCGGTAGATGCCAGCACATCCGCGTCAGCCGCTACATAGCACGTCCCGCCCGCGCCTCGGGGGCGACATCGGACTTCGCCGGCCGCGTCGTGCTCGGTGAGCCGATACTGCCCCGATCCGAGTGCCGATCGTCAGCGCCGGCGACCAGCATGCGCGCATATTGTCCTCGTAGGACAGCGCGGCGATCCTCGGCGCCGACGCCGTCCCGGTCATGTCGCCAGCGCGGATCCCGTCGATGACAGGGTCAACGCGTCCGGCACCGCGTCACGGTCGAGCATCCCGGTCGGCAGAACGCCACAGGCACCAACAGGAGTCAACCGATGGCAATCCTTGTCTTATGCGCCAACGGTTTCGATCGTGGACGCACCTACCGCCAGATGACGGCAAGGCCATGGTGCGGTCGGTCAAGGAAGAACCTCCCGGCCTGCGGATCGCTGGTGCCGGTCGATGGAATCTCGAAGTGGACGGTGCGGTGGCGGTGATGCCCACCCCAGGTGCGGATTTCCTCGGCAACTTGGTGGCAGAGTGCGGCTCCCGCGTCGCTGTGGCCGAAGACCCCGATCTCCATCATCCTTCCGCCGCCTTCGGCGTGTCCGACTCGACGCCATGTCAGATAGGCGAGTTCGTGCTCGCCGGGCACGGCCATCGTGCTCGCACGGAACATCGGTTCGACCAGACCGGCCTCGATCGCGCCCGGGTCGACGGACAGTGAGCACAGGCTGGTGTCCACGACGCACGCAAGCCACAGGTAGAGCCATTCCAGCGACTGCATCGGCCCGAACACGACCCCCGTCCACGCCTCGAACCGAGGACGGTCGAACACCCCCGTCAACCCGGCCGGGTCGATCGTGTGTTCCTGGTTGAGCTGGAGCCTCACCGCTTGGTCAGGGGTCAGCGCAATACTGCGCCGCGGGTCGTCGGCGATCCCGTTCCGCAGGGGCACGAAGCCGCACATCTGGTGGTCCACGCTGCGCCAGACGCCATCCTCGTCGCGCTCGAACGCGATCGAGCGGGAGACGCTTCCCCGGATTCGTGCAGGCACCACCAGCCGTCCCGTCGGTGCGAGCTGCGCCAGCCAGGCATCCGGGATCCCATAGGCGCCGACGGTAGCCACGATCCGGTCGAACGGGGCACCCGGCGCGTGGCCGAGCGCGCCGTCACCGAGCACGACATCCACGTTGCCGACTCCGGCGGCGGCTACCCGCTCACGGGCTTGGTCGACGAGGTCCGCGTCGACGTCGATCGCCGTGACGTGTCCGTCCGGTCCCGCCAGATGCGCGAGCAGCGCGGCGTTGTAACCAGCACCGGCACCGATCTCCAGCACCCGGTGGCCTGGCCGGACCTGCATCTGCCCCAGTTGTAGCGCGACGATCGACGGCTGCGACAAACAGCTCAGAACCTGACCGTCATCGCCCCGCTTCGTGACCACGATGTCGTTCTCGTATGCCTCATCGAGCGTGGCGTCGGGAACGAAGAGGTGGCGCTCGACGGCACGCAGCGCCTGCTCGACCGGGGGACTGAGGGTGTGCCCGGCGGTTTTGATCTTCGTGATCATCGCCTCCCGCAGGAATTCGGGGGAGGTATCGGTGGCAGTCGGGTTCATCGGAACCTTTCGTTCGCGTGAGGCTCGGTGCACGGTCTCCCTGGCGGGTCGTCACGGCCAACTGGCGCGACAGCCGAGTCTGATGCAACCCGACAACCGTTGAGAACGCCCGCACCGCCCCGGCCACGCAGTTCGACACACCGACTTGCCAGGAAGCAGGTCCGTAGTCGTGATCCGGTCATCCAGGACTGCCTGGCGACCCAGCGGATGCGGCGGCGGCAGCTTGTGCGGTCCTGGCGTTGGATGCCCGTGTGGTGCGGCGTCGTGGAGGAAGGCTCAAGGGCCGACTCTGCTTGCGGTGTCCTTGTTCAGGTCGGGTAGAGGTGGTTGTTCACGTGCCGGGCGTCGTCCGCGAGCTCCGGCAACTCCTCGACCACGACTCCGGCCGCGGTCAGATATTCGTAGCCGCGGCCTTCGACGAACACCGACGGTTCTCGCCACGCGATCACCACGCGCTTGATCCCGGAACGCAGCACGAGATCGGTGCACGTCAGCGACCGTGACGCGCGAGCCGAGCAGGGTTCGAGGGTGGAGTACAGGGTCGAGCCGGCCACGGCGTCGTGACCGCTGGGCAGCTTGGCCAGTGCTGCTTGCTCGGCGTGTTCGACAGGGTCTGATTCGCGGGAGTAGCCCGAGGCGATCTGCTCGCCACGCGCGGAGACGATGATCGCGCCCACGGAGAACGCTGTGTCCGATGGCGGGCAGCGCCGAGACAGATCGATGGCGGCACGCATCCACCGCAGAGCGTCCGGATCGGTCATGACGCGGTGTCCTGTTTGGGCAGGTAGCGCAGCAGGACCACGTCCTGGATCTGCTGGACGCCCGCCAAGGCCATCCGGCGTGTCGTGCCGCCCGGATAGTCCGCGGCGCCGAGGAACCGTGGTGCGCCGGTCTGACCGACCACCAGTGGCGCGATCGCCAAATGGATCTCGTCGACCAGACCGGCCGACAAGAACCCGGTGTGGATGCGTTGGCCGCCTTCGACCATGAGGCGGCCCACACCACGACCGCCGAGGTCGTCGAGCACGGCGGCGAAGTCGAGGTCGGGGCCCAGAGTCACGACCTCGGCCAGCCCGTCCAAAGTGGACCCGATCTTCCGGGCGCCGGTGTCGGTGGTGTAGACGAGTTTGTCGCCGCCGTGGTGCCAGAACTTCAGATCCGGGTCGAGGTCGCCGGAGGCGGTGATGGTCACCTTGAGCGGGTAGGCGGGCAGTCCGCGGGCTTCGCGGTCGGCTCGGCGTAGCCCACTGTTGACCAGGAGCCGCGGATTGTCCCGGCGCATGGTCTCGGCGCCGATCAGGATCGCGTCGGAGTCGGCGCGTACCTGGTCGACTCGGTCGAAGTCCTGCGCGTTGGACAACAACAAACGGTCGGGATGCGTGTCGTCGATGCAGCCGTCGACACTGGCGGCGACGCTGAGCAGAACGTGTGGGCGGGCGGTCATGGTGCCGGGTTCTCCTGGCGTGGTGATCGGCTGGTGGGCACGGTCGCGCGGAGCGCGTCGTGCAATCGTCTCGCATGCGGGTTCGTGGGCTGCCGCGACAGTAGTGCGTCCAGTCGTGACAACTCGGTGAGTGTGCGTCCGGAGCGGGTCTGGGTGCCGATACTCAGGGCTTGCAGCGCGACGGCGACGGCATGTTCGACGTCTCGGGCGCCTGCCAAGGCGCGGGAGTGGCGGGCGAGGTAGACGCCGTGGTCTCGTCGGTAGGCGCTGGGCAGGGCGCCGATCGTGCGGTCGTAGAGGTCGGCGGAGTCCTGGAAGCGGCCCAGCGTGGCGAGGCTGCGGGCGCGGTGCACGTCGAGGTAGTCCTGGCTGAACCACGATCCCCACCAGCCGGTCTGGTCGGGGTCGGTGTCGTGCAGCAACGTTCGGGCCTGCTCGTAGCCGCGGTCGCATGCGGCGCGGTCGCCGAGCATGGCGTGGCCGTGTGCGGCGTAGGTCGCGGCCACGGCGGCGAGTCGCGTTCCCCGGCCTGCTTTGCCGATCGCGGCCGACGCGACGTCGACCGCTTCGCTGCCGTCGTCGGTGTCGGCGGCGAGTTGGCTCTTGCGGGCCAGGACGTAGGCGGTGAGGTCTGGTTCGTCGGTCATGCAGGCCCACTGCAACGCCCGATCGGTCCACCGGTGAGCCGCTGTGGTGTCGCCGATGTCCTGCAGCAGCCATCCGGCGAATTCGGCGTATTGGGTTTGCAGGCGCAGCAGTGCCCGGTTGTCGGCGCCCTGCAGACCGGTACGGACGCGCTGCATGATCTGGAGTTGTTCGAGCACTGTGGGTAGGACTCGGTGTGCTCCGGCCAGGTTGTCGGAGTCCACCAGGACATGTCGTACCTGCGCGAAGTGCTCGACCGGGTTGCCACCGACGAACTCGGTCGTCGCCGACGGCGCTGCGGGCACGATCGCGGCGGGTAGCGCGGATGCGGCGCTGCCCGCCGCGATCACGGCTCCCAGGCTCTGCAACAGCGAACGGCGCGTGACTGCCACGAAGATCACCTTTCCGTCGGCCGTCAAAGCGGGGACGACCACATCCTCGTCCGGAGCCCACGGTGCAGGGTGGGGTGACGGGAACGCCACGATGGGACTCGCATTGGCCACAGCGCCCGCTGGATTGGCCACATGCCTCCCGGTATTGGCCTCGTCGGATGCTTGCCCTCGACGGTTGTCGTGTGCTGGGCCCGCAGGCGACAGGCAGGAGCGGATGAGCGCTCCCCCGGCCTCCAAGGCCGTGTCGCAGCGCTCGGCCAGCGCGGTGGGTATCGGACGTTCACCCCGTTCGATTTTGCCCAGGTAGCTCGCGTTCTGGTGGACCAATCGGCCGAGGGCGGCCAGTGACAAGTCCCGTTGGGTGCGCAGGTCGCGCAAGTGGGCGCCCCACGCGTGCGGGGGGTCGGCCTCAGGCGTGAGCCGATTCGGCTGGTGCGCTGTCATGGCGGCCCTCCGATGGGTCCAGTGTGGCCAACGACTCCAGGCCACACTGCGTACCTACCGGATCACGCATCGTCGCCGCAAGCTGGCTGCATGCCAGTCGTCATCGACCCCGAGCCGCCGCACACGGCGAGGTCGCTGCGCAGCGCCTGCGGTCCAACGGCCATCGAGTCGGTGCTGTTGTGTCGGTCTTCCCTCGCCCGCTGCGGCGTCGTGCGGGGTCGCGGCATGCCGGTCCTCACGCTGGGCGCGGCCCCCCTCTGCGTGTCGGCCCTGATCTGCTCGGCTGCCCGTCCGGGGTGTCGATACCGGCCACCGGTCCGATGGTCGAGGCGTCCGGACCCGTCCCGGCAGCGGTCGCAGCCAGCCCCACATGGCCTGTCCCCCGAGTTGGGCGGCGGCGCGCCCGCTGCGCCCGACCGTCCCGGTCAAGCAGGTGGGGATCGCGTGGTGAACCCCGACCCATGCGGTCCCCACCGTCCACCACGACGGCACGCTCAGCGCCGAAGGGTGTTGTCAGAGAATCCGCCCGCGTCGAACCGACCGCGCGCGGCCCACCAGTCGCGGGGGGGGGGGGGGGGGGGGGCGGCGATGTCGTCCGACATCGCCGCGGCCTTGTTGCGCCTGCGAGGTAGCACCGATGAACACCTCTGTCCTGACCGGCGCCGCAACTCTGCGGGTCGCTCAAGCCGGTGAGACACACCAGAGGCTCACCGACTACACGGAGCAGCTCGCCTGGCCCTTGGTGGTCCAGGGCGACGCGGTGTGGCTGCCTGCACACCTGGGCATCGTCGGTGTGGCGATGCCCGCGGGCTTGGCCGGCGAGGTGAATACCGTGGTCCGGCAACTGCGGCCCGCCGTGCCGGTGATCTCGATCCCCGGACGGCCGATCCGCTGGGTGTTCCTGGTCAACGCCCCCGACGAAGGCGGGCAGGGTCGATTCCCCGCTCCTGTGGAGATCCTGGCCGGGCCGCAGCGCATTCCCCTTCCTCCGACCGTGATCGACGCGGGGCCGGTCCGGTGGGTCACCCGGCCCGGTTCGTCGGCGTACCTCGCCGAGATCGCCGACGTCCTGATGGCCGTCCGGCGGGTCACCGGATTGCGGACGCCGTGATGGATGTGTCGCGGTCGGAGCTCGAGCACCTCAGGTGGGGCATGACAGGTGTCGGACGGCGTCGCCGACGGCACGCAGTGTCCGATCGCTGTTCCCGCCGACCGAGGAAGCAGGTTCAGATGAAGACCGCTGACCGGAGATCAGTCGTGGACGGGCGGGTGAGCACCACCCGTTCGTTCGGTTTCAGCGCCAGTCACGAGTTGCGCGAACTGCCGCCGACGCACAAGTGCAGCCGCAATCACGGACACAACTACACCGTCACCGCCTCGGCGCTGGTGCGCGACGGCGCCTCGTGCGAGTTGACGTCCCTCGGGAACTACCTGGACACGACGTTCGATCACCGCTTGCTCAACGACCAGGTCGACTTCCATCCGACCAGCGAACTCCTCGCCGACCACCTTGCCGAGTGGTTCCGGGACAGCATCGAATCGGCTATGCCGATCACGCTGATCGCAATGGTCGTCTCGGAGACCGCGACCACCTCGGCCCGCTGCGATGGCGCCACCGGTGAGATCACGATCTCGAAGAGGTTCGCGAGCATCCACGGTGACGTCACGCTGGTCATCGGTGCGGACGGGCTCGACGAGTTCGGGTTCGTCACCGACTTCGGCAGCCTGATCCCGTTCGCGACGCACCTCCGTGCGCTCACCGCCGAGGCGGGTCCGGGTGATGCCGGCCCCGACCTCGTCACCTATCTGGCCGGGTGGTTCCTCGACCACGTCGAGCCGGCAATCCGCGGCCGACTGATGTCCGTGGGCGTCGCGTCGAGGACCACCATCGGGCTGTGGGAACGGGGTGGGGCAGCGTGAACGCTCCGGCTGTGCTCCCCGAACTCGTCGAGGGATCCGCGATTCTCGCGGAGAAGTTCGAGTCGTTCCAGGGCGAAGGCCCATCGACCGGACAGCGCTGCGCGTTCATCCGATTCTCCCGCTGCAACCTCAAGTGCGGCTTCTGCGACACCCCGGAGAGCTGGGACTGGAGCAGCTACGACCCGACCGAGGTCAGCGAGAGGGTCCCCGTCACCGAGTTGGTGTCGTGGGTGCGCGAGCGCGACGTGGACATGGTGGTGCTCACCGGCGGGGAGCCGATGTTGCAGCAACCGGCCATGGCTGCCTTGGCCTGCGGCGTGGCGCCCGTACGGGTGCAGGTCGAGACGAACGGGACGATGACGCCCACCCCCGAGTTGGTGGCCCTGGTCGATCTGTGGGTGGTGAGCCCGAAACTGGCGAATTCCGGCATGTCCTATGCCGTTCGGATCAGGCCCATGGCGCTCACAGCGCTGGCCGAGACGGGCCGTGCGGCGTTCAAGTTCGTCGTCACCGATCGCGACCGTGACCTCGACGAGATCGCCCGGCTCGTCCAGGAGTACCGCCTGAGTCCGGTGTGGGTGATGCCGGAGGGCACCACCCGCGAGAAGGTCCTGGCCGGCATGGACGCGCTCCACGGGCCGGCAACCGAACGAGGCTGGAACGTCTCCACCCGCCTGCACATCCTGACCGGAGCCCGATGACACCACAATCGGCGCCACCGTGTGAAGTCAACTTCCCTTACACGCCAACCACTTCCGTATCACATGCGTCAGTGAAAGCCCGCCGGATGTCCGATGAGGACACATCCGATAGCCGCAGATACCATCGTCGCCCACCGCCGACACCTCACCCCCCTGTGTGTGCGTACTCCCGACCATCGCCGTGCCCGGCCCACCCTTGTCCAGACCCGTGGAAGCGAGGCAACGTCCATGACCGACACCGTCTGCGGTCCCGCCCCCGGCACAAGCCTGGCCCTGTCGCCACAGTTGCGCCCCAACGCGCCGGGACGGATCGACACCGAGCACGTCGTCGAACTCGTCGGCCAACTCCTGGCCGCGCTCGGTGAAGACCCCACACGAGACGGCCTGGTGGACACACCGGCGCGGGTTGCCGCGTGGTGGAGCGCCTTTCTGTCCCCCCACTCCGTGACTGCACCGACCTGCTTCGTCGAAAGCGAGTTGAGCGGCCAACTGGCCGTGATCGGCGGCATGAGCGTCTGGTCGCTGTGCGAGCACCACCTGCTGCCGATGAACCTCGATGTCACCGTCGGCTACGTACCCGACGGCAAGGTGGTGGGCTTGTCGAAGTTCGGCCGGATCGCGCAGCGGCACGCGGGTCGTCTTCAGGTGCAGGAGCGTTTCACCCGGCAGATCACCGACGAGATCACCACAGTGATCGGCGGCGACGACGTGGCCGTCGCCGTGCGCGGCACGCACCTGTGCATGAGCGCGCGTGGGGTGCGGATGGAAGCCGCCCGTACTGCCACGCTGCACGCCGGCGGCCGATTCACCAGCGACCCCGTGCTCTCCCAGCAGTTCCTGACCCTCGCCACCGACCGGTGGAGGAACGCGTGATGGCCAAGTGCATCGATGTGTCCGTGATCGCCCCGCCTGCCTATCTGGAGGCCTTCGTCGCGCAGGAACCCGCCCGCGTCCACCACGTGGCCGCCCAGCGGGTCCTAACCGACCCCGGCTACCGGGCGTTCTTCCACCGCGAGGCCCAGCGCGGCGCGGAGATCATCGTCGACAACGGGGTCTTCGATCTCGGCCACGCGCTGCCGGCCGTCGACCTGATCGCGGCGGCCCGCGCGGTCTCGGCCCGCGAGATCATCCTTCCCGACGTCATGCGCGACGGGCTCGCCACGGTCAAGGCCAGCGACCGGGCCGCCCGCGAGATCCGGGACCTGTGTGACGACTTCCGGCTGTGCGTCGTGCTGCACGCGGCAGACGATCAAGAGTGGTTGCGCTGCTACGACCACTTCGTGCGCAGCGACTACGTCGGGGCGGTCGCGCTTCCCGCCTCCCGGCGCCCCGCGCCCGAAGACCAGTTGTGCCGCACCCGCTGGACGGCAACCCGGTATCTGGAAGACCACGGCATGGTCGAGGATCGGATCGTCTACCGGCTGCTCGGCTTCGGCCGCACCGGGCACCTGGAACTCGTGCGGCAGCGCGAGCACGAATGGATCGCCTCGATCGACGGCGCAGCCCCGGTCATCCTGGGCGCGATGGGCATCGCGATGCTGCCCGACGGCCCCTACGACAAGCCCCCGACCCCCCGCATCGAGGACCTGGGCCCCATCCCCGAAGAACGGTTCGACCTGATCCGACAGAACATCGCCGTCGTCCGCGACGCGGCGGGCAGCAGCGTGCGTATCCCGGAGGCCGCCTGATGACTCTGCTCGCCACTGCGGTCCCGACCGCTGATCTGAACACGGCACTGCGCGCGTTGCCCATCGCGGTGGACGGGCACACGATGACCCCGGACAGTCTGCTGCGCTATCTGCGGATCAAGGTGCACCACCTCATTCGGGACCATGACTGGGACAGCATTCGCGTCGTGGGCCGCTACGACCGCCAAGCCATGATCTCCGCGCACGAGAAGCCCGGCAAGCTGTTCAACTTCGAGCGCCCCACCGCCCAAGTCCACGGCCGCGACCTCGTCGTCAAGGCGTTCCCCGGCGGCGACTACGTCCACCACTACGCGTTGATCATCGCCACGTACCTGTCCATGACCGGCAAGGCCGCCGACATAGTCAGCCACGAACTGCCCGACGCCGCGGCATCCCGTGCCGCGGTCTGGCAGTTGGACCTCGACCTCGACGGCGACCTCGTGATCGTCGGCTGGGGACTGGGACACCTCGCCCCTGCGGGCGGCACGTGGATTCCCGGACCGGGCTACGCCTGGCAACGCACCCACCTGCACGGCCACGCGGTGGTGTACCTCGGTTTCCTGCACAGCATCTGGGGCGATGTCGCCGGGCGGGTGGTCACGCGCTTGGCCGAGCTCGGCGCCCGCGATGTCGTCTACGTAGGCAAAGTCGGCGCGTTGAACCCCGAGATCGAGCCCAACACGCTGCTCGCCACCGGAAACACCAGCCTCGTCGGCGACACTCCCGTCACGTGGCACGATTTCTTCGGTGACGTCGCCACCACACAACCGGGCGTGCACACCGGCATCCACGTCACCTCACCCTCGATCCTGCTCGAGAACCGGGACTGGCTGGCCGAGCACACCGGCCACGCCTTCGTCGATCCGGAGATCGGCCCCATGGGCGATGCCGCCCGCCACGCCGGGATCGGGTTCGGCTACCTGCACGTCATTTCCAACAATCTCGCCCGCCACTACCCTGCGGATTTGTCCAACGAGCGGCACCGCGACGTCATCGCACGGCGCACCGTCCTGATCGGACGGATCCGCGACATCATCGCCACCCGCCTGGCCACCCAACCGATCTGAACCCCCACGGAGGAACAGCATCATGACGAACTCCGCCCGTTCCACCGCTCCCGCGCGCGGACGGGAGATCACCGTCGTCGGCATCGACGGCGCGGGCAAGTCCACCCTCGCCACTCGCCTGCACCAAGCCCTCAACGACGCCGGTCACGAGGCGATCCTGGTCTGCAAGCACAGCACCGACGTTCCCCTGGACGCGGAGCTGTCCGCCTACCTCGATCGGCTCAACGCGCTGGTCTACCGCCGCGACGCCCACGTCGCCCAGGCGTGCGGCGACCACTACTGGCTGCTGGCGCTGGCCTCCTGGTACACGCTGCAGGACACACTCGTGATCCAGCCCGCGCTCGCCGCAGGCACCCACGTGATCCTCGACAACGCCCACCACAAGATCCTCGCCCGCTACGCCGTCAACCCCGACGTGCCCACCAGCCTCGCCGAGCAGGTCTTCGCCCACCTCACCGAGCCCGATCTGGTGTTCTTCCTGCGCATCGGCGCTCGCGACGCGCTCGCCCGCAAGGGCGCATTCAGCTCCCTGGAAACCGGCCACTCCGGCGGCACCGACGAGGACTTCATCCGCTACCAGGACACCGTCCTCACAATGCTGCGCGAGCATGAGCAGCGCGGCGGATGGCTGTCCTTGGACGTCACCGACATGGACCGCGACACGGTCTTCACGACCGCCGCCGACGCCCTCGCCGACCGCCTCCAACTCGCCCTCTGACCACCCCGCACTCACCACGAGGACCGCACCGTGCCAGTGACCGAACCGACCATCGGCGACTACGTGTGCCACGGCGTCACCTGGGCGACCGGAGACCCCCGGCTACTGCTCTCCCCGCTGCCCGACGGACCACTGGTCCACGCCAAAATCATGAGCCGGCGACTCGGCTACGCGGCCGGTACCGGCCGCTGGTGCACCGGCCGATACCAGTTCGCCGACACCGTGCGGGTCGAAGCAGTCGCCTGCCCCGACCGCGCCCTGGCCGACCAGGGCGACCAGTGCCGCCGGTGCGCCCGCCAGGACGAGTTCCGCTTCGCCCACCAAGTCCACCAGGACGGCCACGCTCCGGAAGCGCTGCGCCGGTACATGGAACAGCCGCACTGGCTGTACCTGGCCACCTTCGCCGACGGCACCACCAAAGTCGGCACCGCAGCCGAACCGCGCAAACGCTCCCGCCTCGACGAGCAGGGCGCCCTGTTCGCCACCTACCTGAGCACGAGCCCCGACGGCCGAGCGGTGCGCCACCTCGAAGACGCCCTCACCCGCGACCTGCGGATGCCCCAGACCGTCCGGGCCACCACCAAACTCACGGCACTGGCCAAGCTGACCGATCTGTCCGTCGCCGGCGCGATCCACGACCAGCACGTCGCTCGCGCCGCTGACGCGCACGCCGCCACGAACACCTCGGCGACGCTGGAGACATGGGCCCCTCCCGCCGAAGGTGACCGTCTGCGCGTCGCCGGCCCCGTTCGGGTGCTGTATCCGCACGATCTGCGCGAGGGTGAGCACGGTTTCACCGTCGTCTCGTGCGTCGGCACCCAGGTGCTGGCAGCCCTGGATGGTGATGACGAGGTGGACTACGTACTCGACCTCGGCGCCCTCAAGGGCCGCCGCATCACTCTCGGCCCCTTCTCCTCGCCCGCCGCCGCCGTCCAGAACTCCCTGTTCTGACCACCTCGCCCGGCCCCGCCGGCGGCCATCCGCCGCGAGTCCGGTCCTGCACCGTGAAGCGAGGTACCCACGATGGCACCCCCGGACGCCGTTCTCGGCTGGGACGAGGACACCACCGCCGCGGCGTACGCCGCGTTCACCCGTGACTTCCCCATGTACGGGGCCACCAGTCGAGACCTTGCCCGCCGCGCCGATCTCGCCGGCAGCCGCCTGGTGGTCGACCTGTGCGGCGGAGCAGGCGCGACCGCACAGGCGATCCTCGATCTCGCCCCGCCCCACGCCCAGGTCGTCTCTCTGGACAATGCCGCCGCCATGCAACGCGTCGGCCGCCGCGCCCTGACCGACCCGCGCCTGACCTGGGTCACGGCCCCGGCCGAAGACCTACCGGACCACGTCCCCGGTCAAGTCGACGCTGTCGTGTGCAACAGCGCGATCTGGAAAACCGACGTGCGTAGGGTATTCGCCGCGGTCCACCGGATTCTTCGCCCCGGTGGCCGGTTCGCGTTCAACATCGGCGGCGGCTTCGCCGGTGTCCGCCACCGCGACGAGACCAACGCGCGCACCGGGCCATCGCTGAACTCCCTGATCCATCAGGTCGTGGCCCGCGACTACGGCTGTGCCCCGTCGCCGACCGCCGAAGGGCCTCCCACGCTGCCGTTGGAGGCGGTTACCGAGTATCTGTCTGCCGCCGGGATGAGCGTGCTCGACACCGAGGTCATCGCCCAGCACGGCACCATGGCCGAGAAGAAGGCGTGGCTGTCGATTCCGGTCTTCGCCCGCCCCGCCGGGGAGTTCACCCACGCCCAGCGACTGGACATCCTTGCCCGGGCGTACTCCCTGACCACGCCCGACACGCCGACCGTGACGACTTGGCTCGTGGTGGTCGCCCAGCGCCCCGGAGAACGGCGATGACCGCCCCACCGCCCACCCCAAGCCACGACAGGCGGACGCCGTGCTGCGATCACGCCGGCGTCGGAGTACTCATCACCTCACCGGACGGATGCTGGTCTTCGAACGGGCGATTTCCCGGCCGGCATAGCCCCGGTCGCCGGACATGTCGACCAGCATGGAAGTCCCGCTTACGCCGCCCCCAATGGAGGCCATCGAGAAAGTCGGCTTGGCCGTCGCCTCGCTTGACCTGCCGCTGACCACGTGGCGGCCCAACCGGTGCCGACGAGCGACCACCGGCCACGTGGGCCGGCGCTGGTGGATCCACGGCGTCCCGGCGTCCGGACCCGATCCGCCCCTCGGTCCGAGAGGTACGCGTCCCCCGATGGATACCGTCAATCCAGCTCCAGCAGCTCGCCCACCGCACCGCGGCCTGCGCCGAGGGACAGGTCGGTGAGGACCAGTTCACGGCACGGCCCGGCGGCCGGCCGCTGTGGGTCCGATTCCGGCGCGAACTGCGGCTTGCAACGCTGCCCGACGACACCCTGAGTCCGATCGACAAGGTCATCTGACCGTGCATCGGCGGCAGAGGTCAGTGGGCGCCGACCGAGTGACGGGCCGCCAGCCAACGCACGTGCGCGCGGATGCGGTCGCGGTCCTCGGGGAAGACGCTGTCCCACTCCTCGTCCAGGGCGAACCACTTCGGCGGCTGCCCACGTTCCCCGCCCAGTGGCACATCGCGGCCGGTGACGGCGACGTAGGACAGGCCCAGCGTCGGTGCCCAGTCGGCGCGGTAGGAGCGGACTGTGACGGCGGCCGGCACGGGCAGCAGTTCACCCGGCAGGCCGGTCTCCTCCGCGAACTCACGCGCCGCGGCTGCCCGTGGAGTCTCGCCTGGCTCGACTTTGCCGCCGGGCGGTACCCATCCGCGCACGCGGTGCCGCACGAGCAAGACATGGCTGTAGGACGGTTCGGTGACCCAGACCTCGGCCGACAACGGCTCCATCGGCTTCTGCCGGGCATGTTCCAGCCACGCCCTGGCACCATCGAACTCCACCACGGCAAGGCGGGCATCGGCGACCGCCGCGTCCACGGTCATCTGGTCAATCACCCGGCTCACCCTAATGCCGACACGTGACCGAACGTCAGGCGAACGGGTTGGCCGGCGGTTCATACGAGGTCTTCCGCTTCCAGAACCCGCCTCAGCCAGCTCTGGAAGCCGAAGTGGATCGGCATCACGCTGGACGCGGCCGCTGGCGAGGTGTCGAAGCCCGATCAGGGTTGCGTTCGTGCCGGGGATTGTCCGGTGTGGGTCGTAGTGCTGGATCAGGCCGAGGTGTGCGGGTTGGCCCGGCAGGTCGGAGGCAGCGCGCCGAGCCATCCTCCCCGAGAGCGGAAACCTCCGCCCGGCGTTACGCCTTGCGCACCTCTGCGGGACGAGCGGCGACCTTGATGTCCGATCGCCATGCAGGTGATGTGTCGTGCTTTCACGCGCTCCGAGTGGGGTCGAGGCCGGACTGCTACCCGCTGATGGCCAGGTGAGCGGTGCTGCACGCCCTCCAGCACAGGGCGACTCGGATGCTGAGTGCTCACCATGGCGTCAGCCGAGACCCTTCTGGCCCCCGCATCCTCCACTTCCTTGTGCCGAGGGACTGGTCGCCCGACGCTGGGAGGATAGTACAGGCTGCGATCAGCCTTGCTGTCCTTTGTGGATTCTTACAGCGGCGCTGGGCGATACGTGCTCGTGCTGCCACCCTGGGGTCAATCCGACATCGCGACGTACCGGCCGTCACCGCGAACCAAATGTCGGCGCACGTGCTGGAGGTAGTCGATGGTGCGCGCCGGATCGGTTGCTTTCGTCTTGATCAGGTCGAAGATCCCGATGTAGCCGGCGACATCCTGGGGATCGGGCCGGGTGTGGGGATTGCCGAGCGGGTCGGTGACGAACCCGATCCGGGTGTCGTCGGTGTCGGCGATGTCGAAGATCGTGAATGGTCCGCCGACCATGCCGACGGGCGCGCCGCTGTCCAACGGCACGATGTGGAGGGTGATGTGGGGTTGTGTGACGGTCTCGGTCAGGGCGGTGAGTTGACGGTCGAGGATGTCGCTGGGGCCTCGCCACAGGGCTGATTCGTCGATGAGGAAAGTCATGTGCGGTCCGTGGGAGTCGGTTATCAGATGTTGCCGTCGGATGCGGATCTCCTTGGCGAGCCGCAGGTTCTCGGGATCACGATCCGCATGGCGCCCGTGGGCGTAGCCGGCGGTCTGCAGCAAGTCCGGTATGTGCGTGTCCGCCCATTCCCGGAGTCGGACGCAGCCTGCCTCGTGGGCCAGCAGGTCGGCTCGGTGCCGGCCCACGTGCTGGCGGTACTGTCGCCACCAGCCGGTGCCTCGCGCGTCTCGGGCGAGGACGACCAACTCCTCGACCACGGTCGAATCGGTGACACCGAGCACGCCCAGAAGAGCCTTCAGGTCGGTGACGCCGATCCCGGTGGCCCCGCCCTCGATCCGAAGGATCTTGCTCGTGGACCACTCCAGGGCTGCGGCAACCTCTGCCTGCGTGCGGCGGGCCTGTTCACGGTGCCCGCGCACAGCGGCGCGCAGTCGACGCTGAGCGGACACGGGGTTGCCCGATCGCGACTCGAGGGCGGTCACCGGACGACCTGTGCCCGAGGGGTCACGCGGGGCGTCACGGCCGTCGTCGTCACTACGGAACCCTTTCCGTCTCCGTGGAACTGTTTCATGCGCTCATGTCCCGGCTTGGCGCCGCTACCGATGGCGCGCTGCGCCCAAATGTCCGGGAGTGTTTCGGTGGGGACGAGGCAGCGAGTCGGCCGGAGTCATCGGACGGCGCGGGCTTCTCGCACCCGAACGACTAGATCGTGTCGTTGTGCGTCGTGTCCTCGCGTCGGCGGACTCGGTGTCGACTGCTGTGGCGTTGTAGGGCGACTCGGATCCGACGCAGGGCGGTCGAGAACGACGACCTTCATGGGCTCGTGCCGGCATCGGTGCGAGCGAGTGCGAGATTCATCCGGTAGGTCCCGAAGACGTAGGCGTGATCGCTCAGCTCACGCGGTGGTTGCCGTACCGCGTACTCGACCGGCCGTGCCGGGAAGTCCCGGCTCCGCCAGATCCGGTCGATCCGCAGGCCTCGGCCGATCGTGGGCCTGGTGGTCGGTGTCGGATCGTCGGACTCCTCGCCCATGTCGCGGTAGCCGAAGATGGTGCGGAGCTTGTCGATCTGCCGGGTGTCGATCTCCCACCGGCCCGTCGCCGGGTTGAGCCGGCCTTTCTGCTCCAGCTTGTCCAGGTTGTCCTGCGCCTCGCACTGGGCGTACCAGTCCAGCCCGTGGTGCAGTTCCTTTTTCCATCCGGAGTCGGCGTTGAAATCCCCCAGCAGCAGGGTCTTTCGGCGACCACCCATGTTGGACACACGAGAGCAGGCTCGGTCGAACTCCGCCCGGCCTTCTCCACCGGACCAGTGTTCGCAACAGACGTTCACTTTGTGCCCGAAGATCTCGCACTCGGCGAAGCCGTAGTGGCGGGTGCCGCTGTCCGGTGCGTCGGGGTCGGCCCAGCCGGTCGGGTGGACCTTCGCTGTGTTCACCAGCAGCAGGTGCAGGTGGTTGCGGCGGCCCGGTGCGGGAAGCCTGGAGAACAGCGGCTCGTACCAACCGGTCCGCAGGTGCGGTGCCAGGGTGTTTACGGCCAGCCGGATCGCGTGCTGCCCGTCCTCGTGACCGTGGGTGGCTTCGGGCAGCGCGAGGATGTCGGGCGGTACCGGCGTCTGCTCCAGCAGCCAGTCCAAGGCCGCGGGCAGCCGATGGTGGGAACGTCCGGGGTCGTACCCGAAGCGCTCGATGTTCCACGTCCCTACGGTGAGCGGCTGAGTCTCGACGGTCATGGCGGAACTCCTCCAGTGATGGTGGCTGACATACAAGAAGCGGTGATCGGCCCGCGGCACGGTCCGGGTGGACTCCTGCTTCGGTGCGGCGTCGCACACGCCGGCGCCGGTGGCAGCACGATTCGGCCATCGCGGATGTCGATCGCCCACAGGGCCATGAGTTCGTCCGGCAGACCCGCACCGAGCGCGATCGCCTTGGCGTGGCTTTCGAGTCGCGGTCGCCCGCTGTCCTCGTCAATGGTGGCCAGAAACAAGTCGCTTTCGAGCATCGAGTCCACCGGTGCCGCACCCTTCGCTATCGTCGTGAGCACAGGGTTGGCTGCCAGCCGTCATTGCTCCCGACTGCACATTGCACGAGCCGTTCTGGCCTCACCTGTCACGAACCGCGGTCGGTGGTGTCCGGAGATCCAGTTTTTTGCGCGTCCAGTAGTGGAAGAACCCGAGTTCCGCGTCGGTCAGAGGGACGGGCCGCTCACCGCTGAGTACAAAGCGGACCGCATCGCGCCGAGGCTCGCTGGGAAAGTTGACGACACGTCGCTCGTACCTGCCGATCTCCCCGTCGGTCACTCCGACATACTCAGGATGATGAATTTTCAAGTAGTCGTCCGCCGCAGCGGCAAGTTCGGCGCGACTCATGCACAGGGTCGGATCAGCGGGTGACGGTGTCGCCTCCCGCCAAGCGATCAACCGCTCGTTGCGCGGCTTGTCCGTCTCCCTGCCGCTGGTGGCACCTCGTCCCTGTCGCGCGCGCAGACGCTCGATCCGAGCCGAGTGTCCGGTGTGGACGTACAAGTCCATCGCTTCCGTGACGTGGGTGTGAGCGGCGTCCGGGTCGTGTCGGGTTTCCGCGCACCGGCCCAGCAACTCCAGGATTTCGGCGGTGTACAGGCGTGCTCCGGCCTGACGCGTCGTCGCCACCGCGTCGCGCAGATGTTCCTCGGCCCGCTCGTGCTCGCCTGAGTCCAGCAGCACCGTGGCCAACTCAGTGAGTACCCGCGCCCGACCGACCTGGTCGTCGAGTTCGGTCAACAGCGCGACGGCGAACTCCAGATGGCGCACCGCCTGCCGGGTCTCCCCCAGCGCGCCTTGAGCGGCACCGATGTGGTGGTGCCGCAACGCGATGCTGCGCTGGTCTCCCGTCCGCTCGGCGTGCACGAGCGCGGACCGCAGGTCCTGCAACGCCAGCCGGTGTCGACCGGCCGCATGGTCGGCGCGGCCGCGGGTGGCCAACACCGTCGAGAGCACGATCGGGTCGCCCGAGCCCAGCGCATACTCCAGGGCGATGTCGGCTTCGTCGATCGCGCGGTCGTGGGCCCCGGCCGTGCTGTGTCCGAATGCGATACGTGCGTGGGTCACCGCACTGCGCTGCCGATGCAGCGCGGTGAGGGCTTGCAGGCCGATCACCTGGCTGTCGCGCTCGTCGATCCCGGTCCCGTTGTACTGGGCCAGCCCCCAGACCGCCTCGGCCAACTGCCACGTCAACTCGTACCACCGTTGCTCCAGGCCCAGAGGCAGCAGTCCGAGCAGCGTGCCACGGTTGCGTTGATACCAGTCGACCGCGCTGGCGGGGTCGGTGAAGTGCTGGGCTGGGTGTTCATAGAGCGACGCGAGTCGCTGGCTGTGCGGGTGTATGGCACGTTCGGCGCTGATCGCCTGGGTCGTGTACCAGAGCACGGCCCGCCGCAACCGCGGCGGGTCGACCGGTTCCACGGTTCGACGGCCCGCCTCGGTCACCATGATCTCGACGGAGCCGATCCGCTCGACGGCTCCTGTGTCGGCGAGGTCGGTCAGCACCTCGTCGGTGTCGCCGATGCCGCGCGTCAGCGCGCTGAGGAGGTCCACATGCACGGCTGGTGTGTTGGGGAGAGCGGCCAGCACCGCGAGAATCTCGCCGTTCCGAGAGAGCGGTTGTGCCATGCGGGTTGACCTCTTCGACATGTGGTTGGAGGAAGGGCATTGGGCTGTTGATGGTCGACTCGGCGCCACGACAAGGGCGAAGAAGCTGCGTCTTGCGAGTATTCCCGAGCACGCGGTTCACAACGACTGCGGCGCCAACTTAAGCACCATGAAACTACTTCTGCGAAACATCGCAATGCGATCGTCTTGCGGAGCGGACTAGACTGGATTCATCGAAATCGAGTGGTCAACCGGAACTTGCTCCATTTGGAAGCATGATCCTTCCTCGTCAATTCTTTCAGAATGTTGATTCACATGACGAACTTTGCGAGTTCGAGCGTGCGGGTCTAGCTGAATCTACCGTGGCATAGAAATGTGACCGGAAATTCTATTTCGCTAGTCATACCCTGTACTCGAGCACGTAATCGAGCGGCAGTTCACGTCTGTCCATATTGGGCGCAGCCTCAACCTCTCGCTGTTCCTGTGCGCTTCGACAATGTTGCACGGGAAGGACAGTAAGGTGGTTACGACCGAGTAACCCGAGCTGTCAGCTCGGGCAGACCGTCGGGTGGGGCCTGTTGTCGGTGTCAGATCGGCGCTTGTACTCGGATAGCCAAGCGGGCGGCTTCTCCAGCCACGGTGCGGCGGCCTCGCCGTACGAGCTGGCGCAACACTGCATGGGCTGCTGGCCGGTGGCGCACGTCCTCCGGGGCTTGCCGCTCGACTGCCGCCATCACCACAAGCGCGCTGGCGAAGTCGCGGCGCTGCTCGTATCCCTTGGCCTGATCAAGGAGGAAGGCCACACGCCGCTCGATGGACGGCGAACCCTCGTACTTGACTTGTTCGGCCAGCCGCAAGCCCTCAGCGGCGTCCCCAGTCTGCATGGCTACTGACACGGCGAACATCTTGACGTTGGTCGGCCCGAACGCCGTCCACAACGTGTTGCGCTCTCCGGTACGCCTGGCCAGCGGTTCCACCAAGCGCACCCTGTCATGCGCTGTCCACCGATCTCCTCGACGCGCGGCGGCAATGGCCGCCACGAGAAGTAGCGAACCGCGCAATGCGACCGCGTCCAGGTCCTTCTCCGCACTTGTGCCCCGGAGTTCTTCCGCGCCGTGCAGCGCGATCGTCTCCGCACCGCACGGCTCGTTGTCCGCAAGTAGCACTTGCGCCAAGTTCCAACGGGATACAGCAAGGCGCAGCGGATCATCAGCGTCTCGGCTTGCTCGGATCGCGCGCTCAGCCGCAAGAAGCGACAAATCCACCCGCCCCAACCGTTTCATGACGGTACGGACAAGAGCGTAGAGGTCGGCGGCGTGGCGTTGAAGTATCCGGCGCTCCGTGGCCGAATCGTCCCCTCGGTGTGTTAGGAGTGCACCTTCCACGGTTGCGATAAGGCGGGGCAGGGTATCGGCGAGTTGGCTGTACCGGCACGGAGAGGTCTGCCACGTCCGCCAGGCTTCACCGATATCGTCATCAAGCTCGTCGAGGACGACAGGACTGTTCACGGCTACCGGCGAGGTGAGTGCACGGTACAGCTCGTCATTCGCCGTGCTTGTCACTGGCTGTGACAGCCTGCCCGGTCCGTGGTGCAAGAACACATCCACGGGCTGCTCCAACACGCGGGCCAAGTCCGCGAGCACGGTGATCGTCGGCAGCTTGCCACCGCGTTCGATCTGGTACAGATAGTCGACTGTGATCCCGGCCAGCCCAGCCACCACCGGTTGCGTCTTGTTCGCGGCGACGCGGTGGAAGCGCACTCTCTCCCCGATGCGCTGCGCAAGCTTCTCGTCCATCTGGCCCTTCCCCTGGGGCTCCGTACCGACCTGACGCCTTGTGTCAGGCCACCACTCACACCGATGACAAACTTGACGCCATGATCACACCTCGGCTGCTTGTGCTGTGGGACATCGACCACACGTTGCTCGCCTCGCGCGGCGTCGGCCGCGAGATGTACGTACGTGCTGTGCCCGCGGCCTTCGGTATTCCGTTCGTGGACTTGGCTGATGTGAGTGGCCGGACAGAACTGGACATTATCGCGGAAACCCTCGTTGTGCATGGCATTGAGCCGTCCGACGCCAATGTGGCGCGGCTGGCGCAGGCTTTGACTGAGAGCTACGAAGCCGCTCGCGCAGAGTTGGCCGAACGGGGCCGGGTGCTTCCCGGCGCACGTGAAGCGCTGGCAGCGTTCGCCCAAGACCTCGCCCTCTGCCAGGCCGTGTTGACCGGCAACCTGCGTGCAGTGGCCTACGTGAAGCTGGAGACGTTCGGACTCGGTCGATACGTGAACCTGGACGCAAGCGCGTACGGCGACGACCACAACGTACGCGCCGAGCTGGTGCACCTCGCGCGACGGCGGGCGGCCGAACGAACCGGCGGCAGCTTCGGTAGGACCAACACGGTGCTCATCGGGGACACGCCCCGCGACGTGGAGGCGGCCCACATGGCCGGGGCACGGGTGATTGCGGTGGCGAGTGGGCGTAGCAGCGTGGACGAACTCCGGAAGGCTGGCGCGGAGGACGCGATCTCCGATCTCGTTGATACGACCAACCTAAAACGGCTGCTCACGGGCTGATATGTATCCGGATGTGTCGGCACCACCCAAGCGGCAGGAGCGACGCGAGAGCGAGAAGTTACTGATGGTCGGTTGGTGCTGGTTGTCCTTGGTCCAGTCTGGTGGCACGGAACTGGACAGGATGGCGCGTTGCCCCGAGCCAAGACATTGACGGCGCGCCCGGTGGTGTGTCGATGGGGTCAGTTCCGGCTGCCCGGTCAAGGGAGCGGGGCACCTGGGACCAGCCCGCAGCGCGGCCTGGGGATGGCCGTACCGCGAGGACCGACCATGGCCAGGCGCCCTAACCGCAAGCGGAACCCGATCGCCTGACCAATCAGTCTGACCAACTGCGTCCTGATCATGCTGCTTGCGCCACGACGAATGCGGCCAACCCACAGCTCGTCGTCCCGGCAGAGGTTTTCGGAGTCGCGAACGCAGATACACCTCCACGATTCGATTGGACAAGCGCCGACAGACGGCAACGTTGTGCCCGCGGACGCGCCCGCCGACGTACCTCAGCAGCATCGACCGAACCTGGAACCTGCCGGGGACAGGACCCCGCAGGAATCCGGAGTGCTCTTGTTGATGGCGCTAACTGAGTCTCCCCGGACCTGCTAGATCAACTTCCCCAGATAGTTGTCCGTTCCAGCGTGTCGTTTGCGCTGGTCAATACCCCTCCAGGTGAGGGTTCGCGGTGTTGGTCACCGTGGACCGTTACGGGAGGGCGGATGCTGTCCTGGGAGGAAGACGTGCAGGCGCATGCGTTGCGTCAGCAGGGTTGGTCGATCTCGGCGATCGCCCGGCACCTGGGCGTGGACCGCAAGACGGTGCGCGCGTATCTGTCCGGCGAGCGTGAGCCGGGTCGGCGGCAGCGCACGCAGCCGACGCTGATCGAGCCGTTCCTTGAGTACTGCGGGGTTCGGCTGGCCGACGATCCGCACCTGTGGGCGTCGACGCTGTTCGACGAGCTGGTCGAACTCGGGTTCACCGGCTCCTATCCATCGCTGACCGCGGCCATCCGCGCCCACCGGCTGCGCCCGCACTGCGAGCCCTGCCAGGTCTCTCGCGGCCGGGACGTGGCGATCATCGAGCATCCACCGGGCGAGGAAACCCAGTGGGACTGGCTCGAACTGCCCGACCCACCCGCCGGCTGGGGTGTCGGCCGCAACGCGCATCTGCTGGTCGGTGCGCTGGCGCATTCCGGCCGCTGGCGCGGTGTCCTGGCCGATGCCGAGGACTTCCCGCACCTGATCGAGGCACTCGACCACGTGGTGCGCCAGCTCGGCGGGGTCACCGAGATCTGGCGGTTCGACCGGATGGCCACGGTCTGCTTCCCGTCCTCCGGGCGGATCACGCCGGCGTTCGCCCAAGTGGCCAAGCACTACGGGGTCCGGTCGGTGACCTGCCCGCCGCGGCGCGGCAACCGCAAGGGCGTGGTGGAGAAGGCGAACCATTCCGCCGCGCAGCGCTGGTGGCGCACCCTGGGCGACGACGTCACCATCGCCCAGGCGCAAGCCGGGCTGGACCGGCTTGCCGACGCGATGGACGGACGCCGCCGGGTCCGCGACGGTGAACGCACCACCGTCGACGCGCTCGCCGCGGCCGAGCATCTCCATCCGGCGCCGCTGACGGCGTTCCCGGCCGAGTTCGACGTCACCCGCGTCGTCACCGCGCAGGCGCTGATCTCCTTTCGTGGCAACCAGTACTCGGTCCCGCCCGGCCTGGGCGGCGCCCAGGTTCAGGTCCGGCACCGGCTGGGCTCCGACGAGCTGCGCATCGTCACCGCCCGCGGCGCGGTGGTCGCGGCCCATCGCCGCGCTCCCGACGGCGCCGGACGGGTGATCCGCGACGACGGGCACGTGCTCGCGCTCGAGCGGGCCGCGCTGGGCGCGTTCTCCACCGGCAAGCCCTGCGCCCACAAGACTCGCCGTCCGCCCTCGGCGACGGCGCTGGCCGAGGCAGCCCGGCTGCGCGGCCTGCCGGCGACGGGGCCCGCGGCCCACGTCGTGATCGATCTGTCCGCCTACGCCGCCACCGCGGCCAGGCTGGGCACGGCACCCACCCATGAGTCCCAATCAGAGTCCGAGGAGGACTGAAACCCTTGTCTGTCAACAAATCAGGGCCACAGATGAGTGAGGCCCGCCGTTATCAACAGCTCCGCGCGCACTTCTCCTACCTCAAACTCGACAGTGCTGCCGAGGCCCTGCCGAGGATCCTCGACGCCGCCCGCGCCGAGAACCTCTCGCTCACCGCCGCGCTCGAGCGGCTGCTCGAGATCGAGGTCACCGCCACCGAGGAACGCCGCCTGGCCGGGAGGTTGCGGTTCGCTTGTCTCCCGGATCCCTGGACCTTGTCGGACTTCGATTTCGCCGCCCAGCCCGGTGTCGACGAGAAACTCATCCGCGACCTGGCCACCATGCGGTTCCTCGACGACGCCTCCAACGTGTTGCTCGTCGGCCCGCCCGGAGTCGGCAAGACCATGCTCGCCACCGCGCTCGCCAGAGGCGCGGCCGAGGCCGGCAACCGGGTCTACTTCACCACTGCCGCCGACCTCGCCGCTCGCTGTCACAAGGCCGCTGTCGAGGGTCGCTGGGCCACCTGCATGCGGTTCTTCGCCGGACCGAAATTGTTGGTGATCGACGAGCTCGGCTATCTCCCGTTGCCCGGCGACGGAGCGTCCGCGCTGTTCCAGGTGATCAACCAGCGCTACCTGAAGTCCAGCACGATTCTGACCACGAACGTCGGAATCGCTGACTGGGCAACGGCTTTCGGTGACGCCACCGTCGCCGCCGCGATGCTCGACCGGCTCCTGCACCGCGCCACCGTCGTCGGCATCGACGGACCCTCCTACCGGCTCCGCTCTCACCAGTCCACTTCGGACAAGCTGCGCAAGGCGGTGAACGCCCATGTCTCCTGACACCAACACCATGTCGAAGACCTGCCCGATCTGCTGGGAGAGCTTCATCGCGGCCGGACGCCAAGCACGGCACAAGATCTACTGCTCGCCAACCTGCAAACGGACCGCCGCCGCCCGGCGCGAGGTCGAGCGCACCTCCCAGCCACAGCACCCGTCAACACCCGCGGCCACGGCGCCTCCAGTGCCGCTACCGCAGACCGTCGCCCAACGCGACTGCCCACACTGCGGCGGGCCCGTCACGATCGTCGCCCTGCTCACCACACCCGAGGCAGCACGCCCTCAGATGCCCGTCGCCGCACCTGACGGAGTCATTCCGCTACGCCGCTGACACGGCTAACATCCAACAATCACCTGGGGAAGTTGATCTATCGCTCCTGGGGACAATCGACTAGCGCCATCA
>Ga0307507_10002476_pt1 | contig 38610 bp, 7 predicted proteins | sample 7_EM_MG_FD_207223 | JGI IMG/M metagenome (GOLD analysis project Ga0307507, IMG submission 207223) | Populus trichocarpa ectomycorrhiza microbial communities from riparian zone in the Pacific Northwest, United States - 7_EM | ecosystem: Host-associated > Plants > Roots > Unclassified | place...
TTTAATAGGAGCTAGAGAGTATATATAAAAGTCTAAATTTAAATTATTAAAATTTATTATTAAGTGGTTGTTAAGATATTAAAGTGTGATTTTTCCATTTTTTGGTGTGTTTTTGAAGTGATCAGCTCACCCGTTTGACCAGCTCACCCATGAAATACGTTATAAGAAATCTAAACATAAAACAACCTATTAAGAAACTTAATTAGAAGAACGCTGGCCCTTATAAGGTTAAAAAAGTTGTCTCTTCTTATACCTACCAATTAAAGCTCCCTAATACGGTTAAAATCCACCCTGTATTTTATACGTTAGTCCTCCGCCCTACCGCCCCTATATTAGACGCCCTGTCTGGACAGATCTAAGACCCTCCCCTACTAGTTAAAGTAGATGGTAAGAATAAGTACCTTGTTAAAAGAGTTAATAATATTAAGTATAATAAACAGAAACGCAAATATATATACCTTATAAAATAGAGAGGTTTTACTAAACCCTTATGGGAACCTGCTCACTCTATAGGACTTATATAAGCCGCAGAAGACTTTTATAAACTCTACCTAGAACTACTACAGCCCTATCTTGCAGATGCTCGAGTTTAAAGGGGGGGTACTATTATAGGACACCCCTATAATACCTTACACACGTCTACCTGTTTCCACTAACTAAATAACTGGAGACTAATTATAAGATGGCAATCTAACAGCAATCTACCATATTCCGCCACAATCTACTATCTTTACTGTTGGAGTTGCTAACTAGCAACTTTAAGGACCTCTAACTGCCAAATTCTACCAAGCTCTACTAGAACCGCCACCTAAGCTCTACCTTGCCTATATGTAGCACAGTACCCGTTAACCTAGTAACTAAGTAAATGTTATATACCCTTTTTCCCCTATTTTCTACTTTCTTTTTCTTACGCAACGTCTTGACTTTATTACGCAGTTTATATACATAGCTTAATAATATCTACTTCGCTATATATTATCACCGCTTGTGCTCGCTCCGTGACAGCTAGTTACGGTGGGTTAGTTATAAGAAATAGTTAATTAAATAATAAACAATAATTAAATACTTAAAGACAGACTTAATGGAATAGGAGCAGCTAAGGTTAAGTTACTATCTATTAAACGGTTCTTAGGAGAGAAGTTAAAACTTAAAGGATTCCTTACGCAAATGCATTTTAAGTTTATATAAGAGGGGGCTAAGTTGGTAACACCTATGGACCAAGTGGCGTATACAGGATTGTTCTTAACAGGAAGAGCACTTAAGTGGTTTAAATCTTACCTTACTAAAATCCAAATAAATAGAATAACGACTACTAATTAAGAAGTACGGTTTATATTTACTAATCAGAACGGGTTTATAGAAAAACTAATATAGATATTTAGAGACCTAGAAGCAATAACTATAGTAGAAAGAAAACTTTAGAACCTAGTATAACGCACTTTAGCAATTAAGTATACAATATAGTTTTAGACACTTGTAATATAAGTTAAGTGGAATAATAAGGCGCTTATAGGACAGTATAAATAGGGACTTAAGGCTAAAGTCTAGGATATAATTATCCTAATAGAAGATGCGGAAACTCTAAAAGAGTTAATAGATTAATTAATAAAGATTAATAATAGGATCTATTAAAGGGAACAAGCTAAGAAAGGGTAAGATAAAGTTCTATAGTTGTATAAGGCGTAGAGCACGTATTAATAAAGTTAAAGTTATAAACTATAGAACGGTAGGCCAGAGCTAATAGGCTTAAGCGGCATTAAAGAATCTAGATAATAGAATAAGAAACTATAGAAACCTAGAGGTTAAGGATTAAGTAATTATAGGACTAGGGAACAGAGGCTAAACTAGGGATCTTAGTAGCAGAAGATGTTTAGGCGGACTCTATAATAAGAAGATTGGTTTAAATTAGGAGCTTGTATAAATTATAGAAAATAAGGTTACTATGCTAAGGACTATAGAGGTGGTTAGAGTAACTACGTAGTAAGAGAAACTAAGTAAGGAGAACTAGGGCTAGTAATAAAGAGGTTATATGGTACTTAGGAGTATACAGTTAGACACTTTGCGTTTTATTATAATAACGCCTACTAAATTTATAAGGATGCTAAGTATGGCGTAAGCTATTAGCTATAAGAGCTAGAGTTAAAAGGACTTAAAGGAACTAGAGAGTTAGATAAAAAGTAAAATTAACTCTATAAGCTAGATTAAGATATTATAGTAATATATAAATAAAAATTAGTAACCATAATAATGGAGTTAAAGTACTTATTAATTAATAGCAATAAGAAAGAAAAAGAGGCTAACTAGGGGCACTTAAACCTTAATAATGTAACAGAAGCAGAGACTAAGACTACTATAGAACGTGGTTTAGTAACGGGTATTATAATACTATTAGATACGGCATCTATTACTTTATAAGACGGAAGGAGTAATATTTAAAGACGATTAAGCAAGCAGATAACTATTAGTGCTAGCTTACCACTTAATAAAGGTAAAAGGCTATAGGCTTAAGATTCTTAAGACGAGATAAGAGATAGTTAAGATTTTTAAGAAAAGATAAGATATACCTAAGAACCTATAACAGACGAAAACCGATAGAAAAGGGTAGCAGCTTAGTTTATAGGTAAATAAATAAGCATAGGACGCAAGTTTATAAACTATAAGTTTAGGGAATAAGTAAGAACGTTAATCCTAGGTAAACGCAGTATTTAGCCTAAAGATTAAAAAGTTAATACTAAGATTAAGAAGTAAGACAACTTTAAGGATCTAGCTGCAAGACACAGAAAATAAGAAACTATAGATAAGTTTAGGTAAAGAATTATCATATAGCAAGAATAGAAGCTAGACAAGAGATTAGCTACGCTAGAATGTATAAGGGATAGAGTACCTATATAAAGAGTTACTAATAGGCCTAAGGTAGGGACGCCTAGAGTAAAGTGGTTAGATAAACTAGAATAAGAAGAGGATCTAGGGATTCCAACTAGATTTAAAGAAAGGCATACTAAAGGTTGTTATAACGCAGTAATAATAAGGTACTTTCTAATAGACAGACTATATATACTAAACCAGTTATATAGAAAGTGGTATAGGTAACGATATAACAATAAATAGGAAGACTTTTATATATAGCTAGACAAAAAAGGTATCTAAGACCAACCTATTACAGAGAAACGCATAAGTCACATTAAGGGAGCATTAATTATAATATTAAGAAACCTAGAAGAGGGATCTAGGGACTAGAGAAGTAAAGAATAAATCTTAGTACCCGCGAATAAAAGACTAATAGTTAGGTTAGCTAGATAGAGGTTTAAACTTATAGATAAAGATAAGCTAAGAGTTAACCTAAGTCACTTAGCGCATTATACACTATTATAAATAGCTTATATGGATAACACGTGTAATATATATAGAGCACCAAAGGATAAAAGTTAGAAGTACCTAATAAGGGTATATTAGGCACTAGAGGAAAGAAAGTATAGAAATGCTAAGTATATATATAGATAGCACCTAGTGGAAGTATAGAGTTAAGGGGACCTAATACTTTAACTAGGAAAATTCCTTATAGAAGAATGCCTGGATAGATAACAGTAGTGGAACTATCTAGAGAATACTTATCTATAGCACGTAGAGGAAAAGAAATAAACTAAGTATTAGCTAAAGAAGGACTAAGTATAAATAGGATCTAGTAGCTAATAGTTAGGAAAAGGGGAGGCCTATAGAACTAGAGGGAGCTAGTGGTAGAGCCTTAGACCCTTAAGGGAATTTAAGGTTAATACCTAAATTTATAAGTTAAGTGGCGAGATCAGCAGTTTAAAGCGTTAGTAGACAGTAGAGCAATAAGAAACTATATATTACTAGTAACAGTATAAAGGATGGGGTTACCGCATAGATAAAAGGAGCACCTATATCCACTTATAACAATTTTAGGAGATTAGATAGCCTATAGAGGAGGTATTATTAATCTTAAAACGGGACCTATTTAGTTAACTATTAAAGGAAGACAGGTTAAAATATCTTTTAATATCCTACTATTAGGAAAGGATGAGGTAATACTAGGAATGCCTTAGTTATAGGAATATAATCTAAAGATTAATTAGGTTATAGGTTAGGTTAATATTAGAAATACTTAATAATGCAAGATGTAATAGTAAACTAAGTTAATATAGTACTAAGTTAGAGTGATATATAAAGAGACTAAGTAAGGCTTAAGTTATGTACCAAAAAGATACTATAAGTATAGTAAAAAGTTATGGTTACTAGAAAGTAAAAAGCTGTTAAAGTATATAGTATGGGACTATAAAATAGAATTAGAACTAGGAACTAGTTTAAAGTTCTTTCTAATCTATAAGCTTACTAAAACTAAGTTAGTAGCGCTTAAGAAGTTTATCTAGGAGAACTTATAAAAGGGATATATCTAACCATCGCAATCACTAGTAGGATATCCAGTATTGTTCATACTAAAGAAAAACGGAAAACTTAGGATGTGTATTAACTATAGATAGTTAAACAGCATTACTAGAAAGGATAGGTATTCTTTATCCTTAATTAGTGAAATCTAAGACAGGATAGGTAACGCAAAGATCTTTATAAAGATAGATCTAAGATAGGCGTACCATTAGATCCAGATTAAGGAAGGTAATAAATAGAAGGCAGCCTTTAGGTTAAAGGAAGGACTATATAAGCTATTAGTAATATAGTTTGGGCTTATAAATATACTAGCAATATTTTAAAAACGAATTAATAGTGTATTAGGAGAATACCTTAATAAGTTTATTATAGTATATCTTAACAATATTATTATCTACTCTATAAGTAAGGAGGAGCATGGAGAATATATTAAATGGGTCTTAAAGAGACTATAAGAAGAAAAGATACCAGTAGCAATTAAGAAATGCGAGTTCTTTACTAGGAAGACCAATTTTATAGGATTTATTATTAAACTAGGAAAAATTAGTATAGACCCAAAGAAAGTAGAAGCTATAGTTAGTTGATAAGAACTAGAGAATGTTACGCAGTTAAGATTATTTTTAGGATTTTGCAACTACTGCAGGAGGTTTATAGCATAGTGGTTAAAGAACATTAAGCTATTTACAAGACTTATAAAGAAAGAGAAACTATAGGTATAGGGAAGTAAATAAAGAAAGTTATTTAAGGAACTTAAGGAGTTGTTTACCTAGGAACTAATCCTTAAAATCTATAGACCAGAGTTAAAGACAGTAGTCGAAACGGATGCATTAGACTTTATACTAGGAGCATGCTTGCTATAAAAGCATTAGGACGCATAGAATCCAGTGGCGTATTATAGCCAAAAGATAACACCACTAGAGTTAAACTATAATATCTACAATAAGGAGTTGCTAGGTATAGTTATAGTACTTAAGGAATAGAGAGCATTCTTACAAGGTATAGAAAAACCATTTATAGTTAAGATGGACCATAAGAACCTAATAGGGTTTCTAACAATAAAGGAACTAAACTAAAGACAAGTTAAATAGGCAGAGATACTTACAGAGTATTACTTCAAAATTTAGTATACTAAAGGAACAGATAATGCAAGAGCAGATGCACTAAGTAGAAAAGCTAAACTATAAAACGAAGAAAGGCCATTAAGGGCAATATTACGCCAAGATAAAAATAGATTGATTAGGTATAATTATCTAAAGATTGCCGCCACTAAGGAAGAATAAGTTTACAAATTACTAGAAAGCAATTAGATACAGAGGATCTAAAAGGTATAGGTAGAGGATCTAGACTTAGAGTAGTACAAAAATAGAGAAGCTATATACGTATTAAAGAGTATTATAGAGGAGTTTATTAAAGAATTCTATAAGGAAATAACATAGGGACACAACGGAGCTATAGGCTTAGTGTTAAGACTTTAAGAGGAATACATTATTTAAGGAATTTAGGGACTAGCAAAATAAGTTATAAAGGAATATCTAGATTGCCAGAGAAATAAACTAATAAGGCATAAGCTGTATAGAGGGCTATAACCTATTAAAACGCTAGAAAGACCATAGAAGGTTATATTATAGGACTTTATTGTTAAGTTACCAAAGTTAAGAGACCCTATTACTAGATAAGATTATAATATAATCTTAGTAATAGTAAACAAGTCAACTAAGTAGGGTTACTTTATAGCGTATATAGAAGAAATATTAGCAGAAGATGTGGCTAAAATCTATATTAAAGAAGTATTTATAAGACATGGAGCATTAATAAAGATTATATTAGACAGAGATCTAAGATTTATAGCAGCATTCTAGGAGGTATTCTTAGTAGAATAAGGGGTTCAAGCAGTAATGTTAACTATATATTACCTATAAACAGATAGATAGACAGAGAGACTAAACCAAACGTTAAAATAGTACTTAAGGCATTATATTAATTATATATAAAATAATTGGGTATCATTATTACTAGTTATATAGTTTATATATAATGCAACACTACAAGAAAGGATAGGCACATTACCTTTTAAAGCAAATTATGGGTATAAGCTAAGAATATTATTATTACCACAATAAGTAAAGAAAATAAGTAGTATAGCTAAAGAAAGAATAGAGACGTTAATAAATCTCCATAATTACCTTAAAAAGACAGTAAAACTAGTACAGGAAAGAATGCAAAAGTACTATAATGCTAGAAGATCTAAGGGACTAGATCTTAAGGAGGGGGACAAAGTGTGGCTACTATACAAAAATTTCGGAAGTTAATAACTAAGTAAGAAGTTAGACTATATTAGACTAGGACTATTTATAATTAAAGCAAAGATCTTAGAAGTTATGTATAGACTTAACTTATTAAAGAAAATAAGGATCTACCCTATACAGCACATTATAATACTAGAGCCAGTATATAGAAACGTTAAGCCACTAGCTTATAAGTAAGATATATATAGAGGATAAGAAGAAGACAAATAGCAAGTTTTAAAGATTATTAGTTATAAGGACGTTACTAATAAAATATAGTATAAAGTAAAGTGGATAGGCTACACTAAGACTACTTAGAAACTACTAAGTAACCTAGAAAATGCTATAGGAAAGGTATAGGAGTATTGGAAGAGAATAGGTCGGGTAGTATTAATAAAGAAGGATTGCTGAAAAATAAGTCACCTAAGGGGGACCTAGGAAGAGCAACTACTATATTACTTAGAGTTGTTTCCTTCTCTAAAGATACTACTCTCTTATTACCTAGCTTATCTAAACCCTGCTAAACAAGTTTCTACTTCTTAAAACGCACTTTCTTATAACCCTTCTTAAGACGGACTAACTAAGCAGATGTAGTAAGACAAGAGTTAAAAGCCCATTGTTAAGTAGCGGCAGCCTCTTACTTAGCATTATAAGAATAATAAAGTTTAGCCAACGCTACTAAAAGCTTGTCGTTAAGTCTTGTAGTGGTAGATTAAATCTAAAACCCTAGCAGCAATTAATAAGGGTACTTAAAGACTATTAAGAGTAGTAAAACGCGTATATTTAGTGTTAGAAATAGAGCAAACGTTACAAGACGATTAAATATTTGCTTTAGTACACTCTAAATATAAAGAGGGTTATTAAGACAAGGGACTCGCTAGCGTAATATAAACTAACCCCTCTTTCGCGCAACAAAAATATAGAGATGGTATTATCTCACTAAAAGATAGTATTATAGCAACAGTATAAGACTAATAAACCATAGAAGAAGAAGAAGGAGCTTTAGGTATAATAAGTAAAGATATTAACTAAGTTAATTAGATGGATATTACACCTCTAGTAGACAACTTAGAGATATTAGGAATCTTTAAGGACGAAGATAAAGAGGAGGGAGATAGTATTACGGACGCTTTAAGTACAGTGTTATAACTACTTAGAGAAGAGTTGGAAGAAGCTAGTTAGTTAATAAGGGCACGGTCTAGGATAGAACCGGTAGAGCTATATAATAAAGAATAGTAGCTAAGGTTATGTAATGTAATCTATATAATCTATATAATCTGTATAATCTATAGTAGAGTAGATAAAGCAGACAGAGCAGATAGAGTAATAACTTTCTTAGGAGTATAGATATATATTTAAGGACCTATAGTCCCTACCTAGATAGTTCCTTTTCTTATAGTAAATCTTAAAATATAATTAGAATTAATCTATTAGGCAACCACTCCACTAGTTATTATTTGTTACTGTTATATTGTTAACTTCTTATTTACCTACACACCTAGCCCATTAACGAGTTTACCGTAGTAACTACTACAAGGCTCCGTTATAATAAGCTAGAATAACTAAAATAAAAACTAATTTTTACCTTTTAAAGGGCCTAAAACTCTAACGTATATAGACTGCTAATTAATTAAGAAATTAATTACTAATTAACAAAATGTTATCCTTTATAGATGGCCTAAATTGCTAGCAGTTAACGCAATTAGTACGTAGTTAAAGGCATTAACTAACTTAACTAACTAGCCTATACTGAGTTTTTAATATATAGCCTACGTATAGCCTATATAATTAACGATTTTGTTTTATCTATATATATACTTATAAAATATTATATTATTATTGATTCTATTTATCGCCCGATTTGGTCCCTTTTAGGTCTATATAGGCTACTACCTTCTATATAGGAAAAAGACCCTATAAGGGGAAAAACCTAGGTATTTCCTTTTAGCTAGTTCTACGCGTTCCACCTTTGCCTAGCTAGTGTATTTCTATATCTTTACGTCTGCCTTACGTACTATGCTTTTTAGGTATATTAGAAGATCTAAGGGGGGGGGGAGTATAGCAGTTCGCCAGCCTGCTGCCTAGGTAATTAAGGCACTAGCGCAGCGATACAACGCGCGCAAGCCTATACAATTAGTAGTTTATAAATAAGAATTTAAAGCTAGAGAAAGGAAAGGAAAAGAAAAAGAGCAGCGCCATTTAAAGTGTAACGGAACCTTATAGCAAGAACTACAGTGGGTCCTGTTATTGGGCTAGGTATATAGGTAAGAACAAATCAACAACGTAATAATAACTGGTGGAGTAGTTGCCCAACAGATTAACTCCAATTATATTCTAAGATTCACTATAAGGAGAGAACTATCTACGGTAGGGACTAAGGTCCTTTAAATACATAACCATACTCCTAAGAAATCCTCTCTTATACATAAGGTACGTAAGGTACGTAAGGTATATAACAGACCTTATAGACCTCACAGACCTTACAGAGCAAGTTATATAACCTTGGTTACCATTCCTCGTCATATAGCTCCACTAGCTCTATCCTAGACCGTACCTATATTAACTAACTAGCTTCTGCTAACTCCTCTCCAAGTAGTTATAACACTCTACTTAAAGCGTCTATAACACTATCTCCCTCCTCTTTATCTTCGTCCTTAAAGATTCCTAACATCTCTAAGTTGTCTACTAGAGGTATAATGTCCGTCTAATTAATCTGGTTAATATCTTTACTTATTATACCTAAAGCATCTTCTTCTTCTTCGTTCTAACGACGTGCCTGTACTATAGCTGCCATACTATCACTTAGTGAAGTTATACCGTCTCTATATTCTCATTGTATAAAAGAGGGGTTAGTGTGTGTTATACTAGTAAGTCCTTTATCTCAACAACCCTCTTCCTGCTTAGAGTATACTAAGTCAAACATTTAATTGCTATACAACGTTCGTTTGGTTTCTAACGCTAAATATATATATCCTATAACTCTTAACAGTCTTCTAGTTCCCTAAGTAACTTATTATAGGGTCTTGTGTTTAATCTACTACTGCAAAACTTAACGGTAAGCTCTTAAGCGCCTTAGATAAACTTTATTATTTACAGGAAGCAGAGCAGGAGGCTACAGCTGCTTAACAGCATACCCTTAAAGCCCGTCTATCAGCCTCTGCCTATCTTCTCTATCTTAAGAAAGTGCGTGAGAAGGTTTATTCTAAGAAGTAGAAACTTATTTAACAGGGTCTTAACAAGTTAGGTAATAAAAGGACTAGCTCTCCTCCTATAAGGGAAACAACTCTAAGTAGCTTAGCAATTGCTCCTCTTAGGTCCCCCTTAGGTAACTTATTCTTTAGCAATCCTTTTTTAACGCTCCCTAACCTACTTTTTTTTAATACTCCTTTACCTTTCCTATAGCGTTCTTTACGTTGCTTAGTAGTTCCTAGGTAGTCTCACTATAGCCTATCTACTTTACTTTGTACTACATTTCATTATCTATATCCTTATAACTGATGATTTTTAAAACTTGCCATTTATCTTCCTCTTGTCCTCTATACATATCTACTTTATAGACTAGTAGCTTAATATTCCCGTGTACTAGCTCTAGTATTATAATATGTTATATAGGGTAGATCTTCATTTTGGCTAGTAGGTTTAACTTATATATAACTAATAAAATTCTTTACTTAACTTTAAAAGGTCCTAGTCTAACATAGTCCAACTTCTTACTTAGTTGTTAACTTTTGAAATTTTTGTATAGTAGCTATACTTTATCCCCCTCCTTAAGATCTGGTCCCTTAGATCTCTTAGCATTATAGTACCTTTTTATTTGTTTTTATACTAGTTTAGCTGTTTCTATAAGGTTTTTATAAAGATTTATTAATATCTCCATTCTTTATTTAGCTATGCTACTCGTTTTCTTTGCTTAATATAGCGATAACAATATTCTTGGTTTATACCTGTAATTCGCCTTAAATAGTAATGTCCCCGTTCCTTCTTATAGTGTTGCATTATATATAAACTATGTAACTAGTAATAATAATACCCAATTGTTCTATGCGTAATTAATATAGTGCCTTAGATACTGTTCTAGTATCTAGTTTAGTCTTTCTATTTGTCCGTCCGTCTGCGGATAATACACTATAGATATTACTACGCAAACTCCCTATTCTGCCAGAAATACTTCCCAAAATACTACTACAAATCTTAGATCTCTGTCTAATATAATCTTATTTAGTGCTCTGTGTCTTATAAACACTTCTTTTATATAGATTCTAGCGATATCTTCTGCTAATATCTCTTTAGTATATGCTATAAAGTATCCCCACTTTATTAGCTTATCTACTATTACTAAAATCGTGTTATAATCTTGTCCTATAATAGAATCTCTTAACTTTAGTAACTTAATAATAAAGTCCTATAATATAACTTCCTATGGTCTTTCTGGTATTTTAATAGGTTGTAGCCCTCTATACAGCTTATACCTTGTTAGTTTATTCCTTTAGCAATCTAGACATTTCTTTATAACTTATCTTGCTAGTCCCCAGATTCCTTAAATAATATACTCCTCCTAAAGTCTTAACACTAAGCCTATAGCTCTATTATGTCCTTATATTATTCCCTTATAGAATTCCTTTATAAATTCTTCTGTAATAGACTTAGGCACATATATTGCTTCTCTATTTTTATATTACTTTAAGTCTAGATTCTCTACCTATACTTCTTAGATCTTTTATGTCTAATTACTCTCTAGTAACTTATAGATCTAACTTTCCTTAGTTGCTGTAATCTTTAGATAATTATACCTAATTAATCCGTTTTAATCCTTCCGCAATAAAGCTCCTAATAGCTTTTTATTACTTTGTAGTTTAGCTTTTCTGCTTAAAGCGTCTGCTTGTGTATTATCTGTACCCTTAGTATACTAAATTTTAAAATAGTATTCTGTAAGTATTTCCACCCATCTAACCTGTCTTTGGTTAAGTTCCTTTGTTATTAGGAATTCTGTAAGGTTCTTATAGTCCGTCTTAACTACAAATGGTTTCTCTATGCCTTGTAAAAATGCTCTCTATTCTTTAAGTACTGTAACTATACCTAATAACTCCTTGTTGTATATATCATAGTTTAACTCTAGTGGTGTTATCTTTTAACTATAGTATGCCACTGGGTGCCATCTATCTTAATATTTCTATATAAAGTATACCCCTAGTATAAAGTCTAATACATCTATTTCTACAACCGTCTTTAGACCTGGTTAATAGATCTTAAGAACTGGCTCCTAGGTAAATAACCCTTTAATTTTCTTAAATAGTTCTTATTACTCCTTTCCCTATGCCTACAGTTCTTCTTTCTTTGTTAACCATATAAGTGGCTTAATGTCCTTTAACTATTGCGCTATAAACCTTCTATAATAATTGCAAAACCCTAGGAATAACCTTAACTGTGTAATATTCTCTGGTTCCTGCTAATTTACTATAGCCTTAATCTTTTTTAGATCTATACTAAGTTGGCCTAGTTTAATAATAAATCTAACGAAATTGGTTTTCCTAGTAAAGAACTTATATTTCTTAATTGCTACTAGCATCTGTTCTTCTTGTAGTCTCTTTAAGACCTATTTAATATATTCTCTATATTCTTCCTTACTCTCTAAGTAGATAATAATGTTATTAAGGTATACTATAATAAATTTATCTAGGTGTTTTCCTAATACACTATTAATTTGCTTCTAGAATATTGCTAGTGCGTTTATAAGCCTAAATTATATAACTAATAGCTTATATAGTCCTTCCTTTAACCTAAAGGCTGCCTTCTATTTATCGCCTTTCTTAATTCTAATCTAATAGTATGCCTACCTCAGATCTATCTTTATAAAGATCTTTACGTTGCCTATCCTATCTTAGATTTTGCTAATTAAGGGTAAAGGATATCTATCCTTCCTAGTAATACTGTTTAACTATCTATAGTTTATACACATCCTAAGTTTTCTATTTTTCTTTAGGATGAATAGTACTGGATATTCTACTAATAACTATAATGGTCTAATATATCCCTTACGTAAGTTCTTCTGGATAAACTCCTTAAGCGCTACTAACTCCGTTTTAGTAAGCTTATAAATTAGAAAGAACTTTAGACTTATTCCCTCTTTTAATTCTATCTTATAGTCCTATACTACATACTTTAATAGCTTTTTACTTTCTGGTGACCATAACTTTTTACCATACTTATGGTATCTCTTTGGTATATAACTTAAGCCTTGCTTAGTCTCTTTATATATTACTCTAACTTGGTACTATACCAACTTGGTTTACTGTCGCACTTTACGCTATTAAGTATCCTTAATATTAACCTAACCTATAACCTAATTAATCTTTAGATTATACTCCTATAACTAAGGTATTCCTAGTATCGCCTTGTCCTGTCCCAACGGTAGGATATTAAAAGACATTCTAACTAGTCTTCCTTTAATAGTTAACTAAATAGGTCCTATTTTAAGATTAATAATACCTCCTCTATAGGCTATCTAATCTCCTAAAATTATTGTAAATAGATATAGATATTCCTTTTGTCTATATAGTAACCCTATCCTTTCTACTATTTTTAGTAATATATGGTTCCTAGTTACTCCACTATCTACTAATACTTTAAACTGCTAATCTTGCCATTTAGCTTATAAATTTAGGTATTAACCTTAAATTCCTTTAAGGGTCTAAGGCTCTAATACTGGTTCCCTCTAGTTCTATATGCCTCCCCTTTTCCTAACTATTAGCTACTAGATCCTGTTTATACTTAGTCCTGCTTAAGCTAATACTTAGTTCGTTTTTTTTCCTTTATATGCCATGGATAAGTGTTCTCTAGGCACTCCTACCACTATTATCTATCTAGGTATTCTTCCGTAAGGAATCTTCCTAGTTAAAGTATTAAGTCTCCTTAACCTTGTACTTCTACTGGGTGCTATCTATATATATACTTAGCGTTCCTAAACCACTTTTCCTCTAGTGCCTAATATATCCTTACTAGGTACTTCTGGTTCTTGTCTTTTAGTGCTCTATACATATTATATGTGTTATCTATATAAGCTATTCATAATAGTATATAATACGCTATATGTTTTGGGTTAACTCTTAGTTTATTTTTATTCTTAAGTTTAAACCTATACCTAGTTAACCTAACCACTGGTATCTTTACTGCGGGTACTAAGATTTATTACTTACTTCTCTAGTCCCTGGATCCTTCTTCTAGGTTCCTTAATATTATAATTAATGCTCCTTTAATATAACTTATGCGTTTCTCCATAATAGGTTAGTCTTAGACAACTTTTTTATCTAGCTATATATAAAAATCTGCCTATTTATTATTATGTTGTTGCCTATACCACTTTCTATATAACTGGTTTAGTGTATATGGTCTATCTATTAGAAAGTACCTTATTATCGCTGTATTGTGACATCCTTTAGTATGTCTTTTTTTAAACCTAGTTAGGATATCTAGATCCTCTTCTTATTCCAGTTTATTTAACCATTTTGCCCTAGGTGTTCCTGCACTTGGCCTATTAGTAACTCTTTATATAAGTGCTCTATCCCTTATATAACCTAGCGTAGCTAACCTCTTGTCTAGCTTTTGCTCTTACTATATAATAATTCTTGTTCTAAACTTATCCATAGTTTCTTATTTTCTGCGTCTTACAGCTAGATCTTTGTAGTCGTTTTGCTTTTTAATCCTTGTATTAACTATTTAATCTTTAGGCTAAATACTGCGTTTACCTAGGATTGCTAATGTTCTTATTTGTTCCCTAAACTTGTAGTTCTTAAACTTGCGTCCTATACTTATTTATTTATTACTAAACTAAGTCGCTATTCTTTCCTATTGGTTATCGTCCGTTATAGGTCCTTGGGTATGTTTTATCTTGTTTTAAAAATCTTAAGCTTTTTTTATCTCTTCTTAAGAATCTTAAGCCTATGGCCTTTTACCTTTATTAAGTGATGAGCTAGCACTAGCAGTTATCTACTTGCTTAGTTTCTTCTAAATATTACTCTTATTATCTTATAAAGCGATGGAAATTGTATCTAATAGTGTTATAATATCCATTACTAAACCTTGTTCTATAACGGTCTTAGTCTCTACTTTTATTTTAACTTCTTTGAGATCTACACGCTCCTAGTAAGCTGCCTTTATTGCCTTATTGTTAGTAAATGCTTCGCCTGTGTTAAACTTATTATCTTTAATGTCCGATCTACGAGCTAGTTTGTTGGTTCCTTTAAACTTAGATAACAATGGCTCCTATAGCCAATAGCTTACGCCGTACTTAGCGTCCTTATAAATTTAGTATACGTTGTTGTAACAATACGCAAAACTATTAATTAAACACTCTTTTATTCCTTACAGTGCACTGTTGTCCCTTTATATATATGTGCTATCTACTGGTCTGGTTCCCTTTACCGCGTAGTTACTCTAACCACCTCTATAGTCTTTGGCGAAATAACCTTATTTTCCGCAATTTATGTAAGCCCCATCTTTGAACCATTTTTCTTGCTATAGAGTCCGCCTAAATATCTTTTACTACTAAGATCCCTAGTTTGGCCTTTACTCTTAGGTCCTTTAATTACTTAATCCTCAACCTCTAGGTTTCTATAGTTTCTTTTCCCACCTTAGGTTTCTTTGGTACCGCTTAGGTCTATTAACTTTACGCCATTCTATGGTTTTTAACTCTATATCTATTATTATATACTCTACGCCTTATATAACTATAGAACTCTATCTTGCCCTCTTTTAGCTTGTTCCCTTTAATAGATCCTATTATTAATCTTTATTAACTAGTCTATTAACTCTCTTAGAGTGTCCATATTTTCTATTAGGATAATTACGTCCTGGACTTTAGCCTTAAGTCCCTATTTATACTACGCCATAAGCGCCCTATTATTCCACTTAACCTATATAGCTAGTGTTTGGAACTGTGTTGTATACTTAATTGCTAAAGTACGTTATACTAAGTTCTAAAGCTTTTGTTCCGCTATAATTGTGGCCTCTAGGTCTCTAAATATCTATATTAGTTATTCCGCAAACCTATTCTAACTAGTAAATATATACCGCACATCCTAGTTAGTAGTTGTTATGCTATTAGCCTATATTTCTATAAAATATGGGTTAAACTACTTAAGTGCCCTCCCTATTAGGAACAATCCTATATAGGCTACTTAATCCAACGATATTGCTAACTTCGCTCCTTCCTATATAACCTTAAAGTGCATCTATATAAGAAATCCCTTAAGCTTTAACTTCTCTCCTAAGAACCGTTTAATTAAAGGTAGCTTAATCTTTGCTACTCTAATTCCATTAATGCGTTCTTTAAGTATCCTATTATTGTCTTATAAGTGATTAACCATTTCCTATAACTAACCTCGCGTAACTACTTAAGAATCCCTATTATCTATACTGGTATCACCTAGCCCTGAGGTTGTGGCTGCCGTTAACATTATTGCGACTAGTGCTTTGGGTAGCATGTTATTTGATCTTGTTTAATACCATAACCTTGGTAGTAAATATATAACGGAACCTTATAGTAAGAACTACAGTGGGTCCTGTTATTGGGCTAGGTATATAGGTAAGAACAAATTAATAACGTAATAATAATTGGTGGAGTGGTTGCCTAATAGATTAACTCTAATTATATTCTGAGATTTACTACAAGGAGAGAACTATCTACGGTAGGGACTAAGGTCCTTTAAATACACAACTATACTCCTAAGAAATCCTCTCTTATATATAAGGTACGTAAGGTATGTAAGGTATATAACAGACCTCGCAGACCTTACAGACCTTATAGAGCAAGTCATGTGACCTCAGTTACTATTCCTCGTTATATAGCTCCACTAGCTCTATCCTAGACTGTGCCTATATTAACCAACTAGCTTCCGCCGACTCCTCTTTAAGTAGTTATAACACCGTACTTAAAGCGTCCGTAATATAAAGTAGGGTTTTTTTATACGGTCCTCTAGTTATATAACCACATCTCTTTACCAAGTTCTACTAAGTTCTACCAAATTCTACTAGTACTATAATATTACCCCCCCTCTAAAAAAAGTCTACCTTTAGGCTTTATTAGGAATAAAGCAGAAAGGGTAGCTATAATATTTGTAATTCTACTAAATTCTGCTAAATTCTGCTAGGTTTTTATAGGCTCTAAGTTTTTATTCTTTTAGTAACTTATTATCTTTATTATACTAATATTTTATTTATTTGTCTAGGTACTTTAGGGATTTAGGTAAACTAGGATATTAATTATAGAAAGCTTTTAGGAGTAGCTTATAAAATTCTAGATAGGGTACTAAATTAGGTCTAGGTTTGTCACGGAACCCTACCATAGGGGCCTCTATAGGAGAGCCCCGTGCTCTTGCGTACTTACCTTAGCAAGCTAACTAACATCTACCAAAATCACGTCTGAGAGCCTTTGGCGAGTTTTGTTAAAACTATAAGCAAAAATCTTAGTTTTAGTGGATTTATAAGAGGATTTCCTCTACAATATAATAAAATAAAGTTTTTAGAAGTTCATAAATATATCTTAGGAGGCTACTTTATATACCAAAGGCCTTAGAATGGCACTATATCCTCCTAAATCTAAGATTAATTTTGTTAAAGTTAAAATTCCCATTATTAAAAGCTTAAGCACTTTTTATATGGGCCCGTATAAGCTTATATAAAGGTATAAAATGCCTAAAATTTTATGATCTATAGAGCTAAATCTTCTGAGTAATTTGATATGATTTTTTACCTTAAAAGACGTTGTGGGGATGTTAATCAATTTTATTGGGGTTTGTGAGTTTTCCTTACTAAAAAAGCTTAGGTTTCCATACAAATCTCGCCAAAGCGCCTCAGACTAGGAAATCGATCAAATATCCGAAGGAGATTAGCGCGTCAGCGCAATCGATTTCTTGGTCTGAGCTTCTGAGGTAACTCACGTACACCTCGCGTACAGCTTACGTCAGCTACGTGTAGGTATATCACCTCCTTACGCCCTCGACCCTTACGATCGATTGTGCAACGTCTTGTAGACTCCTCAAATACATACGCTCTATAGCCACTACCCCCGCCCCGTAACAAGGTTATAGCCTTTCTAACTAATATAGTACCCTAACGTTCCCCTTATAAGTTTATAGGCTAGTATTTTTTTAACTTCCTATTTATTATTGCTATTAACTTAAATTAGTAAGGGGGATTTGTTCTTTTATCTAGGCAATAGGTTATTTATAGCTTTTTATAGCTTAACTAATAAGAAAATAGAGTAAACCTTAATTAAATCTAGGAGCTTTACTTTATATAAGTTACCTATCTTCTTAAAGACCTTATATAGTCCTATTATCTAACAGTTTAGCTTATATCTGGGCCGTCCTGTCTTTTAGTTCTTTATTATAACCTAAACTCTATCGCCTATAGTAAAGTTAGGTTCGCGCCTATACTTATTTACCTACTATTTTATTAATTTTTAGGCTTTTCCTAGATTTGTATAGGCTATTATTTAGGCTTCTTCTAAGCGCTTAGCGTTTTACTAGGCTTCCTTATAAAATTGTTTTTCGCATATAGTCTAGGGTTTATTTAGTTTTTCCTAGTTAAAGCTTATATAGGGTAAGTAGCCTATTTTTAGTTAGATAGGGGCAAATCCTATAAAGTTATAGGGTAAGGTTACTTGGGCATAGTCTATTAAGGATAGTAGTTTAGCCTAGTTATTTTAAAAGTAGTTAATAAAGGGCCGGAATCTCTAGTCTAAGTATTATAGTAGTACCTCCTTATAAGCATATTTTGGGCCCGCCATTTTATAAGCATATTGCGAGGATTTGCTTATATTAAGGTTTCACGTAATGCCAAGAAAGAGTATACAAATCTTGGCTAGGTTTAACGAAAGTAGGCCATTGGCGATAACTACTTAGTGTTTATAGCGCCCTTCTGCATAGCTAGCTGCCTTATATCTTGCTCTAGCTGCCAAAGCTTATCTAATTCGCTATTGCTATATTATTCCTTATATAGAATATAAATCTTTATAGCCTTAATTGCTTATTTAAGAGTTACCTTTAGTACTGGCTCTTTATTACTATCCTCGCTATTAGTTACCTCCTTTTAATTATTATAGGCCGCTAGAATCTGCTCTTTAATCTCTATATTATTATCCTTTATAACCTCTACTATAGGAATAAATTAGCTATAGCATTATTAGTAATATCTAGATACTAAGCTTAAATTGCCTATTAAATTACCTTTAGTATATCTATTCTAGATATTAGATCTTTACCCCTCTCTACCTCTTTAACTATAAACTATAGCTAGCTTCTTTTATAGTGTACTTTCTAGGCGGCAATAATACCTTAATTAAGAGGTTAATAGCGGGAGGTAATGTTAGGTAGTAGGAAAATAACCATAGTATTCTTAAGCTTAGTAGTAATATTACATTATAGCTGCTTATAGGCTAAATTATAAGCTAAGAAGTTGTCTATAATAAGGATAACTTTCCTATATATTTATTAGCAAATCTTATCTGGATTAATAATATAATCTTAGTAACTTACCTACTAGCCATCTACTTATTAAACCACTTAAAGTATTTTATTATAATATTAGTATTTATTTAGATCTTTTAGTTATTACACCAGAATATATTTATTACTTTAACTAAAGGGAGACGCGTAAGAGACCAGTAAAGATAATAGTAAGAGAGAGAAAGGAGCTAAAGTAGAGCATGTAAGAGTACTAGGAAACTATCTACTGTAATATAATACTGGTTAGACCAAAACTAAAGAGGTGTATAGGAGTTAAAGGTTTAGAGGCTGACTTAGGCAAGAGGAACCCAAGCCGTAGTATAGTTAACGCTATAGGAGGTAAATACCTAAGGGCTCTAAAAAGGCCTAATAAAGGCAGAAAATATAATAGCAACACTCTTAAGAATAGGAATAATAGGACTAAAAGATTGGCTTTACTAGGTAGGTGTCCTAGTAAGTAGCCTAAGATATAAATATAGCTAGCTAAGACAAACACCAAAATACGTAATACTATTATACACCCTACGCACTAACTAAGAAGTAATCCTCTTAGTAGCTGGCATAGAGAACTATAATATACTACTCTTAATATAAAAAGGTCTTAAGGCGGTTACTTAGTGGCTTATTAGCCGAAATATACTAGACTAGTTCCAGGTTGTAAAGGAAATAGTAATAGAAGGTAAAAAGGCGAGTAATAGGCGCCCCTTAATAACTCTATAGTAGTAGAGTAAAGTATATAATACTGGCGCGTCCGTAGGCTTATTACGGCAGCAGTAGTTCCTAAGAAGGTCAAAAAGTAAAGTAGTAGAGCATTATAGGTAACCTATAGGCGCTAAGTAGGCGAGTCCTAAAACGCGAGAAGATGGATTACGGGGTTTTCTTAAATGGAGTTTTCTCCCTATATATAAATAAGGAGTAGTCCGCGTGGGCCTAATAGGGATTTAAATTAGACGTTAAGCAATAAATAATAATAATTATTACTTTAACTTTAATATTTTTAAAGCAGCGAGGATTTTTTAACTTACTAATAAACTAGATCTTTAAGCGCTTACCTAAGGCACTATAAGTAACGTGTTTGACCACTTCCCGGGCCATACTAGTCCTTAGGCCACCCCAAAAAACCACTAAAAATTAGGAAAATCGCATCTTAATATCTTAATAACGGCTTAGTAATAAATTCTAAAATTTCATAATTAGCTTTTTATGCCTATTTTGAGACTCTTATCTAACTTTAAAAGTAATTTAGTAAGTGGTTATAGAGGAATAGCAATTCCACTTAAAATTGGGGGCCAAAACTTAATATCTTAACAACGGCTAGGCTTATTATTCCAGAACCTTAGCAGGAGTCTTAAAATAGGTATAAACGGCTAAATATAAAATTTTAGAATTTACTATTAAGCCGTTGTTAAGATATTAAAATGCGATTTTCCCAATTATTGGTAGTTTTTTAAGGTGGCCCGAGGACTGGTGTGGCCTGGGGAGTGGTCAAACACGTTATACATTACGGTAATATAGTCTTTCTTAATCTTTTGCCTAGGTAGCGGTTTAGTAATAAATAAGAAATCTAGTACGGCTTTAAAAAAGAGGCTAGTTTTATTATACTTATAGATATTATGGAGAGTAAACTAAGGAAGCTAGAGTTAAATAGCCTTAATTTTTTTTTATAGTTAATAGCGTTAGCAGAGCTAAGTTTACTATGCTTCTTAGTCTTCGCAATACTATACTTTCCCTAAAAGTTCTCTAGCCAGCTATTTAACTATTTAGGCTCCTTTTAATCCTTATAGTAAGGTATATAGTTATAGAAGTTTAAAACTATAGCCTTAAGAATAGCGCCCAAAATAATAATTCTCTCTTTTATCCGCTTTATTTAATTATAAAGTGCGATTTTAAGAACTTTATAGGGGTAAGTATAATGGTGTATATAAGAGGAGGTAGACAAAGCTTGCGAGGGAGTATTAAGGTACTTATACTTCTTACCAGTCCATTTAGACATAAAGGAGCGATTAATATCAATTTCAAGGACATTTTTAGCAAAATCTATAACTTATTACTATAATAGCCGCTTTCCACTAATAAGGATGGTATTATAGAACAAGCAAATGTATTTTTTATACTCTTTAGTATACTAAGTACGTCTTTTAGGGGCCATATTAGGTAAGAATGGCTGTATAAATGGCTTCCTTAATAGTAAGCATATTAGTATTTATGCGAAGCATATACTTATTACCAAGGATAGCCTAGAAAATTATTATTCCATTAACAAATATAGAAGGCGGTTAGAGTTATAAGCAAATATTGAGGATTTGCTTATATCGAATATGCTTATTAGCAGGTACTACTGTAATTTATAATCTCCGTCCAACCGTTTATTTAGAGGTAGTATACCGGTAAAAGCTTTAGCTTAATGCCTAAAATCTAGGTAACTCGTTCTGGAAGGCTAATATAAACTATGGCCTATAATTGGATATAATAGTATCTAGTAGCCTATAAATTTGATAGATATAGTAAATATACAGTTAGGTTACCTCTTTAGTATTAATATTCTTATTATAGGGAATTAAAAACAGTTGCTTATTGTGAGGGCGCGAAGAGGCTTTGGGGAAGATTCGAAGGAACAATATAAATTCTATCTAATCTAAGGGTATATAGCTCTTGCAAAGTACAAGACGTTGCGTAAAGAGGAGAAAGGAACATAGGAAGCTTGTAACTGAATATTCGAGGGTCCTGGCAGTAGATGCGTGGGCACGAGCGCACGTGGGTTTCGACAGGTTTTGACCATTTACCTATTAAATAAATGGACGGTTGTACCTAACTGATAAATATACTTAATAGATAAACGAACCGACGAATTAAATTAAAAGCTCGGAATATTAAAATAAGGTTTCGCTAAGATGCTAACCTAGGACCCTGCTTAACCTATTAAATTCTAAAAATAATAACTAATATAGACGGACCTTATTTAAAATTCAACCTTATCCTTAAAAGGCCATCTAATTAGATATAATAGTTCTTTATTATTTAAGATACTACTAAAACTAATAAGGTATGGCCGTATATTAACCTATTAAAGAAGAAAAATGAGCTTCTAAAGCTGGAGTTACCTAGTTAACCTATACTAAGAGACGTGCTTCCTACTGCTATATTAATAGCCAAGCTAGATCCAAACCAACTTATTGCCTATAATTAACTCTACGTGGAATATAAGGATAATATCTGTATATACTAGAAGCAAGAGCAAGCCACAAACAATATTAGCAATTATATCGTTTGCATAACATTGGTAGCCTACCTCCCTTTTATTAACGGCCTCGAAACGATACATAAACGCCTTTAAGCATTAAAGACTGTACTCGCCCCTACCACCTTAGGTTAAAAGTATAATATCCTTAATTAATATATGGTACTTAAAGCCTATAACAAAAAGCAGAATATTAAAAAATAGTTAAATAGCTGGAGGAATATCTATAAGCTAGTAAAATAATTAGAGCTTCCAGACGTATAGGGATTTAGGCCCTACTATAATTTCGTACAAGCCATTAAAGCCATCTCTTCTAGTGTTGTAGGAGCGCTAGAAGTAGACCTAATTAGAAAAAAACGGAAAAATAAAGAAGCCCCATTCATTATTAATCTGATTAAGGAATTTAAGGAGCACTATTATATATAGTAAGTATCTTCTGCTGCTGCTGCTAATAACTCTATATTTGCAACTCTTTAAGGCAACGCAAATTCTAATTCTAATTTAGACTCCAATGGTAATTCCAATTTAAATAGTAATTCCAATTTATAATGGAACAAGGAATGTATATGCGGCCTTATATATCGGTTTAACAAATGCTACTATATTGCTAAGTATAAGCGCCCTTAAGGATGGAGACTAAGGGTAGACGTCTAGAAGAAGGTAAATAAAACAATCTTATCTATACCTTGGATTAAAGGCATTGTTAACTATATCCAAAAAAGAGAATAGGAAGTAAAGGAGAATATAGAATCTATAATTAATTTTAATTCTAAAACCCTAGCTTCTACTAAACCGACTAGCTATACTACTGTGTTTAGTACTAATCAAATTCCATTTAAACTCTAGAATACCTAGATACTTAACGCTAGCGTAGATACCCACGTCTATAATAATAAAGAAGACTTTACCTTATACCTAGTAGTAAAAGACAACTACCTAATTATTAGTAGAAATTTAAAAAAAATATAAGCTTATGGAATAGTAACTATTACTATTAATACACCTATAGGGAAGTTAAAAATGAAGCTATCCTATATAGCACTCTTAAGAGCTACTAATAACGATATCTATTTTAACTTAGGATGAAATGTACTATACCATCTAGTAACTAGCGAAATAGTCTGCTATGCAAAACCACTAAGGGGCTACCAGGCACTAATGCACAGAGAGCCTATAAATACCCTAGACCTAACTTAATTAACCTTCTTAATAGGAAGATTTTAGCTAAGCTGAATGGCCCATAAACTAATTAGAGCTATAGCTACAAGATAGCATAAAATTCTCAGCTATATAGGACGTAATGCTATTATGCAGCTTCTAAAGCACGTTATTGGCACAGAGCTGACTAAAATTGAAACTAATAAATAAGCACCGCTTAAAATAAAATGTAAAGTTTACTTATTAGTAAAGTATATACAGCAGATCTCCTAAAGACGAGAATATAAATTTCTAGCTACTTAACCATTTAAATGGCTAGCATTTAATATTATTTACCTTGGAGTACTAGAATATAACAGCAATAGATATATTATGTATTTCTATTACATATATTCTAAATTTAACTTTATATATACCGCCAAGAATAGAGACAAAGCTACTATCCTACCTACTATTCGCAAGACTTACTGTTTAATTAAAATACGATTCTACTAAGATATTACCTTTTTCTAGAGCGATAATAAATAAGCATTTAGATAAACGGAAAACATCCTAGAGATGTGGTATGCAGATAAAGGCATTACCTTTAAATGCTAAGCACCATATACTAAAGAACAAAATAGTGGAGTAGAATAATCTGGACGAACCCTTATAGAATAATTAAGGTCTATGCAGCTAGAAGCATCTTTACCTCTATTTCTAGGACCAGAAGCTTTCCTTGCTACTAGTTATGCACTTAATTAAACACTAAATAAGCAACTAGGGTGGAAAACTCCGTATAAGGTCGCCTACGGCAAGCTGCTATTACTTACCTATATGCACAAATATGGTTGTAAGACCTATACGCTGAACAAATAAGTTAGAAAGGGAGATAAGCTAACTCCTTATGCATTAATTGGATACCTAGTTGGCTATAATTTAACTAATATCTACTGAATTTTAGATTTTAAGCCTTTGTAAAGTCATTTAAACTAAAGACGTTATATTTAACAAGACCTTATTTTATAACCCTAAGGGAAGTATTAGAAGATACTATTTAGATAATTAGTCTACCAAAACCTCTTTATAAGGATAAATTTAAGGACAAGTCTATCCTATATAGACCTACCTTAAATCTAGATTAAATAACTATACCTAAATTAAACGACTTAGCAGAGCTTATGGAATACGTTATCTTAGTTAACAGTTTAAGCTTATAGTTATATAGGCTTAGTTTCTTTTTAATTTAGTACGGGCCTATAAACTTTTAATTAAATTTCTTTAAGGGCCGTTAAGATTATAGGTTTTATATATTTAGGTAAACTATATTACCTTCTTTAAAGTCCCATCTAAAAGCTCATTCTTTATTTATATGCCATTTTTATACAGTTTAAGCGTATATTAATTTATATCGAAGATAGTATTCAATAAGGTGCAGCGGAGGTATAAGGGAATCAAATGCGTATATTAAGATGCATAGATAAGGTTGTTATGTATTTTTTATACTACTATTCTATAGGTAGATTTTAGTGGATTTTATAATCGCTTAGCTTATATAACTAATATTCGTAACTACCCTATGACTAGTTAGTTATAAATAATAACTAATATATTATAAGGGGACTTTATAAATAGGGAGCTATAAGGACACAATTGTGGAACAGGATAGATTGGTAAGAGAGACGAATCCTTAAGGGGGTAAGGCCTCTAGGATTGTGGAGACTATATACTACGGGCATATGCCTTTGGTATGTAACCGGCGACTAACTAAGGGGCGTCTAGAGGTTGTCCTAAGGGCAACCCAAGGTGACCGCAATAATATCCCTTATATATACCCCTTTATATTTAACTAACTTAATACTCTAAATAGACTTAATTAATTTTAATAACCTTTAACCTTAGCTGCTCTATAAACTTTATATAACTTATAGCTAAAAGAGGTTTAGTTAGACTATTAGCCGCTATCTCTAAACTTATAATATACTATAAATTAACCGTTTTTTTATAACGTACTCTTAAACAAAGTGGTGTTTAATATTAATATACTTTATCTGTTAATAAAACTTAGGGTTCTTAGCCAGGCTTAAAAAGCCTTAGTTGTTACCATATAGATATACCAACTTAATATTTATACCTAAGTATATTATCTGGCCTATAATCTGCTTTAGCCAAAGTGCTTTAGATCTAGCTTTAGCTAGAGCGTAATACTCTACCTTAGTAGTAGACTGTACTCCTATCTGCTATCTCTTTAATGAGTATAATATAACTCTACTGGTGAAGAAGTATATATGCCCTAAGACGGACTTCTGTATTAATTTATTACCTATAAAATCCGCATTTTAATATCCGTAAAGGAGTGTCTTTAGATTACCTACGTACCCCTAGTATTTAATTCCTAGGAGATTCGTGCCTTATAGGTATTAAAGTATCTAATTTATAGCTTTTATATACTGTAGAGAGGGGTTTAATAGAAATTGTAATAGTATAGAGACTTTGTATATAATATCTGGTCCAGTTTAAATTACTAGATATATTAGGGAGCCGATCTTTAATCTATAAAACTTAGTATCTTTAACCGTTGCCTGTTCATTAAAGGGTACTATAAATTTAGTAACTTTAGCTACTATTAGTATATTAACCGGATAACAATTCTCTATACTATATTGTTTAAGGATTTTGTTAATATATATATTCTAGCATAGGGTAATCGTCCTATCCTTCCTATTTTAAGTTATTTTTACCCCTATAAAGTATTCTATAGGGCCTAAATCCTCTATCTTAAATCTTCTTATTAGACTCTTCTTTAAAGCCTTAATTTTAGCCTTATCTTTACCAATAATTAATATATTATTAATATATGTAAAGATCAGTGTTGGGAATATATCACGTGTCGCCGCGGCACTAGCGTGGCGAGGAGCCTTAAGCTCCTCGCCCTTCCTCATTACAAGAATTAATAAGCTTTTAACCAACATTACTATAACCTACTCGAGTAGTCGTTATTGGTGAGTTACCCTATGTAACCAACACTGATTAGTGGTTGAACACACAGTCAACTACAGACTAGCTAGGTTTTCGAACAGAAGAGACAGTCTCGTGCAGGGGTGCTATATGCGCTTATATAGAATGGATCCCAGCGATACTGTGCTACCTTAGACTTGCGGAAAACTAGTAACAGAAGTATCACTAAGTACTAGGAGATACCAAGTTACGTCTATTACGCAGAACAATTACGTTTACGAAGATTTGGTTAAGTACTTTAGGTTAGAAGTATTACTAAACCTACAGTCCTAAGTTAACGTCTAAAACGCAAACAACCACCTTAACACCCTTTGTATACCTTCGCAGATTGTAGGATCACGATTAATACCAAACTGCATATTAAATAACCTTCATTTTCCTTATTTTTAATTAACGAAATAGTAGTTATTATGGCGTTAACCTACCTAAAGAAGTATGAGGAAGACATTAACCTAGAGATATGGAATACTAATATAGCTAACCTTAAAGATGTTAATAAACAAAACTTAAACGGATTCTTATTATACTGTATAGCATACTATAAAGACAGCGAATATAATGATACCATGCTATAGTACTATATAAAGGAGGACTTTGTTGGATGGATAAAGGGAACATAGACTCTTGCAAAGAAGGATATTATACAAGACTTCCGTAACTTCTTATGGGAGTATAGAGTGTTTGTACCTATGGATAGGGGTACTATTAGAGACAATATTTAGGAGCAGGTTATTAACGTAAAAGAAGAGCATAAATGGACTCTATAAGAGATTAAGCACCAACTACGCACTATAAGGAAGCTTAACTTACGATGGAATCCAAGCAATACACTAGCAGAAACGCTTCTACCCCTATCTTTAACTCCCCTATATTTACCAATTTAACCCGCAACTTTAACTACTGCCCTTTAGCAAGCACATAATCCCCCTGCTTCGCGAGCTAATAGCCTTTGGACTCCACCAACTAGACCTATATCCCCACTGCAGCCTGTAATGTAACTTCCTCCTCTATCTTAATCTCAAATCAGAGGCATTTCAAAATTGCTTACAGAACTTGCGAAGCTTTATTCAGATTAGGAGAATAAATTTAGTAGGGAATTATATGATATTCTTAATTCAAAACTGCGTATCTTCTATAACTGTTGCTAAAAGGTAGGAATAGAGTCTGATTAATACCATAACGCCTATTCTGTTATGCTTAAAGGCCAAGCTAGTACCTTTTATTATGATTATTTGGTAGGAAAAGGATACGATTTTAACCGCATAATATATAAGTTAAGGTGCCACTTTAAAACAGAAGAGAATAAGCAATAGTATATGTTGGAGTAGAGAGAGACTACCTTCCTAAGGATTATTACTACAAACCTAGGTGTTTCTCGGCTTAATTGTCTTCAAAAGCTCTTTAATTAACTTTAGATAATTTAGCGTGGTTTATCCAAATTATATTAAGAAGACTTCAGCCTACGCGATTAAGTTATTAGCGCATACTAAGGTATTAAAGAATGCAACCTTGCTCTCTTTAATCCTGTAAATACTTATAAAGGAGTATGTGCTTAATTAAGATCTTCTATTGGCACTGCTCTACGCTCTTAAGAAGTACAGCAATTTAACGCCTAACTCTAACCTACTTTAATTAACCCGACCAACCAACACAATTACAACTGGACTGATCGAACATATAGTGGCCGTGGTAGGCAATACGGCAGAGGGTACAATTAACGACTATAAGGCAAAGGGTAGAGGTCCTTATAGAGGTTTATTTTAAAGTAATCGCTAGAAGAAGTGCTATGTTTGTAAGAAACTAAATTGCTAGTTAACTAGGCATTCTCTTAATAAGCGAAAGGAGGTATATAACAAGTTTCGCCAGAGTATAAGAAACGTTAGAAATTATAAAGTCACTACGGCCTACTTCCAAAGCTTCCTGGTTCAATATAAAGGCGTAGAGGATCTTAAGGGTAAGGTTAATAAGGCCGAATAGCTTCTTATAGATATAGAAATTGAGGACTACTCTCCCAACTAATACTTTACTGAGTATAGTAAGGTAGATAGCATATAAACCATTGCTGTTCTTAATAACCAATCCACGCTCTATGCTATCACAAAGTTAGATATCTTTAATAAGCTAAAAAAGAGTTCTATATTCTCCTTTAATAACAGATACTCGGCGAATATCTTCTATAGTATTATGCCAGATACTGGAGCCGCAGGAGTATCTATAGTAGGAGAACCTTAAGTTCGAGCTCTTTAGTAGCTTAATAGCTCTATTTAGATTGACCAATTAACGGCAGGCCAATATATAATTCGTTTTAGCAAGGGTACTGCAATCTCTCTTAGCATAATTAGGGTTAAAACCCCCTTAGGGTATATTATCTTTTACATTATTCCCATAAATACCCCATTTCTATTTTGCATTGGAGACATGGATAAATTAGGCGTTAAGCTTAATAACCTCAAGAATGTACTTGTTTAGGGAGATAATTGGGTGCCCGTTATACGCAAATGGGGTCACCCCTAGTTGCTCCTTTATTAACTAGAAAAGAGTGTTGCTTAAAGCCACTTAACCAAGTTAGAGCTATATTAACTACACCGTTGTTTTAGCTACCTATCCGTTTACTAATTACTTAGGGTTCTTCAGCAAGTAGGTTATAAAGTTAAGGTTAAGGCGATTGAATATCTTATAAAGTACTGCTATTACTACTAAATAAACTAGAAGTCCCCTAGCCGATTTAAGTTTACCCTTAAAGATAACTATAACTTTAACTTCTGTATTACTATTAATGTTATATATCTTAGCGGCAAGCCAGTACTCTAAGTTGTTAACTTCTTAACCTCCTTCTAAGCCGCACATTTCTTAAAGGATATATTAGCTAGGAACGTATAGGATACTCTTTAATTATGCTAGATTAATATCTACCTAAGACCCCCTAATTAAATTGTTTATAATATAGGAAAGAACTTCTTATCTATAGAGTTTCGGTAATAGGTAAAGGCAATGGCAATTAAGGTCAAGGAAGTCCCTATTAAGGCACATAATAGTGTTAAAAAAGTGGAGCGATATCACGCGCCATTACGCCGCGTATATAAGATTATTTCTTTAGAACTAGAGAGCGCTAGCAAAGAGCTTATCTTGTAAATGGCTATTAAGGCTGTTAACGATTCCGCTGGCCTAAATAGGCTCGTACCTATATTACTAGTCTTTAATGCCTACCCTTAAATGGCTGACGATTCTCCACTATCTCCCTCTATTATGTAATAAGCTAAGGCTATCCGCAAGGTAATAAAGGAGGTCCGACGTCTCTACGCTACATGCCAGGTTAACGACGCACTAGGAATAAGAAATGGCCCAAATACCTTAACTATGCTTGATCTGCCACTCCAGTCTAAGGTATGCGTATGGCGTAAAAAGGGAGGATGGTCAGGCCCACATTAACTTATTGCAATTAATGGTTAAACTTGTACTATTTAGATGCCTTATGGACCCACTTAATTCCGTTTAACTATTATTAAGCCTTACTATAAAGATAACAGTTCTAAGCCTTTATAGGATGCCCTAAAAGATGCCCTAAAGGAGAACCACAATAAACGTACTCTAGAAGGCGACTACAATTCTAATATAATTGTAGTAGATATGCTGCAACCATAACGCGGTAGAGGTTGCCTAAAGGGATCACAAAATTGCTAACACCTTATTAATTTTAAAGAGCAATTTATTACTACCATTAAGAATGGAGTTAAGTTATTAATGGCCTTTATAACAGCTAAGGAGAAGGCTAACTTTAAGCTCGCAAAACAACTCTAAAAGGAAAGTTATATTATAACCCTTAGAGTTTCTTTCTAAGCTTCTAATAAGTAGAAAATTAATAGTCTTATTATAAGAGGAGTCTTTAAATTTAAGAAGTATAACCCTACTAAGTTTAATAGAGTTCGCATCTTTAAGTTAAGAATGGTTAATAAGATTAAGGGCAAAGCTACTAATACCCTATTTAAGAAATTAAGGCTTGTTATCTAAGGTTATAATAATAATAGTAAGGAGATAATTCTTACATAATCTCCTATAATTTAACGAGCTAGTTAGCGAGTTATTGTTGCGCTAGCTCCCTCCTTAATAAAGAATAGAATGGCGGTTTATTTATGAGATATTACTTAGGCCTATACCTAATTAGAGACGCACCTTTAGCGCTTAATATTAGCATACCTTCTAGAGCAAATTCGCCACTAATATCCCGAAGATACAATTATGGTTGTGCTTAAGCCATTATATAGAATTGCAGAGGCAGGAACCCATTGGTGGGCTACTTATAGTAAGCACTATAAAGAGAAGCTTTTAATAACTACTTCTATATTTAATCCCTGCTTCCTTATAACAACTATAGGAACTCTATTTAGAATTATTGGCATATAAACTAATAATATAATTATCTTGGGAGACGACCAATTCTTAGCTCTTAAAGAAGATAAGTTAGTAAAGGCAAATCTTATAGTAAAGCCAAAGAAAAAGCTTGACTTAAAAATACTATTACTCTTTAATAGATGCATCCTTTCCCTAAACAAGGATTCTATTGCTTTGCGCCAGAAGGGTTAAGGTAAGAAGATTAACGTTGTTAATGTTAATTCTCTAAAGCAAGAATATGTGGAGTAACGCGCTTATAGAGCTTATATTGCTTCTATCTGTTAACCCAAGGCTTTATTTAATCTCTCTGTTACCGCTTAACACTAGAAACTAACTAAGGATAATATTCTTGCCCTAAATAAGCGTCTTTTCTGGCAAATGAACTATCTTAATTAGGGACTACTCTATATACCTATTAATCTTCCCACCGCTAAGCTCTTTATATTTGTTAATAGATTGTTTGTAAACAACAAAGATTTTAGCTCCTAGCTAGGATATAAGATTATTATCGCGAACGAATCTACTAGAGAGAATAACTTTATAATCTATAGCAATCTTATTTACTAGAGCTTAACTAAGAGTAAGCGTATTACTTAAAGCGTTCTAGCGTTAGAGATATATAGAATGGTTAGCGGAGTTAATATAGTAATTGCAATTAGAACTACCCTAAAAATAATTATAGATTAACTTAAGCTTCCTGTTATCCCTATAATTGTGTATACCAACTTATATTCCCTCTATAAGTATTTAGTTAAGCTTGGTACCACAAAGGAAAAGCGCCTTATAATTGATATTATGGTACTTTGGCAATCCTACGAGCGGCAAGAACTCTTTAAAATTTAATGGATTAATGGCCAAGATAACCTGGTAGATATAATAATAAAGGCAAACCTAAACAAGGCTCTAGAAATGTTTGTTAACACAAACACTCTATATATGCGAGTTAAAGGTTGGGTTAAAAGGGAGTAAGAGCAAGACTTTGTGACGATGCTAGAGTATACCACCTGCGGTATTCTGCGGACCCTGACTTTAAGCCAGCCAATTAGGATTTTCCATACCCGGCATAGAAAATCGCCATTGGCTTGCTTATACTTAGCGCCTTGGCGGCCTTAATATAATATCTACCCTAACTTCCAATAACTAATTAGGATTTTCCATCCCCGAGATAGAAAATCGCTATTGGTTCGCTTACTATTAGCGCCTTGGCGGCCCTTGCGACATATCTTCCTACTACTCCCTAATAATTCTTTTTTGGTTTAAAGGCATTTATGCGAGCCGTCATATATTGCAATGGCAATAGTGAGTAAGGAGAATTGATATTTGTTATGCTGGTCAAGCGGTATATATATATAGGTGGCAACTATAAAAGAAGAATTGCTAGTGTTAGGAATATATCACGTGTCGCTGCGGCACTAGTGTGGCGAGGAGCCTTAAGCTCCTTGCCCTTCCTTATTACAAGAATCAATAAGCTTTTAACTAACATCACTGTAACCTACTCGAGTAGTCGTTATTGGTAAGTCACCCTATGTGACCAACAATTAGAATTCCTATTAACTTATTAATATATATATATTAGTTACTAGTATACATTTTAAATCCTAATTACTAAAGCGCAGAGGCTAATTCCTTTTACTATAGTTAAGGTGCCTATTTTAGACTATATAGCGCTTTTAGGAACTTACATGCCTATTTAAGTGCATTCTTTAAAATCTCCTTGTTAATTTCCCAATTAGGTGGTACTTTTATATAGATATTTATATTAGCGGTTAAGTTTAGGAGAGCTCTAACTATATCTATCTACTTAATCTCTAAGTTAAATAGAGCTATAAGGGCGACTGCTAGCTTTTATATAACATTCTTATATAACGTGGTTCACCACCGAGCCGATTAACCCACCGAGCCGATCGCATTAAAACCCCACCAAAATCGCGATTTTTTAACCTTTGTAAATCAACCAATTCTTAATAAATATTAATGCAAATATAATAGTGGCTTATTAATATAATAACTAACCTATAGAAAAAGTATTAAAAATCTTATATAAGTGGAAGTAGGTTAAATAGGAAAAGTGAAGTAATTATATCCTACTTCTCCTATTTAAAGTACTTCCGTTTATATAAAGTGTCTTTAAAAAATATAAAAAGCTTAGCAATTATATTAATAAGCCACTATTAAATTTGCATTAATATTTATTAAAAATTGGTTGATTTACAAAGGTTAAAAAATCGCGATTTTGGTGGGGTTTTAAGTAATCGGCTCGGTGAGTTAATCGGCTCGGTGGTAAACCACGTTACTCTTATAAATATTTAGTTAAAGTCCTTTCTATACTACTGTCTAAACCCTTTAATAACCTATCTTGCCTTTTGCTTTAGGATGTTGCCATCTTTATCCCTCTTAGTCTTTAGGACAAGCTTTTCTAAAAGTACCTTAATACCTTTTAGTAGCTTTAATTGTCTAAAAAGCTTCTAGGTTCCCTTGCAAATTAGGCATTAATGCTCCTTAATTGCCTTCTTCTATTCTGGCTAATTGGGCCTTATTCTTACCTTCTTAATTATCCTAGGATTATTATAGATTAACGATACTAGGCTAGCTATACATGCAGTATAGAATACTATATTTAATTTAGAGTTAAAGCTTAATTTTAGCCTTAATTAATAAGCGGTTTATTAAGTCTCTTTATTAAGCTTTAGGTTCGGGATATAGACCTTATTCTTTAAACCTTTAGGTTAACCCCTTAACTTAGGTGCCGTTTTAGTTTTAACTCTCTCCTAAGTAGTCTCTAGCAGTAATTTAGTATCATATTTTAATTTAGGTTTAATATTAGAGTTAATATCTAGTTCCTCTAAATCCTTATTAATTTAAAGCTTTGGCGTAATAGCCTTTTTAAATACTAATTAGGGTTAATACTTAATATTTCCAAGTATATTAGAAACTCTCTAATAAATTAGGTTACTATTTTATTAATCCTAATTCTTAGTACCCTTACCCCTATTTCTAGTAGGTATTAAAATATTAGTATTATCTTCTAATAGGGGCTTTATAATTAAGCCTCCTTTATTAAATCTAATATTTAGGGATTATATAATCCTGTTTTTAGTGGGTCCTTTTTTTAAAGGTATATATACCTTAAAGATATAGCTTCCTTTATAGCCTATAAGCATTCCTACCTTAGCCTATACGGCAACCTTCTGGCTAATAATTTAGCGCTTGTTTAGTATTTAGATATATATCTTATAGCTAAGTATCCGTAAATAAGCTATGGATAGTCTATTGTCTTAATTTAGGTAAAACTCATCTATAAAAGCTTTATATGGAGTTTTACCCTTTAATAAAGAGGTAGCTGTTTAATTAGTAATTAGTACCATTAACTTAAATATTAGTTGCCAAAGAAACTATAGAATGTCTATATTAATTATTATAGTTTATATACGCTTATGAAGAATACTATTTATTTATTTAGAAGTACCGTCTAGCTTTAGGTTATATAGTATAGTAAGCTTTACTACCTGCCTTAGATTTTCTGCAAGCTTAGCTAGCTTCTTTAGGCTATATTCTTTACCCCTATCTATACGCCACTTTTTAATAACTCTTTTAAATTAATTCTTTACTATCTATTAGTATTTAACTAGAGCATTATATACGCCGTTCTTTAACTTATAGAAATAAGCCCACCGTACTAAAGTTGCCTTTTAGTAAATACTATAGTATACTTCTTCTTTCTAATGCCTTAAGGGGTAATTATTACTATATTAATATACACTTTATTAAATACTTTTAGATCTTGCAATTTAGCGTATTTTTATATATGCCTTATAGCTTTTCCTTTCTTGTATAGATTATAGAGTCTGAAGTCTTTGTCCTCCTATTATATAGCGCCCAGCTCTTCTTTCTTAAGGGTAATACCTTTAACTAATCTAGAGGTCTTCTATATATTCTTAAGGCTAAGATATCTAAAGCGGCAATACTAAAGTTAAATTAATATCTCTAATAGCTCTTTTTATGTAACTATAGAGAATATATATATGCGGGGTACTTTAATAATTATTATATCTTTATTAAATTAGAATATGCTAAGGCTTTCTTTATTAACTATAAGGTTTCTATCTTTAATTTAAATATTACCCCTACCTAAGAACTTTCTAGCTTTAAAGATGTTAATGCCACAGTTTCGTAGATACCGCACCTTATTAAGATTTAGTATATGCGTCTCTTCTATATCTATAGCATAGATAATTATTCTCTTACTAAAGACAAGTGGCGTAGCTTCTCTACTTGCTATTATAGTGGTGTAAATTGGACGTCGGCCACTATCCTGGCATTTTCCTATGTATTTATAGAGCCTTCGGCTTCCCTCCTTAGATAATTACGAACCTACTAGTTACTGGAAATACATTCTTTTCTTTCTTTCTTACTGACTGCTTTACTAACTAATTACGACTAACCGACCGACCGACTAACCGACCAATAGACAGACCGCCAACACCGTAACTTCCCATCTAAGAGAAACCGTACCCTCTTACACTATATTAATTAATGGTAGAGATGCTGGTATATATATACTAGTATTAAAGTTGTTAATTAATTTAGTAATATAGGTTTTGGCTCTAGTATTAAACAGTATTCCTTTCTACTTAATTAGTAATTAATTCTTCCTATTTAGGTATATGTAGAGGTGCCCTAACTCTTTATTTATAAATATGCGAGTATTGCTATTATCTAAGTTATTGCTAGGTTCTTTCTTCCTACTCTTGCTACCTAACTTCTTTTTACTAGGTTCTTAATATAGAATAAACTTCTTACCTATCTTTTCTTCCTATTTATAATATAACTTCTTATTTATAATAAAGTAGTTTTTAGGTTTATAACGGGCGTTTAGTTTCTTATAGTTTCTTATAGTTCTTTCCCTTACTTTTCTCCCTATCCTCCTTTACCTTTTATTTGCCCTTCTTATTAGGCTTCCCCCTATATAGTACACCTCCCTTAGCCTTCTTATCCTTATTTTATGCCTTATTTATAATATCTTTAATTAGGGCGGAGAGTAATAATTAAGTTAATTCCTTTTAAGAGTTTAATTGCTATTATTCTGCCTAGATAGGCTATATATTAGATAGGGCCATAATAAAAAGAATTAGATATATAATTTAGGTAGGGAAATGTAAAGATTCGCTAGCTTTTTAATAGCTTTCTTAAATGCGATAATAAAGTGCTTAAGATTAGGGTAGTTATTATACTTAATCTTTATATATAATTTAATAGCGTTATAGCTGAGAACTGCTCTAGTTCTCTTATACTAAGCCTATAGAGTTACTTATATCTTATACGCTAACTTATATCCTACTAGTATCTATATAGGGGTACTCTTAATATTAAGCTTAATAATAATCTTTATACTTAAATCTTTAGCTTTTTATGTTAGCTATGCTGCTAGCTTTATCTTATTAACTTTCTTATTAAACTTATCTACATATTTAGATGCTTTTCCCTTTTTATAAATATAACGTCTTAATCCATTTATAACGGCAATATCCTCCATTATTTTCTTCTATATAATATAGTTCACCTCTCCCTTTAGCTTTATGCCATTAGGCAGTAGGTTCTTACTACTACTACTTTTGCTTATTTTAAGTGCAGTAATTAAATATTAAGTTAATTGTGGACTTACTGTATTCGTGTCGTGGTATTATAATTAAGATTATTATAATTGGTTTTAATCATTGTCTATGTCTTAAGTTATTAGTAGCTAGTATATTGTCACGGAACCCTACCGCAGGGGCCTCCATAGGAGAGCCCCGTGCTCTTACATACACCTTGCGTACAGCTTACGTCAGCTACGCGTAGGTATATCACCTCCTTACGCCCCCGACCCTTACAATCGATCGCGTAACGTCTTGTAGACTCCTTAAATACATATATCTTATAGCCACTGCCCCCGTCCCATAACATTACGTTGCGCCTTTTTACCACCGACGCTTAGCCTACAACTAATTCTACATCTCTATAACACTATAGGCGTTGCCAGAAGCAGTATGTCTATAAGTTACCTTACTTTATACTTCTAAGGAACCCATAATAGTAAGATAATATTCCTTACTAGCCAATATATTAAACCTAAAGAACAATTTAATACCTATACTTAACCTACAACGCCAATCAATTCCAGGAGAATTTGATTTATTAGCCCTAGCCTTAACCCCTAAGGAGGGGGATACTAATAATATCTTATCTTTTATTAACTATATAACTATAGACAAGCAAGTAAAAGGGCTACTACTTATTAAAATTAAAATATAAGACGCCGAGACGTTTATAAAAATGGTAGCATAAGAACCTAATAAATACTACCGCTTTCTATAGAACTACTACCTAAGGCTTATATAAGCTGAGATACATACTACCTAAGGTTGTGATATTATTTAAGACCTATAAGCCCATAAAGCGCTCGCCGATAATATATGTTAAGAAACTAAAGATAACCTCTACGTATTTAAATATAATATCTAAAAGTTAAAGAAGGCTAAGATTATACTTATTGCTACGGTTACTAAAAACGAGGGCATAATTAAGTACCTATAATCTTAGCTTAATAAGCACATTTATAATAATGCTAAATACCTCTCTACTATATATAACGCTGCCTAAGTCTCTACGCCCCTAGCAACCTTACCTACTTAACGCTTAATAGAGGGTTAGCGCTAAACAGCTTTACCTAATAGGAATCCCTACTAAAGCAGCGATAATAAAAGCTATAATAATTAAACCTAAACTACTACTATAGGGTCTAATGCACGTTACCCTAATCCCCTAATCTTTTAGGGGGACTATAAGGAATACAGCTACTAAAAGATATAAATCCGCGAGAAACTAACTTAGAGCGCCTACCTTTTTCCTATAAAAGATATTAAAATTAGCTATATTATTAGGCGAATAAAGGGTATATTATTTAACTAACTCTTCGCCTAATGGGAGACTAATAGCCTTTAGAAGTGGCAGTCCCACTAAGAAGTTCTTAATAATCTTAACCTAATATACCATGACTATAACCTACTGGCTGTTAGGGCGTAAAGAGGCTTTAGGGAAGATTTAAAGGAATAATATAAATTATATCTAAATCTAAGGATATATAGCTATGATAGAGAACAAGACATTGCATAAAGAAGAGAAAGACATAACGAGAGAATTATATAATTAAACAGTTAGGGGTCTTAGTAGTTAATATATATATATATATATACGCACGCGGTCTTTAACAGACTTTAATATTACAGCGCTAATAAAAAACGGTAGATTATAGTAAACAATTATAGATAGTTATAGGCAGTTATAAATAGGTGTAAACAGTTATAGACAGTTGCAGATAGTTATAGATAGTTTTAAATAGTTATCTATTAAGTGTTTTACTAAGACATTCCTACTATAACTAGGCTAGTCCTATTATAGTCCCCCCCTGCCCCCTTTAGCTAAAGGTTTAAAACAATTTAATTTAGTTAAGAATTTATAACTTATTATATTATAACGTATTCCATCACCGAGTGTCCGACATCACCGAGTGTCCGATAATTTCCTTGGCGTCCACCATCTACCTTTACACGACTATATCTTAACAAAACAATATACAATCCATTTAAAAAAAATGGTA
>Ga0307507_10002477_pt1 | contig 38600 bp, 25 predicted proteins | sample 7_EM_MG_FD_207223 | JGI IMG/M metagenome (GOLD analysis project Ga0307507, IMG submission 207223) | Populus trichocarpa ectomycorrhiza microbial communities from riparian zone in the Pacific Northwest, United States - 7_EM | ecosystem: Host-associated > Plants > Roots > Unclassified | place...
ATAACACGTACCTTACGTACAAGAGAGGATTTCTTAGGAGTATGGTTGTGTATTTAAAGGACCTCAGTCCCTACCGTAGATAGTTCTCTCCTTGTAGTGAATCTTAGAATATAATTGGAGTTAATCTGTTGGGCAACCACTCCACCAGTTGTTATTATGTTGTTGTTTTGTTCGTACCTATATACCTAGCCCAATAATAGAACCTACTGTAGTCTAAGCTACAAGGTTCCGTTACAGAAAGACTATCCCCTACTTAAGCAATTCTAATTTAACAACGCTAGGAAGACAAATTAAGGTGCTTCTAAGGTAGAGGAAGTAGGGAATATAGTAATAGCTAAGAAAGAATTTAATAGTGATTTAATCTACCTTAACCCTAACCCTAAACGTGCTATGCTTACAACGACGTCTCTAGCTTGGGCTCTTGACTTAGGAGCAACTAAGCACTTTACTAGTAACTAATCAGACCTAATATACTTAAAAAGATAGAATACGCCACGACAGGTCTGTACTGTAAATGGGACCGTTGTCCCTACTATAGGCTACGGTTAAGTTCAAATTGGTACCCTAAAGCTAAAAGATAACTCTTACTTAGGAAGGCTACTTGATTATATTTAACCCAGACAATCAAGCTACTAGTAAGCATAAATTAGGTATAATGTTTAAGGCCACTACAAGGAACAACCTCTACGTACTATAAGAGCATTAGGAAGCATTTAATGCGATAGCAGAAGCACACAATTTATAACCAAACGTTAGTGAAATAAATGCTGAGCTATAGCACCGCCAAACTGGATATATGAATTATAGTAACCTATTTAAGCTACAGCACTCCTTACTGGGCATAAAGCTTAAGAAGAGAGTAGTACTAGTTAGTAAGAGCACGTGCGAAGCTTATCTAGCTAGGAAGATGCAAGAAATACTAAGCAAGAAGATAACTAAACGCGAGAAGATACCTGGTTAAGGGCTACACCTAAATACTATAGGACGAATTGGTATATTAATTAAAGGTTATAACTACTACCTCCTAGCCCTAAACAACGCTACACGCTATACTTAGGTTATTCCTCTTAAAACCCTCCAAATTAAAAAGGTACTGCCGTATATTAAAGAGATTATTGTAAGAGTAGAGAGATTTACTAGGACTAAAGCTACATGGATTTAAGCGGATAACAAAAAGGGGGGGTTTGGCTATAGATTTTAAGATAAACTAATACTCTAGGGTATTAATTTTAAACCTTGTCCACCATATAAGCACTTATATAATAGCGTAATTAAGCGCGCGATCTATATAGTTAACTATAAGACAAGGTCACTTCTATTTTAAAGAAATATACTAGTTGAACTCTGGTGCTATGCAGTTAAGCATGCTATCTAGATTAAGAATTGAGTACCTACCTTAGTACTTCCATTTAATAATAAGTATAGTGGTGCTATTATACCCTATGAGGTATACACCTAATAAGTTCCTAATTTAAAGAATTTAGTTATTTTTAGGTATTACGCCAATCTAATTAATACACTTAAGAAACACCCTAGGAAGTATAATTTAAGAATAAAACCTAACTACGTTTTTATTAGATTAAAAGGGAGTAGTTAATTTAAGATAATAAACCTACATACCCAAGCAATTAAGCTATTTGGAGATGCTAAAGTGAATAAGTATAGGTTCCCTTATAGAGCACCTTAGGTGCAAGCTACGAGACATAGTAACTAAGTAGGCCGCTTAAATTAAGTGGGAAGCCTAGGTTAAGATTAAGCGGGACACTTAAATCACGCTATAAGCTAAGCCGCGAACTAACCTATACCTCCCCCTACTACCTTAAATACGCTAATAGAGACTCTAGTTATAAGAACTATAAGTAGGCCAAATAGTAACTAAGTAGGCCGCTCCGAATAAGTGGGAAGCCTAGGTTAAGACCAAGTAGGCCGCTCTAATTAAGTAGAAAGCCTAGGTTAAGATTAAGTAGGACACTTAAATTAAGGTAATGCTAAGGGTGGGACGCCTATATAAAGCACATTAATATATATTCCTTATGCGTAGAGAACAAGGTCTGGAAGGTTACCAAATATAAGGGTTTTTAATAATACGGTAGTTTAGTTAGTAATAGCTATAAAAGCTGTTTACCTAGAAGCTAAGAACACTACCTCCTTAGGAGCACCTATAGTACCGTTTAACGCTATTAAGCTAGATTAGGCCTTAAGGGAGGACGCTCCTAGCTAAATAAAAGCTATCTTTAAAGAATTTCTCTTTCTTAAGAGAATGCACACCTATACTATTATAAGGGGGAGAGTACTAAAAGGAAGGTTATTACTCCTAAGCAAGCTAGTTCTAAAGCATAAGTATAATGCTAAGGGAGAAGTAATTCGCAAAAAGGCAAGACTGTCACGGCACAGTCCTGACGCGTACTGTCTCGTACTGTTTCCTACTGTTGGCTGGCCCACCACTAGCGCCTTGGCGGCTGCCTCTACTATTTATATACGATACCCCCTTTTACCTCCTTCTCCTCTTCATACCACAATGTAGTTATTCAGCCTATTAGCATTATAGCACTGTGACAGTTTATGGTATCTCCTCTTGCGCCCTATTGCGATCTTTATTCTCCCCAGTCCACTGTCTCTATTTTCCCAGTATAATCGCGACCCGGCGCGACCAATACTACTGTACCACAGTCCTAGACAATCTTAGTATTGTCCTAGATAATATTAGCATTATAGCCAGCCTTATAGATTTCAATTACCCTGCCTAGATCCCCCGAAATAGGTAACCAGAATACCCTGTTGGCGAATATACGCGAAGCGCTCGCCCGCCTCTTTGATACCTCCTACACTAACATTGCCTAGGCAATTAGGAGTGGTCTGGAGTACCCTAAGGACCTTAATGTGGTAGGAACATTTCAGCACCTCTCTATATATACAACCCTTTTAACTAGTATTGAGAGCGGTCTCCAAACAGTTTATAATAAAGGCCGGACTATAAAGTCCTAACTTAAAGAAGCTTAACACAGAATTAACTCCCTTAAGACACTTAAACTACGTGTAAAGCAATACAAACAGCAAGCTTCGGTATATACTAAGACTATATAAAGCCTAAGCTCTTAGATTACTACACTTACCCAAACCATTACTAATAAGAACACCGCTACTGGCTCTCCTCCCCTAGCTAAGCCCTGTAGAAAAAAGCGTAAAGCAAAAGACCCTACCCTATTTAATGGCAAGGGATCGCCAACTAAAAAGTAAGAAAAATTTAAAATATAGAAAATAAAGATCTAAGGCGTTTTCTATAGAGATGCAAAGTGCTTTAAGACCCTAATAGACGAAGTCCTCTATATATTAGATATGCTGATAGATAAGGCTTATGACTATATTAAGCATGGCCTTAATATGCTATATATATACCTAAACAACCTGAGTAAATAGGCCTTCTCTAACCGAGAGTCTATATTTGCGTATATAAAGAAGCACTATAAGACTATAGATACAACCCAAGCGGCTAAAAATAAATTAGATACCTTAAACTAAGGTAAGCGTAATTACTAGTTCTAAAAAGCAGAGCTTAATAAGTTAATAATAAAAGCAAATAAGACTAAGGAATAAAAGGTGGATCTGCTTAGGAAGAATATTTCGTCTAAGATAAAGGACTTAGCCCTTACCCTTAGCCGCAAAATTGACGATGCTGACTATAAGGGCTAGAGTAAGCAAATGGACGTGTTCGCTTATAACCTACAAAACCACGCCTACTACACTAAGCTAAATACCGCTAAGCTAAGTACCGCTGGCGGCTATCAACCTATACTACCTAATAATAATACCTTAGCACTAGCACTATAGAATGACCTAATGGACCTTAACGCCGTTAAATTTGGCGGCGGTAGTAGTAGCCTCCCTAACGACGTCTGAAGACATTGTATGGATAATAGACTCTACCTAGCATATAGTTAACCTGGCCACTAGAAAGATACTTACAACCCTAAAACAAACCTAAATCCCCTTTTAATGCTACCGCGCCAACCCCTTCCTAGCCGCGGCAGATTCTTTAGCAGAGGGATTAGTAACCGAAACAATAACCACGGACGGGGACATGGGTTTGGATATAGAGACCTATCCCCGCAATTCCCTTCCCTAATACAGCCCCAGCTAATAGTCCTGTATATAAACTACGGACAAGTGCTCCGTGCCGCTACTAACTATAAGACTGGCTATGTCCTTAGTAAAGTACCCCCTAGTATATATACACCGTCGGAGACTAATACGTTAGGATATACTAGCTAAGACCACAGCTATTAGCCAAGCCCTATAATCTAGTTATTAAAAGACTAACTCTTAGACTAAGTCACCTCTAAGGGTTAGAACTATATAGGAAGGAGGATAAAAGAATTAGATTTATGCTACTAGATTAGTTAGATCTTATTCTAAGTCAGCTACTACTTAACCTTAGAATAGTAAATAATGATAGGAATACCATTCTTATTTAGACCTACCTCTCCTCACTGCGCAACCCACTCCTATAAGTTTTCATTGAAACAGTAAGCCTTGTTAATAGTGGTAGTATAGCACTAGCGTTTGCAGACGAAGACTTGCTTATAAAAAAGCACAATATTATAATAAAAAGACTCCTAGTCCTAAAACTACTCTGCCTTACTAATAGACTTCCATCTAGCTTTATTACCCACTACTTTATAGCAAGAATGACAATTGGCCACTATATAGAATCTATACTCTTCTATATTATAAAGTTATTACCTTTAATACTAGTAATTCTTAGAATGCCCTAGCTTAAAAAGCATAACCTAAAACTAGACTTCCCCACTCTAGAGCTTAAATTTAACTCTAACTACTATGCCTATAACTGTCTCCTATGGTATATTCCTGACTGTGACTAAGTAGCACTATGCAGACGCATTATATGGCCAACGCTTAGATACTATTAGCTAATAGTAAAAAAGGTGCCTAACACTAGTAAGCCAATATACGCAGTAAATAAAATAGAGATTCTGGAAGACTGGACTACCGCCCTATTCCTAAAAAAATAAACACTACTAGAACTATAAGTCCCCTATATACACCCGCTTAACCTAGGTTAGCTAATAAGACACCTAACTTTAAGTTATTTACCGTACGCATATATAACCGCACGTATAATAGCCAAGGGCGTTACAGCTAAGACTAAAACTAGAGCAATTAAGACCTTTCCCCCGTAACGCCTAACCTTATACCCGTCTCCCGCGCGTACTGTGTAAGGCCGCCGCCTTGTTTCCGCCCCCCTAGGCCAACTGAGCCGTGCTAGCCTAGCCGTAGCACCAGAGAACTAGACATGCCCTAACCTGGACAATATTAAATGCATTTATGCCGTTAATTTTACCCAGTTCTGTAAACAAAAAGGCGTAAAGGTGATAAGGATCTATATAGCGGAGCTAGTAGAACTGGTTAAACAAGAAGAACACTAATAGCTACTTAAGAAGCTATCTATAGGCCTAATAGAAATACCAAACCTGTTAGAAAGGTCTTTCCGCCGGCTAATAGAAGGCGACTATATAATAGAGGAAGCCTATAAAGCGCTACCCCTTTATTTCTATGACTTCCTTAAGATAAACCTAAAAACTAAGTCTAAGTTTCTACGCCGGAAGATAGTTAATACTAATATTAAAAAAATTCTAAAAGGCAAACCAGGATTAACCTATGAGGATATTTTGTAATGCTTACTAAAAGAGTTTTATAAATATATTAAACACTTCCTCCCTAAGAACGCAGACAAGCTGCCCCCTCACCAACTATGGGACCACAAAATTGAGATTATACCAGGAAAGCAGGCCCTGTACTATAAAAATAGACCACTTTTACCCGCTAAACTTAGCTGTGTAAAGAAGTGGATTGACAAGATGCTGGATAAGGGTTTTATCCGCGAATTGACCTTACTAGCTACCGCACTACTTCTCCTTGTAGCGAAACCTGGCGGCGGTATACGAATCTACTATAACTACTAAGGCCTAAATATAGTTACTATTAAAAACCGATACCCACTGCTACTAGTCCGCGAGACACTTGACGCACTCTATAGTGCTAAGTACTTTACTAAGCTTAACGTAATTGCTGCGTTCAACCGGATCCGGATTGCAGAAGGCTATAAGTAGCTTACAGCATTTATTACCCGGTTTGGACTCTATAAGATACTAGTTACACTATTTAGTCTCTATAACGCGCCCACTACGTTCTAAAACTATATTAACTATGTTTTACACAACGCCCTTAATAACTACTGTACTGCGTATCTTAATAATGTCCTTGTCTTCTTAAAAACACGCGCCAAGCACATAAAATATATAAATAAAATTATTTAGAGACTTGGTAATGCTAGACTTTAGATTAATATTAATAAGTTTAAGTTTTATACTACCAAAACAAAATACCTTGGCTTAATTATCTCGACTAATGGCATAACTATAGACCCTAAGAAGGTGCAGGCCTTACAGGAATAAAAGGACCCAACGTTAGTTAAGGAACTATAGCAATTTCTTAGCTTCGCGAACTTCTACCGATAATTTATTTAAGGCTATTCTAAGGTAGTTAAGCCCATAACTAGGCTACTAAAAAAGAGTATTAGCTAGTTATAGGGCCCTAATTAAGTATAGGCATTCTAGACCCTAAAAACAGCGTTTACTAAAGCACCGGTCCTAGCGTATTACGACTATATAAAGAAGACTGTGGTAGAGATAGACGCCTTGAACTAGGCTTTAGGTGGAGTGCTCTATTAAGCTGACAAAAGTAATAAGCTTAAGCCAGTTGCATTTTTCTCTGCTAAGTACTTAGCCCCTAAATGCAACTATAAAATATACAATAAGGAGCTCCTAGCAATTGTTAAGGCACTAGAAGAATGGCGTCCCGAACTATAAGGAACTAAGTAGCCATTTGAAATTATTACGGACTATAAGAACCTTTAGACCTTTATAATAACGAAACAACTGAACTAGCGCCAAGTCCGCTGGGCTAAGTTTCTTTCCCAATTTAACTTTGTTATTACCTATAGGCCTAGCACTAAAGCTATAATCCCGGACGCTCTTAGCCGCCTCCTAGGTGTTACACCTGCTAATGCTAATAATAAATGTCTATGATACCAAGACCGCGTTGTCTTACTACTAAAGAAAGTTAACCCTACTATCCTAGAAGAACTACTAAGCGAATCCCAAGACCAGAGTATTAAAGACTTTATTATAGTAATAGACCCAGAGCCTAAGAAAAAACCCCTTAAGGAGCTTATTAAGAATGCCTATAAAGAGAATAAACTCGCTAGGAATATATTAACTGCACTACGCGAATGGGAAGACCGTAAAGCACGCCGTTAGCCTAAGCAGATTAGGAAGCTGCTCCGCTATAACAAATCCAAATGTTTAATTATTGACAGCCTAATCTACTATAGGAATTAAGTATTTGTCCCTAATTCACATAAACTCCAACTAGAAGTTGTATACCGCATGTATAGTTTGGGCCCTATGGGTCACCTAGGCCGCGTTAAGACACTAGACCTCCTTAATCGAACATATTAGTGGCTAGGTATTTCACAGTTTATAGCTACCTTTATAAAAGACTGCGCTCTCTACTTTTGCATAAAGACTCTATATTTAGCACCACCCGGTTTTCTAAAACCACTAGAACTACCAGTCCGCCCATAGACCGATATCTCTATTAACTATGTTATCGACCTACCTAAGTGCCTTTGTAACGGCAAAACATATAGATATATCTTTGTCGTTATTAACCGCCTAATAAAGATAAGACACTTTATTCCTATTACTAGCCTAGATACTAAGGAGCTTGTTAAAGTATTTATCCACACTATCTATAAGTTATACGGCGCTCTAAATACTATTATTTCTAATAGAGGCTCTTTATTTATTTCTAACTTCTAGCGTCGCCTAAATTAGCGCCTAAAGGTAACCCTAAGCCCTAGCTCTATATAGTACCCTAAAACGGATGGTCAAACCAAGATTGTTAATATAGCAATGAATAAGTACCTACGCGCCTTTATAAGCTTCACCCAAGACAACTGGGTAGATTGGCTCCCCCTTACCAAGTTTACCACAAATAACCAGGTTAATAAGACCACAGAAATCTCACTATTCTTTACTAACTATGGCTATAACCTACGTCTAGGCGTCAAACCAGTAGGCCCCTAGCCATCAGCCCTATCTATATATATAAAGAAGGAGTACTTATAAGCTAATACTATTGCTAACCACTTTAAGCGCATCTTAACCTAGCTTAAAGCCCTAGCTCATATCTCCCAGCAACGATATAAAGACAACGCTAATATAAAACGAGACAAAGGTATAATATTTAAAAAGGATGACATGGTTATGGTTAGCCTTAAAAATATAAAGACCAACCGGCCTAAAAGGAAGTAGGATAATAACTAGAACGGACCCTAGCCCGTCCTAGCTGCCTATAGAGGAGTAGTTGTAGTTGACCTCCTAGACTATATCTATATTAATAAGTCTTTCTATACTTCAAAAGTCCGCCTCTGGTTCCCTAAAGAGATCTCTGGTCAAGCACGCATTAATAAAGAGGAACGTTGTAATGTCACAGGCAGGATAGCCAAAAGGGATAATGACGGCAATATCACAGATAAGTGGGAATTTAAAAAGATCCTTAATATATATAATAAATAAATGGACAAGTATGGCTTAATATACTGTATCAAATGGAAATACTATAACGAGAAAACCTGGGAACCCGAGAAATCCCTAAAAGGGTATAAGCGCGCACTACTAAGGTTTTATAAACAACACCCTAAGAAGCTAGGACCCCCAGACTGGGCATAAAATAAGGGAGAGTTACGCCAAGGCCATGGCCGACCATAAAGGTAATTTATAGTGGTTAAGATCTTATAGAACTTTAACCGCCAGTCGAAGTTGTCTGATTGGTTGGTTTTTTGCCAAGAAGCGCTATATGGTGGCGGTGTGGAGTTCTGCCGATTTTATTCATTAAGCTGACCAATCAAGATTTTCCATACCCGGCATAGAAAATCGCTATTGGCTCGGTTAAGGGTGGTAAGCAGAAGTGATATCTTTGCAGCAAAAATAGGTTACTTGTTCGGTTTAGGGACCAAACCTTCTGGGAAGGGGAGTACTATCACGGCACAGTCCTAACGCGTACTGTCTCGTACTGTTTCCTACTGTTGGCTAGCCCACCACTAGCGCCTTGGCGGCTGCACCTACTATTTATATACAATACCCCCTTTTACCTCCTTCTCCTCTTTATACCACAATGTAGTTATTCAGCCTATTAGCATTACAGCACTGTGATAAAGACTGTGCATTTAGGGAGATAAGCAGACCCCTAATATTAATTATTTTAAGACATTTGCGTCTATTGTATAATATAACACCTTTAGGTTCCTAATGGTAAAGGTAGTAGCTGTTAGCAACTCAGTCAATCGAGGCACGAGTATGGGAAGAAGGACGCGCAAGCCTGTACAATTGGATTGTCTATAAACGAGGATCTAAAGCTAGAGAAAGGAAGGAGAAGAATAGCAGCGCCGCTTGATATTTTATGCGGTCCTTAAGTCACGTGACTCGCGTCTACTATAATTCACGTCTACTAAGATCCACCGTTTTCTACTAGCGCCGTAACATTACCCCCCCCTCCGAAAAAGCCTGCCCTCAGGCTTTATATGTCTGTATTATATCCGTGGGGTATTCTTGTCTTTATACTCAATAGGCAGCCTATCGTCTTCGCTATACCAGCACTCCATCTACTCGTTAAGGTACTTCGGGGGTCCGGGTTCGTTAGGGTATTAGTTATAGAATTCTTTAAGCTTCTAGGGGCAGCCTATAAAGTTTTAGGCGGGGTACTAGGTTAGGTCTAGATCATAGCCTTTCTATTGGATACGGTATCGTAGCATTCCTCATACTAGTTTATAGGCTAGTATTTTATTAACTTCCCATTCGTCGTCGCCATTAACTTAAATTGGTAGGGGAGGCTTATTCTTTTGTCTAGGTAGTGGGTTATTTACAGCCTTCCGTAGCTTATCTAGTAAAAAGATAGGGTAAACCTTAATTAAGTCTGGGAGCTTAACCTTATACAAGTTGCCTTCTTTATTAAGGATCTTATACGGTCCTGCTATCTTATAGTCTAGCTTGCGGCTAGGCCGTTCTGTCTTCTAGTTCTTTGTCATAACCCAGACCCTATCGTTTACTGTAAAGTCAGGCTCGCGCCTATGCTTATTTGCCTGCTGTTCTATCAATTTCTGGGCCTTTTCTAGGTTCTTACGGGCTACCATCCAGGCTTCTTCTAGGCGTTTAGCGTATTGCTAGGCTTCCTTATAAGATAGTTTTTCGCGTACAGTCTATGGGCCTTTTGGTCTATTCCAGTTAAAGCTAGTATAGGGTAAATATCCCATTTCTAGCTGGATAGGTGCAAACCCTATAGAGTTATAGGGTAGGGTTGCCTGGGCGTAGTCTATTAGGGGTAGTAGTTCGCCCTAGTTATCCTAAAAGTAGTTAATAAAGGGCCGGAGTCTCTAGTCTAGGTATTAATTTATAATCTCCGTCTAACCGTCTGTCTGGGGGTGGTATACTGTAGAAAGCTTTAGCTTAATGCTAAGGATCCAAGTAAACTTATTTTAGAAGGCCGATATAAACTGCGGCCTATAGTCGGATATAATAGTATCTAGTAGTCCGTAAATTCGGTAGACATAATAGATATATAGTTAGGCTACCTCCTTAGCATTAATATCCTTGTGACAGGGGATTAAGAACAGGCGCTTGCCAAAATAGTTAACTAGGATTATTACCATATTATATCCGTCACGGTCTATAGGCAGCTCGTGAAAGTCTATAGAGATATACTGCTAGGGGCGTTCTGGTATTAGGAGTGGCTTTAATAGTCCTAGGGTTTTATCTCGCGGAATTATAGACCTACGGCAGTTGTTGCAGTTCTATATATAACGGTTAATGTCCGTAACCATTCCGGGCCAGTAATATCGGTTACTAATAATTTTGCGGGTCTTATTCTTTCTAGGGTAGGCCGTAGAGACCTAGGCATGTACTTTAGTAATAAGCTAAGTCCGTAAGTTCTGTTCCTTTACTACTACTAGCCGTTCCTAATGCTTGAGTAATCCGTTTTTAAGGGACTAGGGGCTGGTAACGTTTTTTACCTTCTTACGGTACTCCTATAGAGAAGAGGTTGTACGGTTTATCTACAGCAATTTATCAATAAGGTTAAATCCTAAGGGGTTAATAGGATATATCTCGGCGCCTAAGAAGTCTATACTTAGTTCTACCTGTATCTGGGGGTTGAGGTGCTCTGGTCATAGTAGTATCTAGGTCCGTAATAAGATCTTTACAGCCGTCTGGTTACCTAGGTCCTGTTTACGCCTTATAAGAGTATCCGCACGGTTCGTAGCGCCTGGTTTATACATAATTAAGAAGTTAAACTAAGATAGGATATCCGCCTAGCGTGCCTATCGGGCCGTAAGAGCCTTAGTTATTATAAAGTATTCTAGGGCCTTGTAATCTAAAACTACCTTAATAGGCTTAGGGGTCCCCTCTAGCTGCATACGCCAGTGCTAAAAGCTAGAGATAATAGCCAGCATTTCTTTATCATAGATGTGGTAGTTTAGCTCGGCATCTATTATAGTCTTTAAATAGTATGTAACGGGGTGCTATTCTCCGTCTGGTTGCTTCTGGGAAAAAATACTGGCTATTGCGCCGTCTAAGGCATCCGTTTCTAGCATTAAGGGCCGTTCTGGGTTAAAGTGGGCGAGTAGAGGAGCCAATACCAGCCGTTTTTTAAGCTTATTAAAGGCCTGCATATATATGGCGTTAAAGTGGAAGGGCTGGTCTTTCCTAGTAAGGCGGTTAAGAGGCCGGGCGATCCTACTATAGTTCTTAATAAAACGTTGGTAGAAGTTATAGAAACCTAAAAATAATTATACCCCCTTTACGGTCCGTAGGGGTGTCCACTGGTTAATTACAGCCGTTTTCTTTGGGTTGGCCTTAATTCTATCTATACTAATAATAAACCCTAGGTACTTTATACGCTTAACACTAAATTCCAACTTCTTAATATCAGCCTAGAGACTAGCCTCGCGGAGCCGTTATAGGACTTTATGGATGTGCTCCTTATGTTCTAGCTCGTTCTCAGAGTAAATCATAATATTATCTAGGTAGGCCGTATAGAAGTCGTTAAGGTAGTTAAAGAGTATATTATTTATATACTACTGGTACGTAGCTGGTCCGTTAGTTAGTCCAAAAGGAAGTACCTTATATTTGTACGTTCCATAACAGGTCTAAAATATAGTAAGATCTACGGATCTGGGGTCTATTCTAATTCGGTAAAAGGCCTGGCGGATATCAAGCTTTATAAAAACTTTAGCTCTACTTATTCGGGCCAGTGTCTTATTAAGTAGGGGTAGTGGATAGCGGTCCTTATGGGTTATATTATTTAGCTTATAGTAGTTAATACAAAAACAAAGTCCTCCGTTTGGCTTTTTAATAAAGAGAATTGGTGAGGCAAAAGGGACTTAACTGCTAGGCTTAATAAAGCCCTTATCCAGGTTCTTAATAAGATATTGCTTTATAGCCTGTAATTCAGCAGTAGATTGCTGACGAAGGGGGCTATAGCTAAGGGTGTTTTCCTTATCTAGCTCGATCTCGATCTTGTGGTTATATGGTTGGTAAGGCGGAAGCATATCAAATACTGCCTTTAAGAATACGTCCTTAAATTTCCAGTATTAATAGGGTAGTTTCTGTTCTACTAGCTCCTTATCTATAAGCTCGCCTTCCTGTCCGCTAAGCTCGCTTTCCTTTTCCTTAATTATTCGATCAATTTTATATAAGCTAGTGGTAAAGGCAATGGTATTAGGTTAAACCAAGTTCCAATAGAATCCTACGGCGCCGATGCAGCAGATATTAACTAGGGGAAGGTCTATAGGTTTCTTTACAGACTTTTATTAGGCCGTATTTTGCGGTATAGGGTTTATAGTCTTCCTTAGCTTATGTTCTATTTTCCGTAAGTTATCCTTCCAGTCTATTAGTTTAGTATGGCGTCTAGTATTCCTAGCCTTCCTTTATAGCTGCGTAGGGCCTAAGTTCTCTATGGGGGACTTGGCTAGGTTACTACTAATTTCCTAGGTCTCTGGTGCGGGTGGTGTAATATAGGTAGTCTGGGGGCGGCGTAGTATACGAATCCGTTGCAGATTAAGCTATACGTCCTTCTTAAAGGCCTGGTCTCTACGCATAGTATCGGCTTGGTAGATGGTATTAATCTAGGGCCGTATAAGGTTCTCCATTATAATACTAATTTCTTTTATAAAGGAAGGGGTTGGGGGTAGGGATTCGGGCTAGAGGAGCTGTCTATTCTATACGTCGAGCTGTAAGCCTAAATAGGCTAGCCATTTTCTTTCTAAGATTATATTATGGCTTCCCAGGTCCGTAATAAGAAAGGGGATGTTATACTACCTTTATCCATTAACACGGAGGTGGATCCGTAAGATAGTTATAATAGGTGGCCCTATTCTTCCGTTATACCCGCGAATAGGAACTGGTTTAGGCAGTTCCTTAAGGGGCGCATTTAAAAATTTGGCCAGCTTTACGGCGCACTAAGTATCTATTAAGGTAAAGGCATTTGCTCCAGAGTCAGCTAAAGCAAAGGTTAAAACTTGATATCTATTACAAAATAAAGTATAAGGGATAGTGCAGCTTTTTCCACCAACTAGCCGACCTAGATTAATATATAATATGTTAATCCCTTTTAACCCTAGAGAGGAGTCTTCCTCTAGGGTTTCTTTTTTTCCAACTTTGCGCTGTTCTTCTGTATTAACAGAACCTCGTCCGTTTTTGCCTTTGTTAGGTAGTCCTTGGCAAAGTAGTCCTTCTGGCTGTATAAGAAGCAAGCCCCCTGATTGCTAAGGGCCTATCTATAGGGGTCGCTGTACGTAGGCCGAGCATGCGCTAGACCCGCGGCAGGGCTAGCTGCGCGGCTAGCTGCTAAGTTGACGGCGGGCTGTACGGCTGGTGCTATAGGAGTTGCCAATTGTGCTAGGGCACTACGGGCTGTTCTTATAGCGCTTATAGTCTGGTTTAAAGAGTTTCTAGCTTTATACCGCTTAGCTCATGCCTTAATTTAACAGAGGCCTTAATTAATAGCCAGGCAGTGGTCCGTAAGTACCTTTAGCGTCTATACAGTAGTAAAAACTGGCAGTACGGCGCGCTATAGGTCTAGGGTGAGCTTGTTAAAGAGGTTTAGTATTAGGTCTTTATAGGGAATTTGGGCTTAGCTGGCTAGGTGCAGAAAGCGGGTCTAAAAGGCTAAAAAGGGCTCTATCGTTTTTATGTTAAGGGCTTTATAATTAAGGCGGGCGTTTTGTATCTTAAAGGGGTCCTTATAAATAGAAGATAAGTGGTCAATTATCTCTTCTCTAGAGAGGAAGGGGTCTACTAAGTCCTAGGCATATCGCGGACGTAGATACGTCTATGCGTCCCTACCGGTACGGCCAAAGACGTAGGCCATTTTAGCTTAAGCAGTAGGGAAGTGGTCTGTATTAACTTTAAGCTTATCTTACAGTTAAAGCTTCCAATTGTTAAACGTAGGGTTAGTTCCGTCCGTAAGCAACAGGGGGTCCGCAACCTTCGCGGACCGCGATAATACTAATACTGTACATTAGGCTAGGGCCTTAAGGACTGTAGTAAGTCTGTAGGTGTCTAATAACTTCTTGCTAGGTATAGGGGTGTCTCTGGTTTTAAGCAGCTCTTAAAGCTGTTTAATTTCGGTATTAGCTGCTACAAGTTCTTCCTGGGGGGTTAAGACGGCGACTATTTTACTATTGGAGGTATTTGTGGGTCCTATAGCGGCTTTACCAGCTGCTATATTTCTTGGCATGGTGGTAGGGGTATTAGGTAATTTCCAGTGTTTATTTATTTTCTGGGGGTTCTGGTCTATGCGTGTCCTATTCTTAGGTTTCGCGTTCTGTTTATGTTCTTTTAGTTCTATCCTGTCCTTAGGGTCCTGTTCTGTTCTGTTAGTGTTCTTTAGGTCCTTTTCTATGTCTTTATCCTGTTTGTAGTTTGTAGATATTTTTAAGTTCCTTCTTAGGAAAGAAAAGTAGTAACGAGCTTTGGATAATATTAGCAACTCAGTTAATTAAGGCACGAGCACGGGAAGAAGGACGCGCAAGCCTATATAATTAGATTGTCTATAAACGAGGATCCAAAGCTAGAGAAAGGAAGGAGAAGAATAGCAGCGCCGCTCAATATTTTATGCGGTCCTCAAGTCACGTGACTCGCGTCTACCATAATCCACGTCTGCCAAGATCCACCGTTTTCCACCAGCGCCGTAACAGTAGCTAAGGACCTTAAGCTTAACTATATTAACATTGAAACTGCATTCTTAAACCCGCCGTTATAAGAATAGATTTATATGCAGATTTCTAACCTATTAAGAGACTTCAAACCTAAGCTTAAGGGCGTAAAAGACGTCTATTTAAAGTTAAATAAGTTACTTTACGGCCTAAAGCAGGCACCAAGAGAATGGTTTTAGATGGTTAAGAAGTTCTTTAAAAGTATAGGTTTAAAAGCAGCTAATACTAACCCTAATCTCTTTATAGGAAATGAAGTATATATCTTGCTATTTATTAACGATATGCTGATTATAGGAAAGCGTTAATACCTTAATATTATAAAGACAAGAATTTTAAGAGAATGGAGATGTAAAGACCTAGGTCCTATAGAAGTATTTATAGGCTTCTAAATTAAGCAAGATTGTACGAACCGAACCCTTAAGCTATATTAGACGATGTACACTAAGAAGCTACTTAAATAGCTAAAAATAGATAACTACAATCCGGCCAAGCTACTAATACTAGTAGGTACTGTCCTAAAGCCTAATATCAAAAGCCTCTTTAAGTATAACAATGCGACAGTCTACTAATAGATTATTAGCTCTATAATCTACCTCTTAAACTGTACACGTCCTAATACTAGCTATACTATCGGTTAGCTAGCTAGGTTTATAACAGCACTAGGAGAATCGCACTACCGCTTAAGTAAGCAGCTACTATAATATCTAAATGGTACTCTTAAAATAGGAATTACCTACTTAAGTTAAGCAGTCTACCTTCCTCTATATAAGCTTACATTACCTATTAGTTACAATATCTTTACTAATACTACGTGGGGAACAGAACACGATTAGATATTATTCCAAGGCATAGCAGTTATATACTATAGGGGAGCAGTAATCTAGATGGCTTAAAGGCAGAAGTCAACGGCATTAAGCTTAATAGAAGCAGAGATTATAGCGGCATTAAAAGGAGCAAGGTTAGTAGTATAGCTTAAAAAGCTAATAAGAGATCTAGAAGAGAGAGATAATAACAACCCTTTTATTACTACGCTCTACTGTGACAATAAGGGTATAGTTAACCTTTTATATAATATAAAATACTACTAGAAAGCTAAGTATATTAAGACTTAATACCTCTTTATACGAAACAATATAGTTTAGTGAGGTTAACTTAAAGTAGTATATATACTAGGTAAAGATCAGCCAGGAGATATGCTTATAAAATAGCTACCAATCGACCAATTTACGAAGCACTATGTAATGCTAGGAATTAGTAACTAACAGAAACGGTAACAGACGGAGATGGAGCAAGTTATGGAGGTTTTTCGCCTACTATAGGTTTTCCCTCTGTACGTAGGCCAAATGGCACTTGCAAGGTATTTGGGAATAGCTTTATAATTGCCTATTTAGGATAGATGAGGAGAGCGTTGTCAGTATGGGGGAGTGTTAGAATTAAGCGAGAGATGCTAACTAAGCTCTAGACACGTCGCGAGAGCGAGCTCTGCATGTCAATCTAGATAGACGTTAACTGCATCTACTGCATTACGAATTAATTAATATTTATCGTCTGCGTTATCTCTATCATTAATTAGACCCTTAAGACTGCTCCGCTGTGACCTTATGACCTTGTAATTCCAACATGCCAGCCGCATTGTGATTAGGTATATTAGTGAACTCTACGCGGTAAGGAACCTGACTTAGGAAGTCTCTACTAATTAATAACACGTCTTCTAGTTTCCTACCCCTCTTCTAAGCCACTAATACGTTATTTATAACAATCCTTAACTTCCTTAAGCCTCTATCACGACCTTCCTCGCCTCTATTACGACCTTCCTTAAGCCTCTATTACGACCTTTGCCTTATTCTTCTATTCTACCGTCTAAATAACCTTTTTAGTGGTAACAAAGTTTAAAAATGGCTTGCTTTTATCCCAGGTAATATTATAGAAGTTAGAAATAGGCCCTTAAATATATTAATCACGCTGTTAAAATAGATATTGATGGCGGTAGTTACAGATAAGGTTTCTAAGTTTGGATGAATATTAGGTCTTGGCGCGATTATAAGGGACTTTAAATGGTTCTATAGATTTAAGTATAAAGATGTTTATCTGCGCCTATTATAAGTTAATACCATTCTTACCACTTTTTATACTAAATTTGTATATTCCTATAACAAGTTCTAACTAAAATCTTTTAGATTCTATCCTTAAAGGTATCCACTATACCTTCTCCTGGGTACGATCCTTCCTATATAGAAGGAACTCTAGAACCTACTTTACCTAATCCTCCTGGAGCTCCACTACGCCTTCCTAGCTTTGGAAGCTTCTTTAGCTTCTTTAGTAGTATAACTGTGCCGAATACTCCCTCTGCTTGCTCCGCTGTATCTAGTCCTACTCTAACGCCTACTACCCTAAACCGTCGCATTCGTCGTGCAATTGCTCGTCTTAATTAACGGGAAAGATGCGAGGAATAGGAACGGGAGGAGCGAGCTGTAGAACGTATTCAGCGTTTCTAATAGCTTGAGGAAAGTAACGCTTAAGTGCTTGTTCCTTACTCCCTAAGATGCACGATTAAAGGCCTCTATCGCTACCTTTAAGAACCTATCTCTTGCATTGCTGTATTGGTTAAGTAACTATATTTTACTGTCTACTGTATTGTTAATAAAGCGCATACCCTAACGCGTGGAGGTTACCGTAACGCTCTTGCATATGGCTTACTAATTTGATGTCGTCTAGTTAATTTCCTAGAGTTAAATAACTGGGCGCGTCGTCTTACCTACTTGGAGCTTTCCTTCTACGTGGGAGTACCTTATTCTGATTCTATAGTTACTTAATATCTTAAGAAGGAAGGCTTTTAACGCTGCGTTGCTTATATAAAGCCCTGGCTTACTGCAGCTCACCGTTGCGCCCAGTTGGCATTTATATTAGCTTACCGTCACTTCTAAAAAGAGGATTGGTGGAGAGTTATGTAGATAAATAAGGCAGCTATACATTATAGTGGGCACTAGCGGCTCTATGTTATTAGAAGACCTAGTAAACGATATTATCCTAACTGCCTCCGTCCTAAGTTCACTAACGTACCTTATATAATGGTATGGGCTGCATTCTGCGGTGCAGAAAAAGGGCCTCTATTATTTTGGAATAAGGAAGAATAGGGCAATATTATGGCGTAGGGCTTCCTGGATTATATATATCCAAAGCTTAAAGAATTTTACGACTTCTATAACGCTAAGTATGGTGTATATTTCCCTAATTACGAATTTGGAAGTACCCTAATAATTGTATAAATGGACGGAGCTCCCTGTTATAGAGCTTATATTACCATCGCTAAGTTCTAGGAAGACGATATTAAGTTACTTTAGTGGCCAGTAAATAGCCCGGATCTTAACCTAATTAAGGCCGTTTGGAATTTAATGAAGACTTAATTAGCTAAGCGGAAGCCTCGCCCGTTAATAAAAGAAGTAATACAAGCAGCTATTGAATTTGAATGGGAGAATCTAGAGGCCTACTACTTTAAGGATCTGGTTGCTTCTATGCCTGCACGCCTTCAGGCAGTAATTGAAGTAGAAGGGGGACCTACCAAGTGGTAGAGGACAGTAGAAAGCTTGGAGGATGATTAGGATCTTGGAGGACGATTAGGAGCTTGGAGGACGATCAGGAGCTTAAAGGAGATTTGGACACTCGTTTGATTGCTAAGCGTTGATTTTAACACTCATTTGGCTACTGTGACTTTAGAAATATTCGTATATAGGCAATATACCATACAATCATTAGTTTTTAAAAGCTTTATAAATTTTTGATATTGAGGTCTTTCGAAGCTCGCTGCCAAGACGGGGAAACTCATACTAATCTATATGAGGATTTCCGCCCGGGAGGCGTCACTAGTAAGGCGCTAACCACCGGAATTGACGAGGTGGTGTATATAAACAACGGGTAATGCTCGGGTAACCTTTTTTTTGTGGGGGAGACTAAGAAAAATAAGGTGTCACACGGGGATGCAGGTGTATGGTGGTGTGAGGACTCCATATCGTGGAGCAGTCACAAAGGATGAGAATATATACAACAAGCGAAGCTATCACGTGAGGAAGCTCCTGTGGATGCCCTAACCCCCCCCTACCAACATAAGGTTTGTAGCATTACGACCTGTTAACTCTAGTAATATATAATATCAAAAGCTTCAATATTTATCAACCAATTCAATTCAATCAGGGCCTCTAGATTGATTGAGTTGCCAAGCCAGTGAACTCTCAGTTGGTTGAATTGATTGAGTCTTGGCAATCAATTCAATTCAATATTGAAACCTCGTTGATTGATTTTGCAACCCTGCCTACAAATCATCCGACCATTCAACTTACAAACACCACCACTCGATTCCACAACCGTCCCCTCACCCACCGGTCTTGACCCACCAAACTGACACGCATCACAGCTCTCATCCTCTACCTCATCGCGCTCGCCTCCTCCTTCGCCGCAATCTCGATCTCCCCACTCCTCCTAACACTATACCTAGTGCAAAAATTCTACCTGCGCACATCGCGGCAACTGCAGCACCTCGACCTCGAAGCCAAGTCGCCACCGTACACGCACTCCAGCGAGCTGCTGACAGGTCTCGCGACGGTGCGGGCGTTTGGGTTCCAGCGCGCGCGCTGCAGAAGCAGCACCGCGCGCAGCTGGACCGCTCGCAGCGGCCGTTCTACCTGCTCTTCGCGGTGCAGCGCTGGCTGACGCTGGTGCTGGACCTGGTCGTCGCGGGCGTCGCGGTGCTGTTGGCCGCGCTGGTCGTCGCGCTGTGTGGGAAGCTGAGCGCGGGCTACGTCGGCGTCGCGCTGCTCAACGTCATCCTGTTCAGCCAGAGCATCAAGATGCTCGTGTCGTTTTGGACGCAGCTCGAGACGCATATTGGTAGCGTTGCGTGCATCAAGACGAGACGTTTACTAAGGAGGCGGTGCGTGAGGATTTGGAGGCTGAGAAGGAGGTCCCGGCGGGGAATTGGCCGGCGGATGGGAGGATTGAGTTTAGGGGGGTGAGTGCTGGGCATAGGTAAGTTGATTGATGCTTTGTCGTGATGATTGCGGTTGGAGTGGGAGAGCTAACGGATGTAGGGCTACCGAGCCTGTTAAGAACCTCCCTGATCATCGAGGCGGGGCAGAAAGTCGCGATTGTGGGGCGCTCGGGCGGTAAGCTTCTATTTACTCGCTCTCTTAGACCTTGTACAGCGGGTATGGCATGATGTTAACACTACGTTGAAATAGCGGGAAGTCTTCTCTCGTCCTGACCCTTTTCCGCATGCTTGGCCCCACCTCGGGCAGCATCAGCATCGACGGCTTTCCGCTTTCCGTCCTCCCACGTCAAACCATCCGCTCGCGGCTCATCGGCGTCCCACAGGACGCATACCTGCTGCCGGGCGTGCGGCTCAACGCCGACCCGCTGAAACAGTGTACCGACAAGGAGACCACGCTCGCGCTGAAAGCGGTGCAGCTCTGGGAGATTGCGGTCAAGAACTCAAGCCCGACGCACCATAGCCACCTACTAGACGTCTCTGCTTTTCGTCGCTCGCTTCAACTGTCGACAGTTTGTGTTTCCGTGCTTCGTAACAAGTCATCTGCGTTCAAATGGATTTACAGTTTTTATGACCTTATACATTGTAAGGACTTGTCTATAATGTCATGCTATTGAACATACGCATGGTTGCATGCTTTGGCAGACATGAAAAGCACCTTACGCACCCAAATACAATGTCCGGTCTACATCTGCACTCTAAGATAGACATCCTCTAAAGACCAATTGCCGTATCATTAGAAGGTTTCGATATAGTAAGAGTATATTAATTACCCATTCAAATTGCTCAAGCATCTGTCTTCCTCAACAGCATATTTTTGATCCGCTCTGCCCATTGCCTCTTCTCTTCTGCCGTGAAGCATTCTTGTTCTCGTAAGGCTAGCCACGTTTTATGAGTGCCATTCCACTCATTTCGAAGATACGTGTCTTTGTATCCTTCCATGCCGAATTTGGAGTATGGGTCGTCGGAGACAATTACAGTAACATCTCTGAGAGGGAGTCCTCTAAGCTGCTGAAGTTCAATTACCCAATTATCCAACCGCACCGGGTCAGCAAGCTCAGATCGAATGGGCCCATTGTCACCCAGTTCATTATGAGAGATGGTAATTGAGATGTGAAGAATGCGGAGGCCTTTGACAAGTTCAAGTAGGGTTGGCACGAAGAGTGCACTGTTCCATCGGGATGTAAGCGTGGGGTTATCGAGATATTGACCGGCGGTCATGAAAAGGCATACTTCTTTAATACCCTGCCCCTGAAAGGATCGAAGAGAGGAAAAGAATCCCAAGAAACCCGTAGCTTGCTGGAAGGCGAATATATTTAGATAGAAAGGGAGCAGCCTAGTCTCGTCATGGATTTGGCGGCAGACTCTGGTGACATCTAGATTCAGGATTTTATTAAGGTGGGTATGTGTCCTGCTCCATACCCTTTTCCAAGGGTCAAACAGCCAGTTCGACATGTGAGCATCTGGGATACAGAAGTCATGACGGCCCTTGCACGGGTCGATGTGGAATCTGTCGCCCATCCGCCAGTAGTTCTGCATGTCCATATAGAATCTGTCGCCCATCCGCCAGTATTTCTGCATGTCCATGTGGTTAGGCGTTTTTAAGGGCGTTTGCTCGTTCAGTGAGGCATCTTTGGACCTTTGGTAAGCGTCATCCTTGGCAAGTCTGGATTTGCAGATGTAATAGCGGAGACCTAGATGTGGCAGGTCAAGTGGTTCCTTAAGGCTGTTGTGGCTCGTCCCTGGTCTCACTTCTACGTGCTGAACATGAATCAAATAGCCGCCAAAAACAAGCTTGTAGATTTTGTTTCTAAGCTCTGCGGGCAGTCTTAATAAAGGCGATTGGGTGGTGTTGAGCTGTTGCCTATTTACTGAGAGGAGGCTCACAAGTCATTAAATATGTAGTTAGAAGCGGAACGAGAATCATTTCTTCTTCTGGGCTTTTTGGCCAACGATGAAACGTCACATGAGGGTGACGGTCTCTTCGCAGCCATGGCAGGTGCAGTGCAGTTGGTTTCGTTGGAGGTGCGCAAGGCCGGGGTCGCAAAACTCTTGGCGCAATTTCAACGGGACACGAGAGGCCGAACTGCCAAGCGCCCAGAGGGTGAAAGCGTGCTCGTATGTGATGGAGTAAGCGTTACTATTGCCCAGGAGAAGAAGTGCTCGACAGAGTCAGGAAGAACCCTGAACCACTCGCTGCTCCGCCAGCGAAAAATGCCTGGACCCGGAAGCGCACGGATGGGGTGGTCTCCGACGGGCCTCAAACAGCGCGCGCCGCAGGATATCGGCGGAAAATGAAGTGCCCGTGGGTCGGCGTGTCAAGATTTGTGGACTGGGGCTGGTGGATTGGCGGACGTGCTGGATGTGGGATGCGCACTGTGCGGAGTCCATGAGATCGCCAGGGTGCATTTGAGAGTGCAGTTGGTGTGCACGGCCCCAACACAGCAATTTCGGTAATCAAGTGCACCATCCAGCATAGATACTGTGCGCTTGCCAAAAGAGCTGTCCCGTAAGAAAGGCAAAGCCTTTAAGCTTAATTATAAGAGTTAAACTTGAAATATTCTAGTGCATACAAAGTGAAATTGCTGTCTGTTGCGCGCACATTGGGGCTGGAGCTCATACAAGCTGTAGTTACTGTAATTATTTTCAGAATTGCGCCCGACATGACAAGTCGGGTGGAGGGGGTGAAGTGCCGTCACGAGCTCGTATTGGCGCTGCGATGCAACGCAAGGCTGTGAGTGGCTCACAGGCTGAAAGCTGACGAGCCAAATGACTGCTCTTTTGCGCTCTGACCTGGGCAATTGTTCCTGAAAGGGTAGTGTGGCGGAGCAGCTGGCAGACAAGGGGTTGCTCGGAGTGTGTGAGAACAATTACGACGACGGAAACAAAAGGGAGCAGAGCAAGGTAATCGTAGTGAATCACCAACTGCGTGTCTGTAACAAGGTATGAGCATCGAAATAGACGGTTACCCACCCACGCCTTGCCGCTCTCAGTAGCCTTCTCCATATCGATCGCTGGGTAGCCGCGTGTACAGTTTTAGCAGCCGTGACTTTTCTTGTCTCGACCCCTTTCTGTGAGACGAGGGAACTGCAACGGCATTCCTGCAAAGCCAAGGCCAGCCTCAACACTCCGCCATCCCCAGCTGCACTCAACCAACTTCTTTCAACACCCAGACTCTTTCTCCGACCGTTTTTTGTACTCTAATTCGCGACTCGAGCGGGGAGCTGGACAGTCCGCTGATCGCACACGATCGTTTTCGACACTAGCCTGCTACTCCAATTCGCCCCTGTCGCTGCTGCTTTCCCGGTTTTCAGTGGACATCCTCACGACGTCGTCGTAGCAACAATAACAGCTCTTCAACACTACCACTCGTTCCCCACATATTCACGACTCACGACCTGTACACTTATTACGACTATTCAAACTATTGCTGAAGGTCCACTCAACAGCTGCTGGTTTGGCCTATTCAACATAACCGTACTCGCCCGGAGTACAGGACATCTCTCCTGAGGGCAGGCCGCCTTCAACACACATCCGCTTCGACTCCAATTCTACACACTATTCAACATGCTCCATTCGTTATCGAAATCGCCTATTTCCTTCCTCCTAGCAGCTCTCCTCGCACTCCTGCCATTCTCCTTCGCCGAACGGTTAATAGAGTCCAAGTCGCTCAACCCTTGTCAAGCCAACTCGAGCTTCTCAGCAACACTTTTCAATGTGGCCTTCACACCGGATAACAAGACGCTGAGCTTCACCATCATTGGTGTTTCCGCCATCTCCGGCAATGTAACGGCTTCATTGGAGGTCATTGCGTACGGATACACTGCTCTGAGGCAGAATCTGGACCCATGCACGAACTCGGATCTCAAGGGTCTTTGCCCAATGAACACCGGTGTGATCAACATCGAGTCCAATGTCGCCATCAGTGACTCTGTGCTCAAGTCAATTCCTGGTAGGCTGCAGTTTCTCAATTCCCGTGAATTTTGCTTTGCTGACTGATGCTCAGCTATCGCATACAACATCCCTGATTTGGATGGAAAAGTCCAAGTCTACATCAATGATACGGATACTGGGGTACCGCTTGCCTGCGTGGAGGCTGAGCTGTCAAACGGAAAGTCTGTCGATGAAAAGGCCGTCGGCTGGGTCACGGCTGTCATCGCAGGCTTAGGTTTGGTAGCTTCTGCCATCACCTCTGGGCTCGGGCATTCAAACACAGCTGCTCACGTCGCTGCCAATGCTCTCTCACTCTTTGGTTACTTCCAGGCCCAAGCTATCATCGGCATGTCATCTGTTTCGTTACCTCCGATTGTGGCATCATGGACTCAGAACTTTCAATGGAGCATGGGCATAATTCGTGTTGGCTTCCTGCAGAAGATGGCAACTTGGTATCAACGCTCTACTGGTGGAACCCCGACAACCTATCTTTCTAGCTTAGCGACGACGTCCGTTGAAGTACAGAAGCGTTCGGTCGATGAGATCCACAAGCTTGCCACTCGAGCCCTCGGCCGCCTTACGAGCCGAACCAACAACGCAGTCACGAACACTGAAACACAAAACCGAGTAGTGCTCCGCGGTATCGAGCGCGTGGGATTCCGCGCCAACATCGAAATCTCGAATATCTTCTTCACAGGATACTCATTCTTCGTGATCTTTATCATATTGGTAGTCCTGGGTGTTTGTCTTTTCAAGGTTGTTTGCGAGGGTCTCGTCAAGGCTGGCAAGATGAAGGGTGACAAATTCACCGACTTCCGCAATGGCTGGATGACTGTGTTGAAAGGCATTCTTTTCCGCATTGTGAGTCGTCCAATATGCGACGCGAGAGCTAGTGCTAACAATTATTAGATCCTGATTGGTTTCCCTCAAATGGTTGTTCTTTGTTTCTGGGAACTAACGGTGAGAAATTCCGCTGCCGAAGTCGTTTTGGCTATTTTCACAATAGTCACCATGATTTGCATCCTTGGATGGGCTTCTTCCAAAGTAATTCGCATCGCCCAGCGCTCCATCACCATGCATAAGAACCCAGCATACATTCTCTATTCGGATCCAGTCTCGTTGAACAAGTGGGGTTTCCTCTACGTTCAGTTTAAGGCTACGGCTTACTATTTCATTGTTCCATTCTTGATTTACATTCTCATCAAGGGTATGTTCATTGGCCTCGGACAAGGAAAGGGAACTGCTCAAGCTATCGCGTTGGTTTTGATTGAGGCTGCGTTCCTCATCGCAGTGAGCGTTTTGCGGCCTTACATGGACAAGAAGACCAACGGTTTCAATATTGCTATTGCGGCGGTTAATTTCCTCAGCGCAATCTTCCTTCTTGTATTCACCAATATCTTCAACCAACCGGTAAGCCGATCTGCGTCATGGTTATCTTCCTCTGCTAACATTGATCAGGGCATTGTAACTGGTGTCATGGGCGTTATTTTCTTCATTTACAACGCCGTATTCGCTCTGATTCTACTCCTCATGGTTCTAATTTCTTCGGGTCTTGCACTCTTCACCAAGAACCCCGACACTCGCTACCAGCCAATGCGCGACGATCGCGGGTCCTTCATCAAATCTCAAACACAGCTCACAACCGAACTCGACGCGCTCGGTGCGACAGCCCGCGGCGAAGGAAAGGGCAATCACTACAAGTCCCGAACCGGCATTGACGATGATGATGATTCCTTCAGTTCCAACTCGATGGAACGCAACAATCTTGCCGCTAAGGAAGGCCTAACAACGCCTGCTAATGGCCCCGAAGGTTACCGGGAGCCGCCACGCAGCCCGGTTGATCCACCAATGCCCATGTTCCCCGGCAACGCAGAGACACGGACAGGACCACCGTCATACTACGGGCGCAGCGACAACCCCAACCCGCAGCCAAGGGCGGAAAGCGGGTACAACACGTACAGCAACCAGCAGTTCGGGCGGGCGGGCAGTCTCAGGAGCGAGGTCGGGGCGTTGAGGGCACAGAACAACTCGAGCCCGTGGCAGAGAGGAGCGGGATATGATCATTGATGCCAGGAGCAGGAGAAAATCATTGACATGTACGATGATCGGGGGAAGTACAGGTATAGCGCAGTCGACTAAACAAATTCACGGCCGTTCCGCGCTCTCTACAAACTCGAAATAACCATATTAAAAAAATCTATGGGCAGCCGGATGGGAAACGATAGTGTACAAATGCACCTCTACAAAGGTGTTTCTCCTATTACCCGTGTCACATCACAGCCTCACGTGTAATTTTCCTCGAGGCTTCCGCCCCCCCAAAAGACCCTTATACCCTTATATAATCTCCTTTTTGACGATACTTGTCATTGCGTTTTCTCCTGCAGCGGTGGGCGTTCCTTTTTTGGTCTGGTTCGATAAGTCGCTTTTGTTTTTAGTGTGATACTTGCATGGCAAGGCCGGTTGAGCCTCGCTACCCAAGGATATTGGGGTGTTTGATTATAGGCGAAGGATTACAGTGGGATTTTACCTATGCCCTGAGGGCCGGGAGTGTGGTTGTAGAGGTTGAATATGAGGCCGATACTACAAGCGTTATTGAACATGGTGTGAGGCCGTGATTGTGATTGTGATTGTGGTGTCTGGCGTGACATGTCTAATGTGAGGTAGCTAGAGTATCTGGTGTGGATGAAGAAGCGCCTACAAGCATTTGTAGTTTCGATCATCCGATGCATCCTACAATTAAATACACGACGAAGAGCCTTCTTAAGCACGTGTAGCCATTCGCAAAAGCAAAATCAGAAGATCAAAATTAAAGTGCACGCCCCAATAATGGCGCATAGGATGCACGGGGACGTCTAATCACCAGTCAGCAAAATCATCTCCGGACCTTAAAAATGGCATGGTCACAGCCTCAGCGCCTGGCTTCCGTTGCAACGCGGCCCAGCTGCAGCCCCAATGCTAGCTTATCGGTTTACCCTTTAGCGAGCAGAACATTTTGGGCGCTCTCCTCTGACTGTTCCTGCGTCGGGGACATGGCGCTAGAAGGAGGCTCGAACGATATCTGAATCATGGCCAGAGACAGCTACGCCAAGCGGCTCCAAGTGGACTCGCTGGGCGCCTGTCTTCGGCCCGCTGCTGTGTGGCTGATGTGAGCGACCAGATCTGCAGTCGAAATCAATAATAAGTCTAGAGGAATCCTTCCACCTTCGTCTCCCTCCCCACGCTGCAACTCCTGCTCACACCGTCTCCTCCGCTCCCACCGTCCTCGCCTCTCGTCGCTGACCGGTTGCAGACGCAGCTGCAATTCACGTGGTCAGCAACAATGGCACGAGTCGTGGAGGCCAGGAGCGCGGCCAGCCAATGAACCCCACCACGTTGGGGAAAACCATCCCTTCGACAGGCGACAGGAGAAAAAAAAAAGAGAAAGGACCTAGCGCGCACATCCTTCGATAATACTTGAACCTGTATTTCGCGAATCCGCCCAAGCAGACAAAGCCGAAATGAACCCGATCGGTGATTGGGAGCGGCCAGCCAGCACGTTCCGCTTCGACTGGGCGTTAGGCATGTTGAGCATGTTGGGCATGTTGTCTGCCCGAATCGGCGACGTGCGGGAGGGCCCGTTAGCACTACCCGCGGCTTCAGCCGGGTTGTTGTCGTGAGGGCGGTGACTTACATATAGAAGGCGCACGCCTGGTGTTGGGAGACCTGCTGGAGGAGGGTTAACTGAAAGGAAGTCCCGTTGTGTCCCTCGTGACGAACTCAGTCGTACTGCAACGTCGAACTGGACGCGAGAGTTATAGAAACGCCCATCATGCCTTACATCGTCCGCCTTTAGGCCGTTTCTCTTTTGTCTTTATTACTTTTAACTAGCAAGCCTGTTTACTGCCGTCTTGTTTGTTTAATTTCGCACCTTTCGGATAACTACTTTTATTCTTCTTGTACAGTACAATGTCGCGTTTGTAGGATCCTGGGGCTGTAACTGTGCTGTGCCGCGTTTTACTCTTCTTTTCTGTATTGTGTTGATACAATCCGGGTCTCTGCAGCCCTCAAAGCACCTCTCCGACCCGTCTGTATCAGTCGAACTGTCCTTTTCTTAATTCACTACTTCGCTTTCTCCCAGCACTGTTTAAGTTTGCACGTCTGAATCCCACAAACCACCTCGAGCAAAATGGACGCCTCACCTTCTGGACACCACGACGCCACGTCGCCTCTCCCTCTCACCACCACTCTATCGTCCACGCCATCATCGCAAGAGAAACCGCACCCGGCGCCCCTCCGCATCGCCAGCTCGCCGCCCGCGCCGAACATAATATGCGACCAACAACTCCTTTCCTCCGGCGCCATCACACCCCCACCGACCCCCATCGCCACCTCGACCGAGTCGTCCCCCCGCTCCGCCAGGTCCTCGCCCAAGGGACGGACGAGCGCAGAGGGAGGCGTCGAGCCCGCGCGCAGCGGAGTGCTAGAGTTCCCGCACCACATCCTCGACTACGACCTCCGTAGCGCAACACTCCTCGGCAGCGGACTATGGAGCGACGTCTACCGCGCGCGACCCATCCCCGCCATCCCCGCCTCCTCCACATCTGCCTCGCTATCCAGCTCCGCCGACCCATCTCCCACCAACCCAGCAGCAGCCGCCCCGACACCCCCGCTCACGCCCACCAAGCACCGCCACCCCTCCCTCTCCTCCACCCCACCACCACCAACCGCCTACGCAATCAAACTGCCCACCTCCCGCACCGCCCGCGCCGTCCTGAAATCCGAAGCCGCCGTCCTCTCAACCCTAACACCCCTCCCAGGCTCCCAAGCCTGCATCGTCCCCTTCCACGGCCTCGACCCCCGCAACAGCGCCCTAGTGCTGACCGCGCTCCCCACCTCCCTCGACGCCTTCGTCACGCGCGAGCTGAACCCGCTGTCCGAGGCCTCGCGCGCAGAGCAGCTGCGCGCCGCGTGGCCGGCCCTGGCGCGCGGCCTGGCGCGCGGCCTGGAGTGGCTGCGGGCTGCCGGGTGCGTGCACGGGGACGTCAAGCCCGGAAACGTGCTGCTGTGGCGGGGCCACGACGGGACCCCGGGGGCGGTGTTTGCGGATTTTTCGGCCGCGGTGGTGGTGGGCGCTTCCTCCTCCTCTTCCTCCCCCTCCTCCGGCGACGGCGATGCTGAAGGAGGGAGTGGCGGTGGTGGTGGTGCGCTGGGAAACGGACCGGACCGGAACCCCGCTGCCCTGCGGGGCGGCGGCACCTGGGATTTCCTCTGCCCGTCGCTCCTCGCGCGGCCCGGCGCCGCGGCGCCGTCGCCGGCGACGGATCTCTACGCCCTGGCTGTCACGCTGCTTTTTGCGGTTATCGGCGGCTCGCCGTTCGATGCGGCCGGGCGGAATGTGTGGCGGAGGCGGGAGATGGCCAAGCTGGGCCGCGTGCTGGAGTGTGCGTTTTCGGGGGATGACGGGTGGCGGAGTGAGGCGAGGTTGGCGGCGTTGGCTGAGAGTTGCGGGTGGGATGTTAGGGCGTGGCTTGCCATGGGGTTGAGGGGGGTCGAGAGGAGGGTTGGGGTAAGGGAGTGGAGGGAGGCGCTGGAGAGGGAGATTGGGGTTGGTGGGGAGGTTTCCTCGTAAGTTGGGGAAAGGGGTTGGGGGTGTTTTTTTTTTTGCGGAGGGGGTTTTGTGAGCGTTTTGCTGGTCTGGGTTTTGGACTGCGGATGGCTGGGTTTGTGGGTTCAGGTGCGGTTTCTAGGTATGATGATTCTGGATTTGGCTTCTAGGGTTTGGCTTCTGGGTTCTGGATATAGGGTTGGGTTCAGGCCTCGGTAACCAGGCTCTGGGAATCTGCTGCAGTCCTTGGAATAGCGTTGGGCTATAGTTTTAGATTCAGTGCTTCTCATTTGTTTTGGGATTTTAGTCGTTTAGATAGCAGACCATCACAGGGCACATATATGGTCCTCGTTAGACTGGGCTTTCTCAGGGTTGAGGCTTTGTAACATTATAGGCTGCGGGCATCGCATGCCGTTTTCACCGTAGAGGCTTCTTTGAACAGATATAGAGTCGAGGGATTGATTTGATTTGAATGCCAAGGCAGGAGCTTGCCATCCGAATGCGGACGTGACAGTGCTCTGAATTTTGAGTGATTAAAACTGCGAGAATGCAGAATAGTGGGAGTGTGAGCCATTTGCTCAAACAAAACCCGCAAACACCAAGAATTCTGAGCCAGCGCAATAAATCCACTCTTAGCAATGAGAAATAAGCTCCATCCAGTATTGTCACATGATTTTGCGCACGGACCAGCTCTTGCAGACACTTGACTACATGCATATCAAGGACCGCCCTCTACACTACGATATGCCTCTAGATCTGCAAAACCGTAAGTCACGCGCGGAAAGGTCGTTTCAGAGTAGCTGCTCTTTGCTTTATGGCCATGTGTCTGCATGATGAGCACCTCCACGTATTAGTCGTGACCACAACGAGAAGCAACGATATGTCGGAGAGGAGCAGAGTGTAATATGATTTCTGGCTAGCTACACACGCGCGAGAGAACGTCTTGTTCTTTGCTTTTCAACCCACGGTACTCGTAAGAGCTTTCTTCTTTAAAGCCAGATATTCCTTCGATGCTAGCACTTCTGAAGCCGAAGGCCTACCGCCTAGATCAACGACTAACAGATAACGAAACAGGTCCCTCAGTTCCGGCGGCATGCCCATAGTCTGCATCTCGTCCTCCAACGATGAGACCTTTAAAATCTCTGGTTCAGACTCCTCGATTAGAGCTTTGCCAAGTTTGAATTCGCACTGGCGGACATCGTTCTCCATGGGCGGGCCGGTCCAGCCAGGAAAGAGCCGCATAAGCTTTGCGATGCACCAACTCGGTCTGTAGAGGGGAATTTTGTTGCCTGTGGTCCCGAAGACACCGGGCCTGATCCAGCAGAATAATATCGCGGCGAGTGCCCAGATCTGGGAGCGGTGAATGCAGCCGAGGCCTTGGTAGACTTCAGGAGCGCGCATGGCGAACGGTTGAGTGGGGTGGCAGAAACCGTCAGGACGCACTAAACTCTGTTAGTACAATGGCGTGTGGGGATAAGTGACGCTTAATTATAGAGTCCTAAATCTCCTATTTTGACGATGGGATGATCCATATCGACGTTAGAGAGCAGTATGTTGTCGGGTTTAATATCTGAGCTGGTTAGTGGAGGCTAAATCTTTAAGAATAGGTCTTCTACCTGTGTTAACAAGTTTTTCCTTGTCCAATGTGACGAGACCGAATAGGACTGCGTCTATGATAGCCTTGATGAGGATGTAATTCTGCAAGTAACGCTTAGCCGGCACCTGTGCTAAAGTGCAGTCCATCCATTCGAGAACTAGACACGGGGACCTGTCACCCGCGTCCTCGTTAAGGTTCTTAGGATCGCTAACGATGTCGTATATGGCCCGGAAGTACGGGTTCGATGCGATGCTGGATATGCGGTAGGCGTTGTACTCCCGCTTTAGGGATTCTCTGGCTGCCTCGTTGTCCGGCGGGGCCTTTTAATGACAACCCTAACTGGGGAATTAACTTTAGAGCTTGCTACTGCTCGGTGCGAGATGGCAGACCATTTTGCTGGACCAATGACTCCATCTCTTGGTAAAACTTCGGCTTTGAAGACTGTAGATTGGTACACGCCTTCTTCAAGAGGCTTAGTTAACCGATAATCCCACCTGGCTCCCGCAAGCGTTTGCCCGACTTTCATCGCTGGCACAGTTGCTGTAGGAGCGTGCGATGACATGGTTCTTGAAAGAGGTAGCTTATTTCCAGACGAGGAGGTCGCATGAATGAGTGATTGCAAGCGAGTTGGATTGAGAGGAGATGAGAAAGCGCGCATATGGAACGTTTGCAAGTTAGTTGACGGGAGACGAGACGAGGAGATGCACAGCGTATATGTGATTGCGGACCATCAACTACAGCTGGTTAGCGTCTTCCTAGTCCGCATGCGGGTATTTGCGAGGGTTGTGAATCCGCTTACCTAATGTAGTACCGCCTTAAGTCCGCTTTAAGCCAAGTATTTTCAGTATTTTGTGCTTCCTAGAGGTTGATGGGTCGCTAATCTTGTCTCCTTCCTTGCCTAAAGCAGCAAGATTGTTACGTAAGGTTTGACACCTTGGGTGATCATTCCCAACCACCTTTTGGTAGCCTGATAGAGCTTTTAAATACAAGGTTCTAGCTTCCTTTACTTTACGTTGACAGTTAAAGAGGTTAGCGAGGCCCCACATCGTATTTAGCGCAGGTATAAAGGTTGGGATATTTTCTAGGCCAATTGCATTCTCGTATCCTTCCAGCGCCCGCACGTACATATTCTCTGCCTTATCCAATTTTCCCAGATGCACGTAGAGAAGGCCCAAGTTGCTAACCGTGTTGAGTGTTAACGTGTGATCTGCTCCAAGTGCCTTCTCGTATCCTTCTAGCACCCGCATGTACATCTTCTCTGCCTCGTCCAGCTTCCCCTGGCCCGCGTAGAGAAGGCCCAAGTTGTTGACCGTGTTGAGTGTCAACGTGTGGTCTGCTCCGAGTGCCTTCTCCCTGCCTTCCAGCGCCCGCATGTACATCTCCTCTGCCTCGTCCAGCTTTCCACGGTCTGCGTAGAGGTTGCCTAAGTTATTAACCGTGCTGAGTGCCGACGTGTGGTCTGCTCCGAGTGCCTTCTCCTTTCCTTCCAGCGCCCGCATGTACATCTTCTCTGCCTCGTCTAGATTTCCCCGGTCCTTGTAGAGGGAGCCTAAGTTATTAACTGTGTTAAGTGTCGACGTGTGGTCTACTCCGAGTGCCTTCTCCCTTCCTTCTAGCGCCCGTATATACATCTTCTCTGCCTCATCCAGCTTTCCCTGGTTCACGTAGAGAAGGCCCAAGTTATTAACCGTGCGGAGTGTCGACATGTGGTCTGCTCCGAGTGCCTTGTTGAATCCTTCCAGCGCCCGCATATACATCTTCTCTGCCTCGTCCAGCCTTCCCCGGTCCTTGTAGAGGGTGCCTAAGTTATGAACTGCCGATAACAGTACGTTATTCTCTTCCTTTTGCCCATCCAATTCATGCTCTTCGAACTTATCGTCCGTAGCCTCCGTAATACTCTTCTCGCAGCGCTGTGCGTGAGGAAGGAGCCGTATCTGCGTCTCCCAGTATTTCCTCTCATGTGTATCTGGGACTGCTAGTCCAACAGCAACAATCGCAACCCACGACAGCTCTGCTCGCTGACCGTCATTTTGGATATGCAGCGCCCACTGATGCACCACCGGATGCATCGCATAGCCTGTCTGGTCTTCCATCTCTTCCACTAGAGAATAGCTCCGTAGCATCCCAATAGCCTTGATAAACTCGATCTCATTATAGGCTATTCCTCTAAGCCACGCCGACGTTCGCTCTGCAGCGATGGTCGACCGCCGTGATGCTGCAAGCAGCCCATACCATAGGCTCTTGTTATCGAGGTGGGCCCACAGGAGGAGCAGGTTCGCAGCTGCCTCATTCTTTGTCCGGATGGCCGTGTACGATATCATCCAGGTTGTCGCCACGCTGCAGTTCGAGTAGCTCCGCAGGGGCCGCAGGGGTATGTGCTTCCCATCCTGTGGCTCCATCAGCTCTCCCCACTGCTCTTTGTACAGCCTAGTGTATGTGCCGAAGCTTGTGCCGGTCTCGTTCATGTATGCAGCGGCCTGCGCGAGAGCTAGCGGCAGCCCGTCGAGCAACTCAAGCAACTCGTCACTCTCCATCTGCCCTGTGATGTTGTTACCATCTCGTCGTACAGCTATTACAGCCAAATCTCGAGATACTCACCAACCTCTCTCCCATACCACATCACGAAGATAGCCCGCCCTCGCTCATCGTCGACTTTCTTCACCTCCCACCGCTCTCCAAGCTGTCCGAGATGGGGGAGACGGGTCGTGATCAGCACTGACCCGTGGTCAGCCTTAGGGAGGTAGTCATCAACATCATATGCGTCGGGGTCTTCCTCGCCCTGCCTGTAGTCTCGATCCACGTTGTCCACCACCACTAGCCAGTCGCCATTGTCCGGTATGCTCAGCCAACGCAGGACATCCGTCACCACCGCATCGAGGTCGCCGCCCTGGCCAGAGGTATACATCCTGCTGGTCTCGGCGACTTGTCCCGCCGGGATGCGACTTGCACAAGCGGCAATGCTCTGCTTGAGGCTGCTGTCGCTGCTTCCGTCGAGCCAGAACACCGACGAGAAGCCATGCTGGTGTCGGCGAGCAAACTCGGCCGCCAGCTGCGTCTTGCCCATGCCACCGAGTCCGTGAACCACTAGGATCCGCCGTCTCCTCTCCTGCTTCTGCGGTAGGAGCGCTTGCTCCAGCGCTTCTATGTCCTGTGGTCGGTCGGCAAATTTCCCCGCCGGAACGCCCTTAAGACTGAATGGGATGTGGTATTTATGAAGCTCTCCAGCCGTCTCTGTCTTTACAACCTCAGCCGCCGGGATAAGGGACAGAATCTCCTTTGCGCATGCTGCCGCCGTCGCCGCCGCGTACGGCTGCCACGCCTTGTTCTTGTGCGAGTCGGCGTAGTCGCAGATGCCCCGGACTACCAGGCACGGAAAGTCGTTCATTAGCCCCGCCGCCTCCATCTCAAAGCACAGTACGCCGCCCAGCTCGGCGCTTAGCCTGTCCCTGGTGGCCCCGTCCTTTATGACCTGATTACCAGATGCTATCGTGCCGTAGTAGATAATCACTTCCTCTTGAGCCCGTCGCGCAGTCCGATATATTACCCTCTCTTTGCTGCACTGCTCGCATGTTGCTTCTTGGCCATGATCGTACGTCGCCTCAAACAAAACGTCGGGGCCTGCCGTATTGCGGCTGAAGTGTGGTAGTTGATTAAAGATGGACAGATGGGTTGCAAAATTGCTTCTACCTCGATAGTGGTTTGCTCTTAGCTGGGAGACTGCATTCAGCAATACTTTTGGCGGCGCGTTGAGGGAACCTGTCCGTGTCGTTTTTCCACCTCCTCCCGTCTTCCCAGAGTCATACTGCACTACCCCACTATGCTGCTTGTATGGTTGACTGATCACCACGTCCCCCAGCCGTATGTCCGACTCAGCGCTTGGAACTCCGCCGCCGACACCGACCATTAGCCCGAAGCGAATTGACTTGAACTTGGACATCATCCGTGTCGCACCTACAGCGGCAGGACCGATGCCTATATGGCCAGCCGGCAGGCATACCAGGACGACGTTATGGTTACCAATGCGGCCGAGCTTGTAGAGGTTTGGATCGAGGTTATCTTGGGGCAGCTCCTCATGCTCCTCGTCCAGCATCTCTTGCGCAGCGGCCAGCTCGACCGGCAGAGCGCAGACCCATCCTACCGTGTACTCCGTTGCTTGGAGGCGGCGCCGGATCATAGGGGGCGCGGAGACGTGGAGACGCGCTCGTGGCAGGCGTGCTGAATGAATCGATGTGGGGTATTAATATAAGCATAGAGCGGTCTTTGCGAACAAAAGGACAGCTTAGCGGAACCGCGTCCATGGTGTCCGCTGAGGTCTGCGAGGCTGGCGCTTGGCTTTGATGTCAGTGCAGGAAGGCAGCTGGTAGGTCGATATGCGCGCACTGACCATGGTGGCTGGCGGGGAAGAATCACCCCAACACTTGCCATACGCATGATACCACAAGCAGGAAGGAGTAGCATTGGAAGGTCATATAATAATTCCCTACGTATAGTCTATAAAAGCATATCTTATTCGTCCAGAACCTATCTACGATTTACCAAGGACGTCGACCTATTCGAAAAAGCTAGTGAAAAAGCCGGCCATCTATCTACGGTAAATCATCGCCGATACCACAATGGTCCTCACCAGTAGGGTTGCGATCCGTCCGAAATGTAAATCCTGATCTAACCGGATTCGGAAGATCCGGATCCTGACCGAAATTCTGAGCCAGATCCTCTATATTTTGAAGGCCTAGATTTTGACGATTCTCCGGGTTTTGTATAAGAAATTTTGGAGATAATATCACGATGCATAACGTCAGGCGATTATAGGATTTCATTAAGCTGGTAGTGTTACATAGAGGCTTCAAATCGGCAGGCCTCCTCCTAGTTCAAAAGCTGCTAAATTGCAATTGACTCCCGTTACAAAGCCGGGTTCTCTATATAGCCCTCCCCTACTTCTGCCGCCTTATCTTCCACCTCCATAAGCTCTTCAGGTATTGCATTTCATCATAGGATTTAGTTAAGGACTCGTTCGTTAATGTATATATATTATAGCATGTTAACATGCTGCGGCGTCAGCTGGGCTCGAAACTTATTTATCAGCAGCTTTAGAATACTAAAAGAACGTTCTGACGCCACTAAATTGGCAGGCGTATAAGCAACTCATAAAGCTAGAGGGCCAAGCTTAGGGCAGGAAGCTTAAATATACTCCTAAAAGACCTCCTTCCTTTTAATATACTGCCAAACTAGAAGGCCTCTATTAAAGTAACCCTCCTTCCTTTAGAACTTATTAAATTGCTCTATTACGGCAACGCAATTAACTCTCTGCTTTATAAAGAAGCAATATAGTATATTCCTCCACTGCGGCTTAGTATAATAAGGCAAATTGACATCGCCGGCGTGGCGTGGATTAAGAAGGTAGGCAACAACATAGAGGTCCTTAATTTAAGTCTTATATCATGGTTTAAACATACAATAGATAATGCAAACTATATTAGTATTTTTAATAGCCTCTGGCGTTTTTAAGAGTTCAATTAGATAATTCCTAATATTCCTCTAGTAAGGAATTACGTTACCTATTCATCGGCAAAATATGGTACCCTTTCAATGGCCTCAATGGTTGGTGGTTGACGCAATTGGCGCGCAGTTAAGGTCATTTGGCAACTCAACCGACTAGCCTATGTCGTGTTTTTTTGACACGCAGCCTGCGCGCAGCCTACACGCAACCTACGCGCAACCTGCTAGTAATCTACGCATTTGGCAACCATAATTATATTTACCTCTTTTATACTAATAACATATTTTAAATAAATAAAAGCTACTTTAAAGCTATTTATAAGGCTAGTAAAATAAATAATATTATTTTAGATAATTTAATATAATATAGCGATAGTTCTCTTCTACCTATTTACCTATTAACTTACCTACCTGCCTACATTGCCTACCTATCTGTATTGCCTACCTGTTTGTATCTGCCTACCTATCTATATCTACCTACCTATTAGCATCTGCCTACCTGTCTGCATCTACTTGCCTGTCTATATCTACTTACCTATCTGCATTGCCTACCTGTCTGCATTGCCTACCTATCTGTATTGCCTACCTGTCTGCATCGCCTACCTGTTTATATCTGCCTACCTATTTATATCTACCTACCTATTAGTATCTGCCTACCTGTCTGCATCTGCTTGCCTGTCTGCATCTACTTACCTGTCTATATCTACTTGCTTATCTGTATCTGCTTACCTATCTGTATCTACCTACCCGTCAGCATCTCCCTATTTATGCCTACCTGTCTGTGCTACCTTGATTCGATCAATTGATTGAATCGTTTATAGTGCTCGCTAGCTAGTCGTTGTCGTCTAGCTCTGGCGACGGTCGTCTAGTTCTAGCGACGGTCGTCTAGCTTTAGCGACAGTCGTCTAGTTCTGGCGACGGTCATCTAGTTCTGGTAACGGTCGTCTAGTTCTAGCGACAGTCGTCTAGTTCTAGCGACGGTCGTCTAGTTCTGGCGACGGTCGTCTGGCTCTAGCGACGGTCGTCTGGTTCTAGCGACGGTCGTCTAGCTCTGGCGACAGTCGTCTGGTTCTGGCGACGGTCGTCTAGCTCTGGCGACGGTCGTCTGGTTTTGGCGACAGTCGTCTAACTCTGGAGACGGTCGTCTGGTTCTGGCGACGGTCGTCTGGTTCTAGCGACAGTTGTCTGGCTCTGGCGATAGTCGTCTGGCTCTGGCGACGGTCGTCTGGTTCTGGTAACGGTTGTCTGGTTCTGGCGACGGTCGTCTAGTTCTAGCGATAGTCATCTAGTTCTAGCAACGGTCCTCTGCTGGCTGCCGTTCTAGTGCCTCCCTAGGTAGGGAGGATGTAAGGAAGGAAAGAAGGGTAAAAAATAAGGCGGCTACATAGGCAGAGACACGTGTAGACGCTATCGGGAATATAGCGGGGACCCGATGCAGAGCTTCGTGTAGAGCCTCCGTACGCAGAGCTTCGCGTAGAGCCTTGTGCAGAGCCTCTGTACGTAGAGCTTCGTATAGAGCTTCGTGTAGAGCTTCGTGTAGAGCCTCCGTATGCAGAGCTTCGCGCAGAGCCTCGTGCAGAGCTTCGTGCAGAGCTTCGTG
>Ga0307507_10002478_pt1 | contig 38594 bp, 26 predicted proteins | sample 7_EM_MG_FD_207223 | JGI IMG/M metagenome (GOLD analysis project Ga0307507, IMG submission 207223) | Populus trichocarpa ectomycorrhiza microbial communities from riparian zone in the Pacific Northwest, United States - 7_EM | ecosystem: Host-associated > Plants > Roots > Unclassified | place...
CGCCCTATTTTCGTTGACCCCCTCTCATGTTACTCAAACTAAAATCCTCAGATCTTATCATAATCAGATCTCATCACTCGAAAACCTGCAGATATCTGCAGTCCGGCCAGGCCCGGTCAAATGAGCTTCAGAAGCCGGAATGCGGCCCACAGTCCGGCCCAGGCAGACCCAAAGCCTGGCCGGACTGGCCGCTTGCGAACACTGAGTTATTAGGGCAATGGTTCGGGCGTCGGGCCCAATAACCCCTGTACAATTAACAGGGGCCAAGAGTCAATTCACCCTCGCAATGAGCTATTAGTGAATGACCAATCAGAGAAAGCAGGGAGATTGATTTCCATCAATAAGACTGTAGTACAGATTCTCAAGCAGGGAAATGTCTGAATTGGTTTGTGACGGCCCTGCCTCTGGGCAGAACAGGTGCCAGTAAGGTACATAAGATCGATTTAACACTGTCACCGTTATAGCTCTCCATTATTTTATATACTCTGTTCGCATTTGGTGGACCCAGTTCCCCTCAAATCCCATTGGCTCTGGGTATCTGCCCCCCTAGCCCAATTTTCTGCGACTAGGGCCCTCGTGGGAACGAGTGATAGATAGTGCTTACTAGCGATACTTGGCTCAAGCCTATCAACGGGACACCCCTTTCAGTTCGTTTCCTTTACACCCTCTGCCTTTAGCTATGGGCGTTTAGCTTAACGGAACTTCGGAATTTCCCATAAATGTCGTTTCGCCCAGTTCATTGGTTTAAGGCTCAGTTCAACCATGGTTGTGGATTGTTTGGGATGGCTCTAGATCGCCCATTAGCTCCCTAATGATTCTTCTGAGTTCCTGTCATTTCCGGAGTGTTTCTTTGTCTTGGGTTCTTTTTTTAAGGTTTATAGAGCGTCGTTTGTTTTATAGAGTTGTTAGCATATCTGCCTGCCACCTCCCTCGTAATTTTCTGCCACTTAAGGACAAACTCGGATTCATAAGTGGCCACTCATCCACAACTACCTATAGTCTGATGGCAGAAAAAAATCCCTTGCTATGCCGCAAAAGTTAAAACTGTCGGGTGGTGTCCGAAGCCGTTAAAGTGATGCATGAAACTAGGAGATGTAGAAATTAGTGTCTGGGAAATATTTCCAGACCAACATGAATTGATGAATCTGAAACATGGGGCATTAAGCAAAGGATTTCTCGATCTCAGGTGATCATAGTAAAGGTTGTACCTCTTTTAAAAGGCAGATGCAAAAATTGAGAAAGTACCATATATAGAAAAATCAAAAATAATACACAGGATAACTGACACAAACTAGAATCTCATCCAAGAAACAACCACAAATAGTCTACACAGGGAATGGACTAGTTTGGTGATATATAGGCCAAGTGGACCTCCCGTCACTGCATCCCAATAAATTCTACACCGGCACAAAAAAACAGAGAGATTGTGGGGCTACTCCCAAGCTGTCCCAACTTGAAAGGCAATTAAAGGGAGTCCATATTAGTCACAAACCATTAGCTTTAGGTTTTATGTACTATTGAACTGGATAGAAGTTAAAACACCTTGTACTATAACCTGATGAATATAGAATGAAGTTGTAAAGTAGTTTAAGGGAATAGTAGCAATATTTTGTGCTGAAGGATGAAAGGGAAACTTGACGAAAGCTTAGGGTAATATCAAAAGGATAAGTTAAAGAGGGGTAGGTAGTAGAAGTAAGATATAGTTATAGCCACAGGGGGGGAAAGAACTGAAGAGGCTTTTTGATAGTGAGAGAGCTTATTACTACAGTAGCTTTACAGGGCTTATTGAGCGGAACAAATAAGAGCTTGTTTGAAAGCAATACTTTAACCATATTTTAGTGGATCTCTCATTCTCTAATAGCTGGTTCAGGGGATAGATAGCCTGGCACCAAATTAGTCTTTATTTTGTTACAAGGGATGTTGTACACTTGAAGAGCTATTATATTTTACACGGGAAATACTCAGCTGACCACAAGACACCCCTGGGCCATCTCTAAGAGGCCCGAGCCTGAATCATAGTATAATTCGCTATCTCAGAGCAAGAGATTCCGAAACACCTCTAAACCTTGGTCATTTAGTGCAAGTTCTTGATAAAACGTCGCTCAAATAGCAGTAGTCAGTAGCTGAATACACTCTTAGCTTTTCCGATCACCTTACCACTAATGGCTGAACGAAGAAACTGAGGCGTGCTATATTATTATGGGTTAGGTTTTTTTTTTACAGTACCAAATACAATTATCATACAAACGATATGGTAATTTTTTAGCCGTACTCACTCGTGTAATTCCGCACGCATCAATATACGAGCGTCAACGTATTCCAACCATCACTACACATACCTGCCCCCTTACCCCCCAAGCTCCCTAGAACCTTTTGCTAGTTTCTCCGTACTCAAGTAGTGCTCGTAAACCCCCCGCCCAAATAAGAAGGGACTTAGCCGTTCCGGCACTTGCTGATATAGCCAATATCGCCAATCAGCGATCCTGCCTCTAGGGAGTGTTGATGCCACTACGGTAAAGGACATTTGTGGCCTGAGCTGACCGACATCCATTCTGGCTTAGTAGTAGTACATTAATTTGCCGAGCCTAGACTTGTTACATATTAACCCCTTAGCAAACGGCCAACTAGTCTGCCGAGGAAATTAAGATCAATTAACATAGCCGAGACATTCCCCCGCTCCTATAAAAGTTTCGGCCTACTTCTAAGCCCCAATACCTCCATAAAAGCTCAAGATATTCCTATTCTCACTCTACTAACGTGCAGAGAATCACCCACTCTATCTTCTAATAAAGCCGGAATTTCCCATCAGAGCGGTGGTCGAAAATCGCCGAGAGTTTGCGTTGGGCAATAATTCCTCGGCAAAGCACTCTCGCTACAGACGTCCCTCACCATCAGCCCTTTGTCACCACTCGAAACCTAGGGTAACGAACACTCGAAATAAATCTAGAAGCGCCCCCGGATCCAATAACCACAGTACTGCAAAAGGTAGACTGCGGGATAGCCATGCATTTGTGCGCTCCACAGACGGGCAGGATCACCCATTATCACGGTGGCTAGTAACTTACTAGTTGAGTTCCAACTTGGTTCCGATCCGGGGAGTCTCCAGGGCCTCGTATTCAATGCTAAATCCATGTGACAAGGTAGGTTCACAGAAGCATTATCGGAGGAGGACCATGTTCCCAAGCCGGGGGGGCCCGAAAATAAGGACCAAAGGTAATATTATAGTAAAAAATATATGCGTATTTGATGGCCAGCACAAAATATACCCTCTCTTTTCGGGTTCTTCTAGGCTGGGACAAGCGCCAGGTACCCACAGCCGAGTGATAATTGATGACACCAAGTGAAAACTGATATCGTCCAAAGCGGATCAGTGCTGAACCCGGTAAGCACGGCTCCCTTAGATCCACTAGCCCCCAGAGCAATGGAGAAGGATTTCTAGAGGCGCGAGATACGATAAGAGAAAGAAGGGAAAAAGACAAAAAAAGTGAGACTAAAAGTGATGTGCGCCCTTTTCCTTTCTTGTCTCTGTCTCTCTTTTGGTCGACGGTTGTGCTATATCGCACAGTGAAGGCAGTGCAATGTGGTGTACAATCCTTGCCCTTCTTCTCCACCCTCTGTCTGACGGACTGACAACCCGCAGCGATGGCCTGTGTAGCGCCTTCCAAAAAGGCGGAGGTGATGCGATGTGCATGGGCCACCACGAATACTCGAGCTCCGTGCCTATTTCGTAGAGATTTTAGCTAGGACCGATTACTCTGAGAACTGCATTTTTAGTCATCGAGGTGCGGTGCGCTATTGTATTTATTTCTTGCTTCCGCAACGAGAGCAATATCCTTGCGCCGGTATGCTACGAGCGTTTGCTCATTCATTGTCGGGAAGGCACATACAGGATTAGCATTACAACTCTAGATAGTAATAATAGTAGCTATGTTAGAGGGACTGATAAGCAACTGCACCGCACTCGCACCATTGTACAGCACCAAGAAATTCCTCCATACTACAACATGGTTGGAACTCGGAGCGATTGAAGTGCAATGATATCACCTCCTCCTACCTTAGGTAGTAAGAAATATTGAAAAACAAAATAATGCTCTTACCCTGCATGGCGGCATGCCACTGAATTGGTCGGAAGTCCACCTTCTCCATTTATCGCCGTACGAAGAGCTGAGAATATCCGACAAGTCACTGGAGGATAATTTACTGCAGGTGCTGTGAAGGCTACTCGAGTATACAAAATTATATCACAACAGCGAAAAAAGAGAGCAGCGATAGGCCCAGCCCAGACTCACGTTAGATCCCGAAAGTTAGCGCAAGAGCTCGATTCGTCCCCGGTATTAGACTGCGGGACTCGCGGTCGAAGAGGAGTGAGGAGCGCATACAGTAGATACTGTAGGTAGTTCAACATTCTTATTTTATCCCAGTAATACCTGTCTGTAGGCATTCCATCTCCTTTCTCCAGCTGCGGCATCGCTGAAGCGGGGGCCAGGCACCTTGTACACAAAGCCCGTGTCACAGAGGTCGGGGGGCTACGGTGTCTTTTTTTTTTCCGAAGAGACTTTACTATTGATAGAGCAAGCATGTGGCCTAAGAGAGGCATCATCGAAAAAAGAAAGGAATGCAACGAAATATCACGAGACCACAATCCAGGGAAGGGATATGGTTGGACGGAAAGTTATTCCAGCAGGAGACACAGGAGGGCGATCTGGAACAAGTCTAGAGTAAAAGTAAGAGGCATCAGAGCTACCTAATGCATGAATTGTTGTTTTATTTATTCCCGACGCGGAATACAAGTTTTCCGCGTATATTGTCGGTGGTGGAATGAGCGAAAAAAGTTTGGACTATCGAAGTTTGGCCAAAAATTAGGTGTTGTATATGAAGTTATTTTTTATTTCTTTTCTTCTCGCTTTCTCGCTTTCTCGCTCGTGATTTCTTGTTTTCTTCTCCTTCCCTCATCCACGTTTTTTTCGTTGTATCATATCATACCCAAGGGCCTGGGACGAAGATAAAAGTACCGGTAACTCCTTCAACAGTGGGTCTACCAGATGTTACAGTGACATACCTAATGTGAGGACGCTCGCCTGATTGCCTGCTTGCGTGCCGGTTTTCTTTGCCTACTTGCTCCGCCATTCCCGGCTCTGCCGAATTTGGGCACCAGCAGCCCCCGCACCCCCTCCCCCTCTTTCTATGGTCTCAAGGTACCCAAGTACCGGTATACAGGTAAGTCATAAGGCGGACAGGGCATAGATGGCCCAAGACTTTCCTACTATTGGTGTCAGTGAGAGTATGCTCTCGGGACACCATACCCTATCAGTCTCATCATTTACCTGCGTGCCCAAGCACACCTGCTCGAGTACGTACCGTTCTCGTCTAAGAAATACCCGAAGGCAGGGATCAGAAGGATACGGTGCAATTGTGCTTGTCTCCAGCAAGAAGCACCCAAGCAAGGAGGGAAAGCAGGGATGGTTCAAGGATATTTCAGGGATATTTCGTCTTCCCTCAACGTGGCGTTCACCTCCCCCGTCTTCGGGTCCGGTCCAACTCGAGCAATTGCTGGGGACGAGCACTCGTCCCTTGTCAGAAGGACCGGAACACAGGGGATACTTTGCATTGGTGCTCAGATATGCTACGCACAGATTTTTTTATTTGTACTGTACTTGTACCACATTTCTTTTAATCCCTGTTTTCGGGAACCTATGGCCTGGGACAAAACATATGGCTAATCATCCATGCGTATCTATGTGCGCAAACAAAAGCTATCCCCTCAATGCCCAGGCCATTCTTGCCTAGGTGGGTGAACCTACAGAATGGGATTTTTCAACAAGTCCTAAACGAGGGAATACCGGTACCCAAGTTCCCCGGGCTGGGGCATTGGGAAAAAGAGGATTCTTATTTTATTTTTTTCTGCCCTTGCGAAAAGATACCCGTGCTTGAGCACTTCTAAGGGGGTACGGAACGAGAGATGAAAAAGAAAATGCGATGGGTGGGCTAAAAAACTCTTCGCGGATAAGATTATTCGTCCCTTTAGGGATTTCTCGTCAGGCTTTTCATATGGAACATCCACACACTCGGATTTCCAGAGCCATGGAACGCACAAAAATGACTGTTTTGTTGCTTCTTTTCAAGCTTGGCGAAGGCAAGGGTGTGTTGGCAACGAAACCGCAAAACCCAGTTGTTTGGGTGAGGGGGTGGAGGGGGTGGAGGGGGTGCCAGCATCCGCCCAAGGAGGGGGGGGACGGAAGGGCTCCTGCTCGAGTACCGTAGTCTCTCGTGAGAATACCTTTTGGATGCTATCTTTGGCCAAGGCAGACCATCAAAAAGGCCCTGCACCCCTTAATCCGTGTGGAGACCTTCCAGCTTTTTAGCATTGCGCCGGTATGAGGACCAGAGCCAACCACACTACACGGAAGATAAATCAAACAATAGGATTAAGAAAGAGCTTGTGCGTCTACCACTGGCGGTACATGATTTCTAATAGCAAGTGCCAATATCAGGGCCTAGGAGAAAATCAAGAGAACGATGATGTTGAAAATCGGATTTTAAGGGAACTATAATTGCATTTAGCTAAATCAAATATTAGTACAGCTTACCCAAGGGAGCACTTGTACAGCTATCTTTCTTGAATGAGACTTTGGTATCCTGAAATACAGAAAATAAATATATGAATATTATATAAAGATTAAAAATATTTTTAGTAGAGCAAGAAATCATCATACTAAGGAACAAGTGAAGTATAAAAGTAAAGTCTGTAGCTTGTCACCTTCACTACCACTATTACTATGATACTAGTTATTCTCCTAAGCCTTGCAAGTAGAGGGCAATATATATATATAAAAGATACTAGAAAAACGCATAAAATAATCTAGACATTTTGATAGGCTTCCCATTTTTTGTCCTCAAATAATCAAGTTGTATTTCAGGTACTGTATGAAGCGATATTTTAGGTGATGTTCTGCGCCTTGGTGTTCCTATTGCGGGAATCTCTTGGAGTTTCCAACCGAGCCTTTGTTTGGGGGGACTATGAGTGGCTGAACCACTCGAGCAATTGCTCTGACAGCAGGTCGAAAATGAGCAAGAGCGAAATGGCTGGTTGCGGACCCAAGTCAGTAATAATATTGAATAATTATATTATTATTGAATGTGACGTAAGCCTTCAATCTATAAAAATTTTCAAAAAGAGAGGACCCACTTCGAAATAATTGTCTTTTTTCTTTCTTTTTTTTTCTCCTCGAATAATTGGTGACTCTCAGAGTTCCCTCATCACCCAAAGGTAAGAAATATGCAATAGTCTTATTTTTTCCCCAGTGGTATTCCCCCCTAGCGGTACTTGGGCGTTTGTACAAAAAATGCATGAAAATGAATGCATGAAACTACTTACCCCTTCCGGCATTCTTCGTTGGTCTTTCGGTTTCCTAAAACGGCGGGGAAGGTGACCAAACAGCACACTCCCACCGCCAGATACTGGTAGCCAAGAAGAGAAATGCGTCGACCAGAAACGTCCAAATTGTTAGCCACCCGCAGTTGATCAGAGTCTGTCTTCGGCACCTGTGTATTTCATAATGTGCGATGCTCACAATACACGCGTCGCCATCAATCACAACATCTAACAACGCGATGCGCTGCGAAAAAAGGAAACCCACGTTCTGGGAAGGCATGGTGTGTGCACATACGGTACATACTCGAGGGAGCGGAGGGAGGAGGAGGATGCGTGAGGTTGTGCGCAAAGTCAGAATTCGATGATGATAGGGCAACCACCCACTTTCTTTTGTTTTTCCCGGCTGTACTGAACTCGTTTGTTTGATCACAACGATCGGGATTTGTGATGGGAATGAATCCTTTTCGGTCAGGTAGTTTTTCCTGAATTGGAGTTGGGGGTTTCTCGAGATTCGTGGGAAGTACTCGCGTTCACGAGCGCGCAACCGTCCACCTCTCTCGAAGGCTCTGGCTTCTGGCGGCACTGTACTGTACCGGTAGGGTAGCAGATACAGGATGGATAGGGATATGTAGGTCTCCCATGTGTGGTAGTGATAGGTATCTGGTACTGGCGGAGATGGAGGGTGAGCAAACCGATACTGATGGGATTCGTGGAGGCATTGGTAGTAGCCTGGTCGTCACATCCAGCACTGGTAGAATCGCAATGTAATAGCAGCAAGCGCTCCTGGCACAGTGCTCATGTTGGGGGTATTGTGACTACTGTACGGTACTCGTCGGACGGTGGAGCTCTATCTCAAGCTTTGCATTTTGCGGTCGGCTTTTCTCCGCTTCCGCATTGTATACTGGTCTGACGATGCTCTAGTTACTCCACGAATATTCGCACTTACTCTTACAGTTTCTATTTCTGTGAATGCACAAGAATACCGATACCGGCAATAAGCATCTCTTTTTCGCTCAGGTATGCGCACACTACCTTTTCGGTAGAGGTTGCAGGGGGCGGAGGATGTTGTTGGAGGCTCGTTGTTGTTGGGGAGTCGCAGATATCGACAATACCGGTAGACTAAAAAGCACTCCGATACCTCCTTCTCCGCTGCCACTACTAGTGATCAATTGGAGCAGCGTACGGTACCTTTCACCCCGATTATTCCACTGCCAGTGCGGAACTCACTCGTTCACTGACTTACCACCACTCGAGTACAAGGCGCACACAAGCGGGGTGCGCACCAATGCACCCAGCCCACCCCTACCGTTCCCCCCTGTCCCCTGTTTTCCCGTTTAACGGCGGCCTCCGCCTCAGTACAGTTTTCCCTGGATGATACGTACAAGTACGGTATCATATTGCTGTACTACCTGTATCGTCGTAAAATCGTCTTCTGCCTGTAGGGTCGTACAGTGGTTGCACATCAGCGCGGTGGGAAAGGTATCGTACATGTACACATGCCATGATGATATCGATGCTAATGCTGCCGTTGAGCCTCTCTTTGCTACCGGTACTCTGCTCGAGTAGAGCCATGTTGGGACAACTGAATAGCACACTACCTACCGCATTATGCAACTGTGCATCTGCCATTGTGCGTGAAGGGAACCCCCCTTGTCAAAATCTATACCCTCACACACACCTTCGATTTTCCTCTCATTCTTTCTTTCTTTCCCATCTTCTAGCCAGTTGAATAATTCAACATTTTTATTGTAAATGAATAAAGCAAAAATGATGGGTCGTACTTATCCTTTATGAGTCTCACCCCCCCGGGGACGCTCTTCCTACCCCCCCCCCCTTCCCTCACTCTTACTCCTTCCATTCTTCAGGGTTGCTACCCAGCGCACCGGGCCAATCATCGTGGAACACAGTAGCGTTCGCCTCGATTTTGCTATTCGTTCGTTCCACCACTTGAATCTGCTTGAGAATTTCTGCGCACCCAAAAGTACGCGTTTGGTGATACAAAATTTCTTCCTCTTCTTTCCACAAAGCAGCCTGATCACTTCCAGGTTCAAAAGGGCTGCCTCTTCCGGCTGCTGCATCTCTCGTCATAACTCCTCTGTCCCAGCTTAATCAACCATCGACCAAGCTCCAACGAACAACGCTCAAGCCCAACTCACTTTTCGACTCATCTTTTTTCTTCATATATTGTTACTATTTGATATATTTTTCTTATTTCTATTTTGCTTTTTTGTTTGAGTATTGTTGCTGTCGAGGTTTGTGCTGTGGTCACTCAATACTGCAAACGGTACGCTTCTCTGTTCGCCTTTTCCGTTCCCTATATTTGCGGGGTCTCATTCGGCTCCGTCCGCACAATCGGGTCGTCACTGCCATCCTTCCCATCTACCAACTCCCGGCGGGCAGACCATCTGAACTTTACTGACGATAAGTGAATGGGTTACAGGAAATATAGGCCGTGCTATAGTTGTCCGAAGTCATCTGCATCTTTTTTTTTATTATTATTTTTACAATTACTACGGGTCTGTTAGAGTCAACGAGTGAGAAGGCGGCTGGGAGAGAAAAGGAACCAAAAAGGTGGCAAAGGGATCAAGAGAAGGTCGAGCGAGGAAAGCAGAAGAGAAGGAAGAGAAGAAGGATATTGAGAAGGGATATTTAGTTTGTCAAACGGTGGTGGTTGCTGTATCTTTTCACCAAGAGATAAAGATTATCGATGGCAGCTCCGCCTTTAGGCATCCCTCGAGAAGCAGGAGTTCCGCCCAACAATTTAGAAAGCTATCTTCTCGGTTTCGCGAAGTTCCAAGAGGAACACCCGGATCTCTCACCCAATGAATGTGCGAATCGCTTTTCTAGGGCAGTGACTGCGGGTCGCGGTGCTGTCCCATTTCAGGGTGAATCAGTTGGTAGTGATTTGAGAACTGTCAACCACAAGATAGGCTCATGTCCCGAAGGGACTCAATTGTCGCCTCCTCTCAAGAGCCAGCGAATGTCTCATTCTAATTCGGTAAACATTTGTCTCCCTGGAGATCGGGGTTGCTGTCCTCTGGGAACTTGTATTTGTATGCTGAGAGGAAGTGTGATAACACAGACATCTTCATATTTGGGGACCGCTCCCACTGCGCAGCGGACTTTTGCCCTCATGTCCGGCCGATCTCCCCAGCAGTTTCAGGTCTCGACTTCAGTAACATGTCGCCCTGACTACCACGAGACCGCGCTGCCCCAGAAAGCCCCGTCTCTTGAGGATATTCAATCGGTGATTTTGGGGGTGGATAGCTCAAACCTGGCCCTAGCTGATTATCTCAGTCAGCAAGATAGGTCGGCGGAGCCATTCCCACTAGTACGGCATTCGGTCAGTACCACTGCTGCAGGCTTCTGCGACGATTCGATGGGCGGGGACTACACTTTCAGCATGGATGGCTCGTTGGGCGTGTGCGCGCCCCGTATGCAACACCAGTTATCCAGCTCCCCCTCTGGGTGCTATGCCGGAGGTGACGAGAGCTCCCATCCAATGACTCGCCATTCCCGAAGCTATTCGAATGCATCCTACAGGAGTCGTAGCTCCTGCTTATCGTCTCAAGGGGAGTCTTTGTCTCCCACCGATCACTTCCCCCACACCCAAAGTTCCTGGGCTCCCATGAGCCGCGAGACAAGTAACGCCAGTTTGACACACGGAGCAACTATGCTCAGGCTCTCGTCATCCACCGGGAACTCTACAACTGGGAGCGGTGGTGGCGGGGACTATGGCTCTTTCAGCGGCAAAGGGGGCCTCGACGCGATGTTTGGGCTCTTCGCAAGCGAAGCGGAACTCTCATCGTCATTGGACAAAGCCGCAGGCCAGCACATGCTGAAGAGGCCTCCGAGCACCAGCGTGGAAGATCTTGATCACACGTTGGCCATCGAGGTTGAGCACGAGATGCAAAGGAATCAATCGACCTCATCGGAGAGCGTGAAGCCACGGAAGCCCAAGCGGGCGAAGGAGGGCGCAGAGCCCACAACTGCTGCTCAAAGTGAGGGGATTCCCACCACGATCGCTACAGGACATATGATGCTAGAAAAAGAGGAGCAAGAATATCAGGCTTCACGCATGGAGGACTACTTGGGATCCCCCGCCAACTGCCAAAATGCTACGACCACCAATAAAACAACTCGGCAGGAATCTAGCGATGGGATGGGAACAACAGAGAACCTCCCTACTAGTGGCCGAGTGCTAGCAGCATCCAAACCAGGCAAGTCTGGCCCCAAATACGCCGCAGTATCGGCCACAAAGCCTAGCTACACTCGACCACCTCATCCGAGGGTGAAATGCAGGCTTTGTAATGAGAGTCCTGATGGCTTTCGGGGTGACCACGAGCTCCGCCGTCACATGGAGCGTGAACATTCCCGCCTTCGCAAGATGTTCGTTATCAAGGACATCTCCGAGGACGGTCAGCTTTTGGCCAAATGTAAAGCCTGCCAATCCGGGAAGAAGTATGGGCAGGACTACAATGCTGCAGCTCATTTAAGGAGGCAGCACTTCTCCCACGGGACAGATGAGAAGAAAAAGAAGGGGTCTTTCAACACTTCCTATCCCGACATGGCAGAATTGCGGAAGTGGATGAGCGAAGTCGAAGTGGCAGTAGACGACGGGGAATACCTCACAGAAGGGTTGCAGGCAGCGGATGTTTCAAAGGCGGATAATCCGCGGGTGGGTGCCAACAAAAAATCTACTAGCGCTAACGAAGGCGAGGAGGAACCTATATCACAGGTATCTAACTCAGAGAGTGCTGTCACAGGAAACAGCCCGGCGCCGGCGGTGGTAATCCAAGACGGGGCATTAGGTGTGCCGGACGTTCCCACACAACACCAAGCACCTTTTGACAGCACCGCATGGGAAGAGCACGACAATTGGTACGAGTCTGGGGTCGTCTACGATTTGTCCCATAATTACGGGGTTCAATATTCTGTCTCTGGCGGTTCGATGCCTCTCGCAGACGCCCTGGATCGTCAAAATAATGCAGCCGGAGAGCAGGACGGCATGGCGCTACCATGGATGCATTTGTTACAAGGTGGACAGGGCGTGCGGCCCTCAGCGCGCGGGGAAGCTGCCAGCACAATTTTCAGCAATCTCCCGGGTCCTGCTACTACCAAGGATACTTCGGGAATCTTCAGCGATACCAGTTTGGCTATGATGATTCCGGGCTCTGAGTCCATTTTGGGGGCTGATGGCTTACACTTCTCCTAAAGGCAATGTCGATTTGCGCCTTTCCTTTTTCCTCTTTATCTTCTCTTGTTTCTATTTTCTTCTCTTTTCCTTTTATATTGTTTTTCTGTCTCTGGGCGTTTGTTTTCTAACCTTTGGAGTTATATTGATGTTTTTCTACTGATTTTGTTGTTTCTGTATATTCCCATTAAGGGTAGACCGCTCGTTTCCCTAACCAAAAAAAAAAAAAAAAAAAAGGAACGCACCTGCTTTGCGTTTATATCCTGGGTTTTATTTTGATTTTAGGTTAGTTCCGGAGTTTGGTTTTATTCTCATAAACTTTTTTTTTTTTTCCCCGGTAAGGGGCTGGGGGCAAGGAGTGATCACTCTTTATTGTTATAATTATTATTATTACTACTACTGTTATTTATACTATATGGCGAGTACGATTGTCTTTTGTTTTTGGGTTTATTTCTTGTTTATTGTCGCCTTTTTTCATTCTCCTTCCAATTTTCGGTTGTTGATATTGTCACGATTTTTCTTAATTCCTTCTTACGCCTTTCTCTTCTAATGGGATATATAAATTTCAATTTTCGTTATGATTCCTTTTCTCAGTTTATTTCACTTGCGGCTTTTTACCGTTTTCTCCCTTTTTTCTTTTTTCTTTTTTTTTTCTGATTTCGATTTGTGTTAACGGACAGGAACAAAGCGTAGAAATGCTTTGGCAAAGATGGGGGAAGAGATGGGGGTGTTTTTGTTAGAGAGTACCATATGGAATAAATCGGGAAGCGAGTTACAATCGGTCTGGTTTTCGGGTGCCTTGGGAGTAATCACCTCCACCACTCAACTCAACCTTTCTTTCCCTTATGATCACATGCAGCTGAAGACGAGGCCTAACTCACAATAGCTGGGGATTACAATGACATTGCAGAAATGGCGCAAGTGTTTGTAGGATTGATTCAGCACGCTCATCGAGCCTTTTACTAAAACGTTACCATCGGGGAATTCCGGACAGGCAAATGTGTTTCAACTTTAGTCTACTCGATCCTAACCAGGAACAACGGGTTCATCCTTGGTGCAGTACAGTACTTTGTACACATTCTGGTTGGATTCCGCATTCTTTCCTTCTTTCATACATCTGTTCAGGCTTCTGTGCATTGGTCGCATAGGGCTTATCTGTCCTTTCGTACCATACACTGCCGGCATCATGGAGAGTGAGAATTAGGAAGTCGCCGCGTCACTGACTGGAGGCGTTGTGTTCTAGTACGGTAGTGTAAGTATAACACGATTGCTGGGGGGATCAAGGCTGAATTGAACTCTGAGGAGAAAGCCTCGTTTGAAACGATGGTGTGAATGTAGATGTGTGAGTGGGGGTTGGGCAGAGCCAGGGGGGTGGAGACAGAGTGACCGAAGAAACAAAATTATCAGCCTTTATCTGCCTACTTTTGTCGCCCACCGGACGCCTCGCGGTCACATTTTGGTGCTGGGTACACGCGAGTGATCATTAGTGATGAGTTGTGTGGAGCCCACAGTGCTTCTACGGTACCAGGAGGTTCTTTACTTCCGCTACGATGTGTACGACGATGGGGAGTTACCCGTGTGCTCGAGTATCATGATATGTGGGGAAAGCAATCGGGAAGTTTTTTTGCTTTCTTTTTCTTTTTCTTTTTTTTCTTTTTTTCCTTCTTCCTCGCCTCTCTCTCTCGTTGCTTGTGCCGTTGCTCGAGCACGAGTACGGTAGGTTTTCTTTTTTCCTTTTCCTTTCTTTTGTTTCCTTTCTTTTTTCCATCCTTTTCTTTTCGATCGGGAGTGGTGGAGGATGTTGTTGTGGTTCGCCGGTTGTAACTGGCTTTCCTTTGCGTGGGGTTATTAATAGGGTGGGTGGGATGTACTCGTACACGGACGGATGAGTGGATGGAGGAAAGTAGGAGCCTTCCTGTCCTGGCCGCCTGCCTGCCAACTTCCTGTTGCCTAGTTTCTTGTTTTCGCGGGGAAAAAAAAAAGCAAAAACAGGAAAAACGGGTGGGCAAACGATGCTCCTCGATGAGCGAAGATACTTACCATAGTATCACTATCGCCCGGGCAATACCGTAGAATTCCATTCCTTCATTTCGCTCAGGTTTAGCTTAATTCGGTAAATTTATCCTGTATGTGCCGAATCCATGTTCTCCAGTAAAACAGTGCCTCACCCGGCGATTCTGTAGTGCATCGGGGACTGTACCTCCAACGCGCCTTATACCGTACAAAAAGTACGAGAGGTCGGCTACAATATTGACACTCCCGACCGACAACCAAAAATTCAAAACTACCTAAACGAGCTCCCACAATACCCTCTTCATGGCGAAAAACCATCATGACCCGAGTTGGATGAGAACAGCCCCCTTGGTACAAGTACCTGGGGTTTCACCTAGCCTACAACTACAAATTTCTTGTCCGGTCCTCAAAGGACACGCATCTTCGCATCTTGCACTATCTTGCATGTCAAGGTTGGTTGTGGGGTGCAGGTAGCCACTTTCATCGTATTGTGGAGAGTGTAGGGTAGCATTGAGTGTGTTACCGGCTCCAAGGACTAGCAGGACCGCCTGGGGCTTCCAAATAGGTATCTTCATAAGGGAGAGTATTATGGAGGCTCTCCTTTCAACTCGGTTTACTAAGACTACTAAGAGTTGAAAGGTAGATAAAGATTTTTGAAGATAAACGAATATTATATTGATAAGGTCTCTTCTCTGTAGCTTGATGATGCTTGAAGCATGGTTTTTTTACCTATTGTAACTGGATGTAGATGGGAGCCATACAAAATGGCAGCATTATTAAATTGATATTTTTTATTTCTACTATTTTCTATTTTTTTTTAATTAAGTTCATACACCCCTCCTACGGCCAGCCCCACTGCTCATAGTGGTGGTGCCGTTGCCGGAGACGATACAAGGGCTTATCAGACAGCTCTTTACTGTGTACTCGAGTAGATGACGAAGCCATATTTTAACATCTCCACCCTCCTGCACAAAATATTTTCTGCCAAGTTCAGCTCAACTCCCAGAAGCGTATCATGAACCCTGCGAGCACCCGATGTACCTTTTTTTGTCAACAAAGTTAACAGGCTCCCAAGACTAAGCAAGTGATGCACCTTAGTCGTCATGCTGGTGGCGGGGCACTCCACCTGTGGCACTTAAGGGGCCGATCAGATAATACCCCGCTCTGTCTACTACTCCCCCTCCCCCTCCCCGCTCAATTCATTGTAAACTCATCAAAGAAAGGACCAGATGGCTACCGCGACAACTTCGGACTTTGCTGCTGGCGGAGGAATCACCACTCAGGCCCTGGCGGCTAAACCGAATAAAATTAATTCGAAGATAATTCTAGGTGAATTACAGAAAATATATACGAGCTTGTGTCCGAGGGGCTGCTCCACACTACCCGTCTCCGCCTTCAAGAGTTACCTATCCGGCACACAAAAGGTTGCCATCCACGACGCGTCCTCCGGGGATGAGGAGGTGAAGGAAACCAGGGTGCAGAAATGGGTGCATAAGGTCTTCGGGCATGCTTCCCAGGCCGCGTCGGCTGAGAAGCTGTTGAGTGATGATCAGGATATTACGTTCGATGAGTTCGTTTCTTATCATGCTACTCCTGCGAATTCGGCTTTGGCATTACCAGATCCCAGGAAGGATTGGAGCAGGCCTTTGAATGAGTATTTCATTTCCAGCTCGCATAATACCTACCTTACAGGTCATCAACTTTACGGGTCTTCAACAACCGAGGGGTATATCAACGTTCTGCGTCGGGGGTGTAGATGTATTGAGATTGATGTTTGGGATGGGGATGATGGAGAGCCAGAGGTGTTCCATGGGTACACACTCACCAAGGAGATTTCCTTTAAAGATGTTTGTAAGGCTGTTGCGAAGTATGCTTTCTCCGAGGGAGGTAGCTTGTGGCAGGGAGGTGCTGGAGAGGGGCCTGTGATCATCAGTTTGGAGTGCCATGCGGGGCCCGAACAGCAGGAGAGGATTGTAAAAATCATGAGGGAGCAGTGGGGTGATATGCTTGTTCAGGGAATTGAGCCTGAGGATGTAGAAAATCTCCCGAGCCCATTGGAGTTGAGAAGGAAGATTCTTGTGAAGGTATTCCCAGCTCCTCCACCCGCATCAAGGTCAAACTAACTCCCTAGGCAAAATATCTCCCACCACCACCAAAAGTCACACCTATCGACCCAACCGTGCCAAGAGTCCCACCCCCAGCAGTTGCAGACTCTTCATCCGATTCATCAGACTCTGAGCTCGAGGAATTGGCCAAAAAGGCCAACAAACAGAGGCCCCCGAAGGCAAAGGTTACCCGAGCACTAGCAGCACTCGGAATATACTGTTCATCTCACCATTTCCCATCTCACGCAGCTCAACCCTTCACTGATGAGCCAACCTCCAAGATCCCAAACCACGTCTACAGCTTTTCCGAAAAAGTATTCGCAAACCTCCACGCCCAGCATGCGGAATCAATTTTTCACCACAACAAAAACTACCTGATGCGAGTCTACCCCTTCGGCCTCCGTTTCTCATCCTCAAACGCAGACCCTACCGAATTCTGGCACCGTGGAGTGCAACTCGTGGCGCTTAATTGGCAAAAGTGCGATGAAGGAATGATGCTGAACGAGGGTATGTTTGCCGGCGAAGGCGGCTACGTGCTGAAGCCCGAAAGCTACCGACCCGGCGGTATAGGAATCCACGAGGAGAAGAGGAACCTAGACCTTACTATCGAAGCAATTGCTGCCGCCAACATCCCATTGCCTGAAAAGAGCGATTCCCCAAAGAGATTTGAACCGTACGTTAAGATAGAGGTGCACACTGAGACGGCCACCGGACTAAAGAAGAAAACTAAGGCCAAGCGGGGGATTGAATGCACATGGAATGAGAAGCTGGAATTTAAGGGTATTGCGGGGGTAATTGAGAAGTTGACATTCGTTAGGTAGAATCCCTTCCCTTTATCTTATTTGCAGATTCTTACTCCATAGTAATAGGTTCAAAATCCACGATGAGGAGTTCGGAAGGGATGATCTGGCAGCATGGGCTTGTATCCGCCTTGATAGACTACAGGAGGGCTATCGCTTTGTGAACCTTATCAACAACGAAGGTGATCCTTCCGATGGGCTTATCCTGGTCAAGATTTCCAAGAGGGTTTATTAGTATAGTATAGTAGAGTGGAGCCCGCTTCGCTTTTTTTCTGGAACCCTTATAAAGCCTGAAGCTAATAGCATCATATCGTCATGCGAGTGAAAGATTATGAAACCAATTATCTTTCCTCCCTCTCTTCTGCTCATCGCTGAGATATGCCCTGAGTGTGCGCTTTAGAATTCATTATTGCCGTCCATATCGCTACATGGTACCCACTTTAATAGAAAAAAAGGTGAAGCATGCCTTGTGCTTGCTTCCACCCTAAATTACATTCACTACCGTAGTTGAACCGGAGATGCCGCATAGAAGACCTCACCCTAAGAACGGCTACGAAGTTGGCTGGGTGAAAGAGAAAAAAAAGAGGTAAAAAAGTATTCCGTCGCCGGGAATTGAACCCGGATCTAGCCGGAGCAAGCTCATGAGAGCGGCTGATGCTAACCATTACACCACGACGGATTGTGCTGAGAAGAGAATATCTAATTGCATACTTATGCGAATGGCCATGACTTGGCAGCAGATAAAGTAATAACACCCCGACAACAAGCTGTTCCAACACTTTGCTTCTACTACTACAAATACATCATGGTTTATAATAATAAGTCATTCCAAGTCATCAAACAACTAAATATAATAATTAATCATAATTATTACTTATTACTGTTGATTGTATAAAACATTATTTCGAGCTTTTACTACTAAGTCCTCTCCGGCCTCTGATTAGCCGTCCTTCTGCTCCTCTTAGTTTCTTTCATACTTTGTATAGTGGAGATTGTCTTTCCTTGCTATTAACTTTCCTTTGCTGCTAGAAGTTTCATATGTTTCTACACCCAGGTGAACACTATTTCGAATGTCATTTCATAAAGTAGAGTGTAATATAAAAGCATCACAGATATCTAGTAAACCAACCTGCTGAGAAGTAAATCTGACCAATTAGAATTAGTGCCTATTTCTCAGAGAGAATTTTCTTCCTGTCCTTATAAACCATGCATTTTAAACCCTTTTTTCTTTTTTTTCTTCCTCTTCTAAATTAATTATAGAATTTAATGTGATTGCAAGCTTAATAGGCTAATAATATGAGCTATCAGATCAGTGAAAGCTACCACTCTCAGGCTTTTATACATTTATTAGTTTTTTTTCTCTTCAAACTACTAATTATACTCCCCAAAATTTTAGGTAATTGATTAATTTCCTCTATCTGAATTGATTGGCCATTATCAGTTGATCTTCCTTGCTAATTCAATACTTGTATCTTATAATAGTACCAAGAGCTGAGGATACGTATCTTTCATCCCCATACATATGAGCACCGCCGTTGCTGTGCTATTCGCACTGGTAGTAGTTTTACTGAGATATTGGTTTCAGAGACCATCTATCACAATGTCAATGCCCATTTTCTTCACTAAGGCTTGTTTTTAATCTAGAATGTAAAGGTCATATCATCAGAGTCATGAGTGGGCTTGAATTCTGTTCAATAATGTATTTGCTAGTACCAGTATTAGCCCTTAAAGAAAATCAAAACCTCTTCTGCTTTGATACTCTGCTAAACTCCCTTTATAAACATTGACATGCAACCTTTCAGGTTGCTAACATCCGCTTTCTACTTGCAAATGCCTGAAGACTGTTCGTACTTCGATATCTAATCATTTACTTGCGACAATCCTATTGGGTGCTTTCGGTTGCAATGTAACCATAGCTTTTCTAACTCTACATTATCCTCCCAGTGGCGACACTAGCGCCAGGTCGAGCTTACCCAGAATTTACGCTAATTGAATTCTTACTGCGTACCTTTATAGCCGAAGCCGAGTCGGACCCGTGCGCTGTGGCAACCTCAACAATCCCAAGCCAACCTGGGAGCAATTCTATTGAGTATCTTTTTACACATCGACCTACTAATCAATTTCTTTGCCTATGCGCAAGACTTCAACCCAGCCCCCAAGCAAGTGCCGCCAGCCAAGCTCGTAATAATCTGAGGCCCTAACCAACCACATAAGGGAAGGGCTGTCAAGTGACACGGTGGCCCCCTTTCTCACTTAGTAGGATGACAGCAACGATAGTAACTCCCTCACACTATCGCAAATATACATCATGGACGGTCACTCGCCCCTTTCACCTGGCGGTGAATGCGGACCCTCACCGAGACTGTGTACCGGTGGTCCACCGATCTCCCAAGTAATCAATCCGTATGAAACGTCCTAAATTCATCAGAACGGAACAAACCAAAGAGACTTGAGAGATGGAAGGCGCTACTGTAACATTGACATAACTAATTCGGAAGGGTAAGGTGACACATTTTTTGCCACCAGCAAAGGGGGCCCCAATGCCTAGAGAATTGGGCGCTAACTAGATACATCAAGGTATATGATGCAGGCTATAGGGATATAGAACTCCGATAGAGAGATAAAAAATTTGTATGGCAAATTGTCTGTATCTGACCGCCCATTAAAAATTCGGACTCAAATGTTCGTGTTCCCTACGCCCGTAACTTGTACATGCCCAAGAGGAGTGCTTGCCGTGAATCAGCATGGTGGGGCACGGGACCGCCGACGTTACACGGTTCCACGAGGCACTGGAGGTGAAACCGCAGATCTAACTGAATCGAAGGAGCAAAAAAAGAAACAAAAAGGAAAGAGGGCTCGGTGCTAGCAACCCTAGCGGTTCAAGACTAAGAATTATCCTGTGTGAACCCGGCATTAAAGGCATCTTGGTATTTCCTCTAACGGGATGACCTCACGCCAACTCGCTCCGGACCACAGTCGGAAAAAAAGTCCCCCCCACCGCCGCCCTCCCAAATCAGGAACTATATGCCAACACACGGTCCTCCCTCGGCCGGGTTTACTCGGAAAACCCCCTAGAAACAACTGAGAAAAGAAGAAAAGAAAAGAACAGAAAAGAAAAGAAGTGAAAGCAAACCCAACTTATCTGGAAGAGTTGCATAACTTACCCCTGATCTCACCCCGAAACGCTTCATACTATTTTTGAGAGCTGAGTCATCTGCGAAGACAAGAAGCTCGAACGAATCACTTTCCTGTAATGCCCCATTATCCTACCTACCTATCATAACGGCCTTCACACGGTGACCTAAAGAACATATTGTAGAAAAACTTACTATATTTATCTGTTGCAGTTGAGGGAAGTAGGATGACTCGGGTGCGATGACTTGGGTTGCTCATTCTTAAATGATTTTAGCTTCAAACACTACCTAACCTCTTTGCACTTGGAGCAGGGAGAAAATAGATAGGACCCGTCGTCGGTCATCGTATATCACTCGTACGGACCGCCTGTCGGTTCTTGGAATTTGCTTCTTAGGCAACCCTTGTACGAATTCTGGATACTGTGAGGATCGATAGCCTAAAATTCCACGTCTACGTCACACCGCATCCAACACAGCCTTGGCAGGTGCTCGGTGATCAGGCCGCGGACAACTTGCATAGGAAGTGGAGTCTCCTCAAGCTACCCTCTAGGAACCCCAGTCCTGCATGCCCCCCCCCTGTGGTTGCGCTTGTTTCTCACACATATGTCCTACGCAGGCCTAATCACTAGGATCACTCATCTCAGGCAAGAAGTACCCGAACGCGAGGGAGGCAACCTCCACGTGGAGGAAAGGCTAAATACCCTGAAAGATTCCTAAAATATCCCTGTTTTCCGCTCAAATGCTTGGGTACTTCTTGCCTGGGGCGGGCGGGCGGCCTCGGTGTTTCGTGCCACTACGAGTAAGAAGCTTACTCTACAAGTACATATCTACTTAGTACGATGCAAGGGTGGCCAACTCCCTGCCCTCAAGCCAAAGCTCCCCTCACATAAGACCAAAACAGGGAACCCTGACCAAGACAACCGGGGGAGCTCGGAGAATTCCATATTAACTGCAGAAAGTTACCGGGGTGTGATGTTTGAAAGGGGTTAGTGGAGGTTTAGAGGTCTTAGTCAGGAGGGACGTAGGGAAGTATCATGGAACACCCTAATATTTGCTACTGTGACAACACCTGTTTGGCTAATATTTATGGCTGGTTAATGGATCAAGAGGATGCTGAGCACTTGGGTTTCCTTCACTCTTGTTGGTTAAGCTGTCTTCTCGATTCAGGCCGATCTCGCCACACGTAAAGGGAACTAGTGCCGGCATTTTACAATTAGTATTTAACTAGTAACGGATAAGGGAGTGTGGAGGAAAAAAGAAAGGGGAGGAAAGGAGAAAACCCAAAAGTGGTGAGCTTCTAGATCCACTAACGGGGAGCTTGGGCAAGGTTTATGCTATTTCAAAACAAGACTTATGCATGGGAGACGCACGAAATGTCAGCTACTATTATTTGTTTCAAAAGATTCACCTCGGTCGCCAGAATCCTACTTGAGTTATAAAACACTAATCCGCAAGCTTTTCCTTATGCGTGAAGGACTCGCCATAATCAGGTAGATTCATACAGAGTACCAGGGCAGAAAGAAACGCCCCGCAGAACCAAGCTTCACCCTATCCAGTTATATGTTGAAATGGGGGATTGTTATCAAATTATGTCAAAAGATCAGTTCATAGTTTTAGTCTTACTGCAGTGGGGCATCATCGAGCATTTCAGAGGGAGCAATCTCATTGGGAGATAGCATGTGCTTTTTTCCCCACGGAACTCCGATCCCGAGATCGGAGTGGCTGAAACCTACTGATACGGAGTTTGGGCACATCCGATTCGACGCACCGTAGCTCCGGTTCCCCAGCTGGGACCGGGTCGCTAGGAAAACCATGCACAAAGCACAGAACGTGGGCTGAACGCAAGGAAGGGAGGGAAGGCATGTGAGACAAGTGTGCAGAACAAATAAACAAAATTTCTGGTAGAAGAAGGCCAGGCTATACCAGTACTCGAGTACAAGGCACATGGGGCTAACTAGACCACAGTCGCGCTCACGGTGCGCCAATTACTATTCAGAGGGTGCTCTCATCCCCCTTCACTCGCTCACCCATACAGCGCAAGCGGGAGAAAGTCCGCCAAGATGTGTCACCTAATTCGCAAGCACTGTTGGCGAAAACCATGGAAAAGACTAACCCCCGGGAAAAGTTAGCTGAAAGGTTCCAGTATTAGAAATATCATATTTGAGATCAATCTCTGCAGGGGGAAACCTGGTAAATAGTGCCGTTTCCCGAACCGACATTGGTCCGTTTCCTCCACGTTTCCCCATTCTTTCTTGGGAGGGATTCTTTTCTTTTTCTTCCTTCGCCCCTCCCACCCACTGGGTCTGCCGGAAGCATAGCGGTACCCACTCGTGGCGGGTCGGCAAGTGGGAAAAAACCCATGTGGCATTTAAGCTTATGCCCATTCTCCTAATCTCTCCCTTTCTCACGCCCCTTGATCGGGCAGAGTATTAGGCGTTCGCCGAGAAAAACGTGGAAAAAGTGATGTGCGATGAAGGGTGAGAAGAAGAAAGCGAACTTCATTCGATCCCTTGTCCCTTGTGCGTTTTCCAATTAATTAGTTTAAACACAATTGTCCTCATGATCTGAGGGCAAGGGTCCACTCCCACCACGAGGCAAAAATACCGGTATCATATGCTTTTGCTTTTGCTTTTTTCTTCCTTACCCTCCGAGATTAACCCTCCTGTTTAAGAGACTATGTTATAGCCTGGAGCCCCACTCCAGCATAATCTTGTAATGGGTCTGGAGGAAAAGAAAAAGAGAGCAGAGAGCAGAGAGAGCTGAAGCCCGAAATCTCCCATGATTATTTTTATCTCTTAGCCTGAGGCATACGCACACGCAGTCTCTTTTTTTCTTTTCCCCTCTCCTCCTTTCCCTCAGTGCTGGTGTCTTTCACCCCCGAGGCCGTTGCATTGGCCTTAGACATTCCGTGCTTTTGCACTACTTTTGTGACGCGGCATCGCAGTCCGAGCAGTCCGTCTTTTGGTGCCCCTCTCACCACCGGCATTCCCACCCAAATACATCACCCCGATCCAAGTAACGCTCTAAAGTCGACAAGGACGGAACAAAACGCCAATTTCTCAAGTACTAGTAGTTGGAGGCAGAGCTTTTTTTTCACTCTCCACCCCGCCCCATTAACTTGAAGGAGGGTTAGGTATGCGCACCGCAGGGAAGCAGGGCTCATAGCAAGGCGTCAACCAAACATACAAAAACCAAAGTGACAAACAATTAAGAAAATTCAACATTTATGGAGCTAAGTTTATTCTCTTCCTAAAGTAAGAAGAAATCTATATCTATGAAATGTCTTTTTTTTTTAGCCCCACCCATCCCCATCCCATTAAAAAGAAAAGGAAGGGAATTAGGATTAGAAAGTCAAAAGCGAACCACCTCCCACTCAGAAAAGGGAAGAGAAATAAAGAAGAAAAAACCACGAAGAAAGAGAAATAACCCGTAATAGACCTTTTATCAAACTCCCAAATTCTCCAATAACCCCTTTTTGATCAGTCCCAATTTAGATCCCCAGCCGAGCACCAAATATATGAAATAGCGAAACCGCCATAAAAAAGAAACGATAGAAAACTCCTCTCAAATTCGTGACCCAAAAAAAAAATTTAAACCATCAAACGTGATAGACAGAATGGCTAGAATCGGGACCTATTTTCAATCATGAATTAGATAGAGAACCCCACATGGAATTCGAGATACCTACCATTCACCTCCTCGGTCCCCTGGCTTGATAGCGGCCGTAGACGGGTGCTCCGTCGGCGTCGGCCGGCTGCCTCCTATAGCCATCAAGACCCGTTCCCGTACCTGAAGAGCTTCCTGCGTTCTCCTGCTGTCCGGGGGTGTTGAAAGCAGCATCGAAAGCACCGTCGGCCGGCTGCCTCCTATAGCCATCGAGACCCGTTCCCGTACCTGAAGAGCTTCCTGCGTTCTCCTGCTGCCCGGGGGTGTTGAAAGCAGCATCGAAAGCACCAATTGCTTCCCGGGAGAGGTCAACATAAGCAGGTTTGTCGGACGACATGGCTTTAGTATAGGATATCGGCGTAGTTAGAAGAGAGGAACCGAGAATGTCGAGTAATCCGTGCTTTGGTTCTAGGAGTAAACAGAGGAATACCGAGTATTTTGAAAGCTCTAAGACGAATCCGTAACCATTTATCGTTTATGAGAAGGGGCTATGGAGATGCTGCTTCCTTGGTTGGTTTTCTAGAATTGAATTCGGGGGGAAGGGGGTCCTTTAAATATTTTGAAATAGTGCTCCAATTTTGTGGGATCGCACAGAACAAGGGCCCAGCTCCCTATGCTACCGTACCGGTACACAAAACGTTCACTTTCCCGTGCGATGTTCTCCTCCTTAGGTGCCCAAGTGCAGTGGGCATCCCTAGGGCCACCCAAGTTCCTTCGCACTGAAGCGGTAAAAAAAAAGACGCCGGCCCCAGCGCAGAGTATCGACCATAGGTGAAATGTGAACAAGAGATCTAAGTCGTTTTTTGGGCATATTCTGAGGGGCATTTTTTTTCGTAGGGCTTGGGCAGGCTGCGGTAGCTTATTAGCGTTTGCCCGAGCCCAAGGTTGGATGTTTGATAAGGCGGATTCATTTCAGGTCATGGTACATAACACACGCTAGGCTTAGTACTCTAGAGAACGATTTACGGTTACAAATTGGAACCATACCGAACCAACGTACCGGCGCGCCATTCAGTGCTATGTTCTTTCTCATAACGGCGCCTTATCAGCCAAGTTTTCTAACCTCAAAGACAGGTTACACCGAGAGAAAAATGCAAGAATAGGAGGCTCCAAGTCGATACACCAACAAAGTACTGTACTCATATCGGAGGGGCACTCTGCGAACCACCAAGTACAGCGGGTACCGAGTCGAAGAACGGGGACTAAAAATCTTCTCTTTCCGCGAATGGAGTACACACCATGTACTAGTTGTTGCACTGAGAACTTGAAAGTTCCCTGATCCCGCATACTCTACAAGTACTGCATCTATCGCACCGATTACCCTACCGCCCCAATTCTTCGGATGTAGCTGCAGAACCACTGGGGTCAGACTCCCTCTAAGTATGGTGAGGGAACTCTGTAGTCGGAACAGGCGGACATTCATTCTGATTTATTAACAGTAGGTTAATCTGCCAAGAGTGAACTTTATACAGGTTAACGTCTTGGCAAATATCAATTAACAGTCCCCGTCAAGGAGGTTCCAGACATTTCCCTTGTATTTAGTAAAATTTGCCAATACTTTAAACCCCAATATCTCTATGAAAACTTAAGATATTTCTATTTTCTCTCTATTAGTGTGTAGAGGATCACCTACTCTATCACCTAATAGAGCCATAATTCTCATTAGACTTGTGGTTGAAAATCCTTTGGCTGTTGAAGATGGTCAATATTTTCTTGGCAAAACACTCCGGCTACAGAGTTCCCTCACCATAAAATAAAGTTAATCACAGCCAACCATTAAGAACTCTTCTCCTTTTTCTCCTTTTTCTTTTTTGCCTCTTCTTCTCCATCTTTTCAGGCGTTTGTGCGAAAAATAATCACTCACCTACGAATACAAAATCCCCCATTTCACTCCCACCATTGATGTGTGCGGAGGCCAAAACAAAACATATCTCCCCATCTGCGGAATTCGAGATCCCGGCCCGTGGAAAAACTGCCGGCATGGCTCCCGCCACGGTAGTCATAAGGGGATCCGTACAGCCCCTAGGCAAAGGTGTTCGTGAATTTGCTTAGTCAGATGTCAAATTTTCGCGAACACTCTTGCCTAGGGACTGTAAGACTCGAAACCACCGGCTGGAGCAGCTGATGTTTGCCCTGGAAGCCACTTCTGCAGCCTTAAAAAACACCGAAATACAACTGCCGTCCATTCTCGGGGGCGGCCGGGAGCCCGGCAGGGCCTTACTCGAGTAGAGTAAGGTCTGATAAAGCCACCGGCATCCACTGATCGAACCCCGCATCCGACGTTAAAGGAAACGTATTTTAAAATAACATAATCAAAGCATCATGGTCGCATAATGAAGGAACAAGCTAGGGCCCAAGCCATTGCTGCCATGCAAGGCCCGCTGTCTTGAGATATCTTCTCCAGTCGGGCTCGGTGCACCAAACAGAAACCGCAGAGCAATATGTATGCTTATTTACAGAAACATTGCTTGAGAGGGTTGCTATTTGCATAGCTGCCAAGACAACGACTTACAAGACAGTCCTGGAAAAGAAAATGTAACCCCCCCTTCATATCAAAGGGTTTGAAAATTTCCATGTAGCCTTCCCTAGCTCCCTAGTGCAGGAGCTTGCTGTCTTCCTGTATCGAGGCCCAACACTCGTCATCCACGGTCACTCGCGAGAATCTACACCCATCTCGATTCACAAATGATGCATAGCAATTTATCAAAACACGCATCATAAATGCAGACACAAGCTCGGATGTAATTACCTGAGGGTGAAATCTCGAGGAAATGTGGGTTCCGGTGCCCGCAAAAGAAATCATCATACAGCCGCCCGGAAAGTTCTCGTCAAAATCGAGCAGAGCAAGTTTAGTTAATTAAGAAGAGCAGAGAAGAGCTCTGGGACTGTATCGTTAAAAATAAAAATAAAATAGCAACCCCCCATCTATGCGGCAGGTTTGCAGGACGAACTGCTACTGGAAAATCACCCAAGCTATCCCGGCAGACAGTCGTTAGGGCGAGAAGCCTAGCGCTATTCGTGCAGTCTAATCTCTCTATAGGTAACAAGCAAGAAGTATCCGGGAGAGAGCACCAATTTAGTATGAGCGCTCAAATACGCACATACAATTGGCCATATATATTTTTCTAATCCCTATATTCGAACACCCCCCACTTGTAACTTGTGTCTCCATGGAAAATTCGTGACACCCTTCCCGGTGTGTGACCGCCGACCTCCTATCACGCGCGTGTGTTCGTTGATGATCTGCAGACCTGTGAAACATGGCTCCATGTTGATCGCGTTTCGTGACAAAGTCAAAGCAAAGTGGGGAGGATTGAGGGACGAACTAGTGGGGCCTGGTTTCAATCTGCCGAGCACAATCCAACAAGAACGCCCACCACCGCTCCACGGGCAATCGTACAGTGATCCTGATCCTTCTCGCACGGCCTACTCTTCATCTGACATGCAAATGTGTTGAGAGCTATCTCAGACACTCAATTGTTCACCGCGCATCCTCCTAATCCATAATTCACCAATCGATTTCCTCACTGACCATGAAATACGCACTGTACCCCCGGCGTTCAGTACCCTGCATATTGGCCCCATGACATGATTCAATAGCATAGATACGCGTTCTCGCGAGAGCCTATGAGGCAGCTTGAACATCTAGGAATTCCTACAATTGCAAAAAGAAATGCTTTGTATCTGGTATATGCAGGCGATTCGATCCCGCCAGTTTTGGGGGTACCTGGTGATCCTGTCAGTGAGGAATCGGCGTTATGCCGTAATCTAAGCTAAGCCGCTCGCATCCCGAGCTCGCTAAAGAAGGACCGAGAGGCTTTGCCAGCCAACATAAAAATACATGCTCACAAGACCTCCGTGCAAAACGAAATTGGACGGGCCAAGTTGGGTTACTCTAAGTTAATGATCAGAATCGATCTAGTGCAAAGGATATCACTCTAGGGGCACTATGTACTGCCCTGTACAGTGCCAGCTCAAGTTATTCCTGCCGAGGTCAATATACTAGAGATACAAGTGAGAGTAACATTTCACCTCTCGCACTCAGGAGAGATACCTCTTCGCACATGGTACCTCTCAAGTTACATTTGTCGATGTTGGCATTGGCGGGTAGTGCTCGTAGCAGGCGAGAAGTATCGGATGTCGGGGGCCGTGAATCCGTAGCATCCAGATACTCACGGACTCTTTGCTATATATTTTGTGAATCCCTGTTATCGGGTACCGTGCTTCTTGCCAACTACTAGTACTCGGGTATGGACGAAAGTGATGGTAGGGACAGGGGTCAGAAAATGTATGTATCAGTCATCCATACCCGAGTACGAGTATATAGAGTCTCGTTCTCAAGCCCTGTAACAACTGTACTTTTTATTATATTAGCTTAGGGTGGTTCGACTCGAAAGGCTCATGCCTACCGGTAGACCACTTGAGTGTAGCAGCCGCCTGGAGTATCTCCTACTAGTTTACCTAGACTCCTCAGTCAAAATTTCTGCTAAGCCAGTAGGAGGTACCAAGCACTGAATTGGATGCGTACGCCGTAGCCTACCGCTACAAAGGAAAATGCCGTACTATAGTTACATATTTTTGGATGTCGGAAGCCTTTGCCTTTGAGCCCATCCAACCCGATCAGATCTGGTAACCCAACCACGGCTAGAGACTATAATGCTGGCGGCGTCTGTGAACAACCTTGCCGTTGTCAGGGGCGGATCGAGATGTGCCCTTGAGCACGGCACGGAGCATCTCGGTTTCGGCCAGATACAGCGCTTCATTTGTGATGCATGAGGTCAAGTGCTAAGTTAATTGATGGGATCATTTGTGGGCGCTTCATGGGTGATGCCCAAGTGGTAAACGAATTAGGCTGCGGTATTGTACTAGTAACGCATGATAAGTACCATCCTTTTGATATTGCCATGCAAGTACTGTATGGTGCCATAGCAGAGAGTGTAAATTGAGGTACTCGTGTGCGTGTACATGGGCTTGGGGAAACTATACCCGTGGTACTTTAGTTCTCCGGGCGGGGCGGATTGGTGGAAAAAATGCTGTATGATGCCCTTTTTGAGTGCTCTTTCGATAATTACCGTACTGCATCAATCCCAATGAGGAATTACAATATCACTCCTTAGAACCCTCAATCCTTTTTCTTTTCTCATCACTACAGCCCACCACTTTCACCAGCCATAGAATGCCTTCCTCTCCCCTCCCTCTCACTAAACTCTACCTGCATTGACATGAAACCCGGTCGGTGGGAACTCTTCCGCCCACCGCCTCCGACAGCCCCACCCCCCCCCCCCCCCATCCCCCAAGGCATAAGTCACTACAGCCTCCCCATCCACCTTCATTTTTATCTCACGCTTTCATCAAAAGAAATCATTTCCACAGAAAGGAAAAGGCACTATCCTTTGGTTAGTGGGCTAAGCCCAAACAAGAGATCTAAAACGCGCCACGCCCACTGGCAGACTGAAGAAGGATATGTTAACCACCGCGAAATTCCTGACACTTATTGCGAGCATAACTTGAGAAAAAAGACCAAGGTGGATATACAGGTGTACTAGTACTAGTACCACATCATAATCTGAAACGAAGACTTACATCACAGTGGTAAAAAAAATTGCGGTGCGGTGGTTTCCGTTACTATTGATAGTTTGATATATACATTTGTGCTATTAGCGCGCTCTTGCCTGGCTCGCTTTGGATTCAATGCTTCGTTTCCCTCCTCAAAAAAAACAAAACAATAAACCTAAATGCGATGGATCCAACATTTAGATACGGGTAGGCCATAGCGTAGAGGGTGGAATACTGCAGAGGGACTTTTAAAAGGGGGGGGCTCAAACGAATAGCTTTTTATCCGTTTAAAAAATAAAAAATAAAAAAAGCCTATTTCTGGAAAGTATGGTACAAGTATTTCACTAGCATCAGCCGCTTGTACCATGGGGAATCGGAACTCGAACCCAGTTCTGGTACCGGCATGCGACTTCACTAATAGGATGCTACTAGCGAAAAAAAAGAAGTATTTGGCTTCCAGGCTTGAACCTCAGTACCGGTATCATACGGTTTCGTTAAAGCCGAAACGGATATTCCGAAATTAGTTCTTCCCCGGCTGCAGTGCCCCGGTGTATGTCTAGGAGCTATGAGGTGCTTCTGTGATTTGACTCCGCTTGGGATTGGTGGGTTCTACTGGTATTTACTGTGCTGGACTTCGGTGGTGTTTTGGGAATTGCTAGTTGCGCTCGGGCTGTTTAGGAACGATCGACTCTTTTTTGCGGCAAGATGTAGCGGACTGCGCCGCTCCTACTACCGGTACTGGATCACGCGATATGTAAAGGTACCGTACTTGTACTGTACCGTGCAATACGTAATTACTAGTCCAGTGCCTAAGGTCTAGTAATATCAATACATACCGGTAGCGCGTACTTGTACTATGTGCTTAAAATGTTGAACCATATGGGCATGTTCCAACCCCGTCAACGTGTGTTCAGCAGGCGACCACCTCGATAAGAAAAAAACGATACCTAATCCTTAGTGCACGATTACACCAACCTGGACCTGTTATCCTAAACAGAATGTTGCAGCCTTACTAAAACTGCAAGTAACCCAAAAAAAATAGCTTCGTTTCAAAAATGTTTCTAAAGTATGATAGGTGGTCACCCACTGGTTCGCAACGACTGGACCTGCATTTGCCAACTCACTATTAGGCAGATTAACCTCAATTCCATGTGCTCGTACTACACAAACTAAGGTTGACCATAAAACCTCAACCGTCGTAGAAAGTCTGTGATTCGTGTTTCCCAAGCGATTGAGCAATTGTTGGATAGAGAAACGATGAGCTGATCTCCGCTTTTCACCGGCATGGAGCAACGCAATCTGCAATTAATCGACCAGGTTGCTTGGTCTATGGCAAACAATGTACCGGTGTGGCATAGTTCCAGTAGGATCACAAATGACGGTAACAGCACGGTATTATGAGATAAAAAACCCTTTTTGCTCTTTGGGGCCTGGTTGAGGCTTGGTTTCTAGACTGATCAGATATCCCGGTGCGAACAGAGTTATAAAAATCTAGGGCTTAATAGTCGTGATCATTGTTGTTCTGAAATCTGTTCTTTTCTACAGCTTCAGCCTTACATCAGGATCGAGTTCGTCGGGCACAATACTGGTATCGTATCCGCACAAACGGCGCATTGTGCACGGGCCGCAACACTCCTCATGGGACCTTGGGGAGATAGCACGATGATGATGATGCCAGTGTCTCGTGGACCGAACCTACTCGAGTACCCCTGGTGAGTCAATTGGCTCATGGTTGAGCCTTATGCAGAATTTGCTCCAGCAAAAGCCCCAAAACCTGGCCAACATCAACCTTCCTGACGAGCACGGTGGAGAATCCAGTATCTCATCTTACCCACTGCTCAAATTTAGTGAGGGAGGTGATGTGCCTCCTCTGATCGGGAAACTTAGACGAGTGCTCGCACATGACCACATTTGGCCTCCACTTTGCCCTCTGGACCATTGGCAGCCTTAGCTCAAGGGTGTGCTCGAGCGGAGCACAGAGGCACGTACTGGTATCGGGATTGAAAGAAAAAAAAAAAGAGAGCTATACATAATTTAGCGTTAGCTTTAGCTACAAAGTGCAATTTTGAAACATTTCAGTTGCAAAAAACCACAATAAAAAGTGGGAAAAAAGGCATCTCTATCGTGGGGCCTTAATTTTATTTTTCCCCCGATAAATCCATTACTTTACTCAGCTGGTGGGCGCACAGCACAACGAAATGGGATCGGCGAATGTTTCAAGACCAGAATGAACGCGTTTCCGCCCTCCCCTTACCATCATCACAAGGTGCTTGGTATCGCCCGGGGTGGGGAGGAGTGGGGTTTCTTTTTCATTTTTTCCTTCGCCATGGAGCGCACATCGCACTGTGCATTCTCACCTTTATCGCGAGTTGCACCCATGCCGAAGTATCGGGTGTTCTGGAATGTACCTTGAGGGAAAGGCAAATGTGCGTAGTTGCCATCACGTTCGTGCCTTGCAGGAATAAACACATCCCTCGTTCTACCCACCATGTGGTACTTTAAATGTGTTTACAGAGCCTGAAGGTTTAACCCCAATCATGGCAGTGCACCGGTACGTGCACAAAAAAGGATGATAACGAAGGGAACGCGACCCTGAGTTTCCTGTTCACTGATTTGAGGCACAGCTAAGCGATACCCAGAGATGCGCTCGATTCGCGGTCTCAGGCACCGGTCGCCGGTAAGGCTTAGCTAGATTGTGGTCGTTTCCCACCTGATCGTATCATAAGCAAAACGCCTGATCTACATGTCGAACCTTTGGGTTGCGGACGACCCTATCCTGTACTTACGGCACCGTACAGTACGGCATTGCACCGTGCCCCGGAAGGTGGCTTGTCTTCTGTTTCGGAAGACTGTTATCGCGAATGTCTAATTAACACAGTTCACACCTGTGATATCCCAAGGGAAAAATAAAATTCTCATTGAGTCAACTCGCACGGAGCTTCGCTCCGCTAATCTTGGTGTTACCATTTCGTCAATCAGGCCAATTTCTCGTCAGTGAGCGGAGTTATGCCGAACCCATACCGGAAATTCTTACACAACTCTTTGATCGCCGGTTGTACAATACAGTATCTTGTCGCAGCATGGCAAAGCCACGCTAAAATGGGGGCGGTGGGGAGAATTAACATGAGCAACTCAGGCCCACTGTGCTAACTCCTCATGAATTCCCACCAAATTATATGTCTAGGCAGCTGAGAATCTAGGGATCTATATTTCACCGCTCATGCTCTTGATGGGAACCCCCTGCAATGGGGCTCATTGTGTAGAAGAGTCTGGAAATCTAGCTTGTCCGCCCAAAATTTATATGACAGTCCATTTGAAAAGGCACTTGTTTCGAAAAAATTACCAGTTTCAGGAGCAACTATTTCCCTCAAAGCCGGGTATTTTTATCACAATATCCGAATATTTCGCTGAGCGAAAGTAGCTGTGATTAAGCAACTTCTACGGTATGATAGCTGCCTTCTAAAGCTACGAAAAACTCCAGTCTGAAACCGAACTGCATAATCTGCATTGTGTCGTACAACATCCAGGTAATCCTACCCCTCGTTGGCAAGCACGTTCTGGCGTGGATTCAAGCTTTTCTCATTGCAACCACAAGCTTCTTAGCACATTCCCGCAAAATCTCGTATCGGTATCTCCGCCAATCCCTCCCCCAGCCCACAATGGGTCTAGCCTGACAGGTTAGCAGAATTGCGAATACTACTGTATTCGAGTACCGTGGAATCTCGTGAAATCCACCATCTCCGGTCTGTCAATGATATCCCTGTAAATGGCGACATCCACCCAAGATAAGTTTAGCTTGCAAATTTGGCAAGATATCACAGACAAGCGACTCATACTCAAAACCCGGAGACCAGGGGCTGCCGGAGATGGTGGATTTCACGAGATTTTACAGTACCGTAGTTGATGAGACCCAGCACACTCGGCATATCCAGGCTTTATCGTGTGCGGAAAACACTACCGGTAATCCTCTTAGGCGTTTTTTGTCGGAGAACACGGGGATCAGAGGTCTGGCGGAGATAGTGGAGATTTTACGGTTCCCAAACGCCAAGGCGGGATAGGACAGGACGGGCTTACTGCACGTCCTACACCGGCTACCCGAGAGTTGTGATATTTAGTGGGGCTGCTGGGGGATTTGCCGTAGGAACCGGAGGGATAGAGAGCCCCGTTAGGCCGTTGGAATTTCCTCTCCAGTAAAGTCATTGTATTTCTCTTTTTATTTATCTTAACTAAGGACTAAAAGAAAGCTTTTTTACCATGTCGTCTACTGTTAATCCAAAAGGGGAAATTCTGGACGTCCTAGCGCCATTCTCAATTATCCCAAGTTTTACTTGTAAGGTATCTGATACTAGAGGGGACTCATCGATACAGGCACGGCACTAAGGTAACGAGTTCTAATACCGTATGGCGCAGGGGCGCGTTAGTAGGAATTGCTTATTGCGGGATTCGGAGGCAAGGGCAATCGAGACCGGGCCATGATTCGGTGTTTCTTTAGTAGACTATTAATTTAGTTGTCTCCATAGAAAACCTAGTTACGGCTAGAACCAACTTCCTTACGGTACTCGAGCACTAGGCTACTGGCAGTCTAAGTCACTTCAATATCGTGGGGATTTGTCATGTCAACTAACGCCTGAAGGCTTCCAACCACAGCAATCCGAGACAAAAACACTCTGAGAAGGAATAGTCTCTTCCGCATGCGGCATAGCTTGGGCGAACCAAGCTTGCCGGATCTCATTAGCCGGTATTCGTCATTCTATTAACCAAGCCTATTGCGGTTTAGTAGGTGATTTCCCTCGCGTAATCAGATAGTGCCTTCGTAGATTCAACGGGTTTTTACGATTTAGTAACAAAGCCCATCAGTTACGCTTTGTGTCACTCGTGACATCATCCCCGGCGGGCCAAATTGTTCACAGGCATCACGGGAGTGGAAAGTGAAGTGAATGGTAATTGAGCTAAGGCTTGGATGTTTGCTATTAGTCAGAGAAAAGAAAGGAAAGGAAGGAAAGAAGGAGAAAGAGAAAGGAAGCGATGCCTACAAATAGGCTTACACACATGAGAGCGAGGCAAGCAGTCACAGAGGATCACTCATGGCAAGGCAATCGAAGCCACGAACACAAATTCCAACATGAATTATAGAATTTCTCCTGACAAATAGCGGTAACGTTAATTAAAGAAATAAGTCCCTAGGGCAGACCTCCCGAAGGAGGTATCATCGCTACTGGAAGAGCCCCTAAAAATTAGGGCTGTAACGCAACTTAGAGCATCTCAATAGCGTCACATCCTCTTGTCCGGTATAAATCTCTGTGAATTCTGAAACCTTTTTTACATCAAAAGCTGTCTTGTTTTCCAAGGTCACTCACTATGGCCTACAGATCCTTTGAATTTCAGCGTTTAGGGATAGCGGGGGTCGAGTTCAGCACACCTAGTAAACACGGCTACAGTTACTCCCTAAACTCTATATTTTATATCTAAGCTACAGGGTAACCGTTACCAGTTCCCCTATATATTGCTAACCACATCGAGAGCAATACAACACTTTCTATAATCGGTTAGGAAGGTTTCACATCTTCAGTCCGGCCGGCTTCGACCAAGGACTCTGGGAGAAATCTCAAGGAGCACAAATCCTAGATTAGAAATAGCCATGCTGATTAACATGACAATCTGTCATAAACTCCGAAAAAGTATTATCTCCGCTTTTTCTTCGCGGGTCCTGTTCGTGAGCCGAAAGGTTCCTGATTGGTGAGGCATATAGAGAGCAATGGTTGGTAGGATTATTTATTTTTTGAAAGTCCACTGGCGCTCGCGCCTCAATAGTGGGTCTTCCTGTCTTAGACTTATCCTTCACTCGTTAGCAATTACCATAACAGTCGAAGATCTGTTCTATCAATATGTAATTGTTCTTAGCCATCCTCGCCTATCACTCGGCCCAGGCGCAAACTCGGCGGCCCCGACGGCTGCCTTTCCGCCGCCGGCTTAACAAGCCCCTCGGGGCTGATTACTATGAGGGGAAGCTATGACGGCCAAATGTGCCACTACCACTGTGATAGTGGGTTCTTTCCGTTTCCCGCCGAGGTTATCCGTCAGGCGGCGCCTGCGATGGGCAAACGGAAGGCGGAGATTCAGACGCCAAATTCCGCCGCCGTTGCAAACTAGAACAACACTGCGCACCACTCTAGCTTATGCACTGCCTATGAATTGTAGTGGAGAGACGTCCGCCAGGATGCCTTGCCCATCATACTGACCCCCCGAGATGGCCTATGTGATCGGCCCTGGGGCGCCCAGCGCCAAAGGCAAGATCCCTAGCACACATTGTGGTGAGGCTCTCGGTGTTACAAATGCCCACGCATACAGCTTCTAGAAACCCTATACGAGTTGCATGGATACGTGAGAGTCCTAACTGAGCGGTTGCCGAGGAGGGCTCTAGGAGATATCTGCTCTTGTCGGGACTAATTCCAATTATTGAGGCTCATTGTACCATAATTAGCTCCTGCCTGCCTGTTTGGCTTGGGCAATGGGGTAATGACCAACATGCTAGATCCCGTTACTATTACGGATGCCTGCGCCAGCGAAGTCAATAGTATAATATCTAAGCAAGGCACTAAGGTAATGACACAAGTGATGAGCCGGAGAAGACTGAATCCGGAGCTAAGGGCACCGTAAGTCTTGCTCCCCTTGCAGCTCTAGTTTTCAAACCTGAGAGTGATCTAAAGCACTGCGTCCGGGGGGGGATTAGACGTCATCTGCTAATCAGCAAAAAGTGACGATCACGAGTGAGATGAAGTGTCTCTAGTTTCCTGTTCTATTGTCCTTTCAGTAATTAGTCTGGCTCTCAGGCAAAGGCTCCTGTTTCGAAAGACATTATTGCGACATATCCACTATTTCGCTTTTCCATATCCGCGTATTCAATTGGATGAGCTCGGGTGGAGTAATAATCACAAGACATCACTCTCACATATCATGACATAAGCCAAGTCAACGACCAGTCCTACGCATACTCTCCCCAGGCAAAAAAGTAGCATACCCGCAAACAGGGAGTCCATTTTGTATGGGCGCTCAGACACGCGCAGATATTTCACCATACGTTTTTTTAACCCCTGCTTGCGGGCTCTTCTTGCCTGGGACAAGTATCATACTCCGAGAGAGATACCAGGGCAGGAGCCGCTTGGCCAGAGCAGATAGGGATACCTTTAACATGTTAACCTCAAATAACTGTTCCATAACCTCTTGCTGGGCGTCCATAGATAGATACAACACTACAACTCCATCCGCCACAATCCCGACAAACAATAATATAATACAACGAGCCCCTTCAATCCCCCAACCTCCTGCAGCGATAGCACCAGCTTCACCGCATCTCCCCCTCCATTTCCGGCCAGCGGCCGCCCCATGCACAACCAGCCACCCCGCCTGCAGGATGGAACACATACAATCAATTAAACCACAAGGCTCTCAGAACATTCCACGAACAACTCTCCCCTGCAGTGCAATTTCAAACCTCCCCCCCCCCACCACCACCACCACTACCCCTTCCTGTCAAAACCCCGGCCGGGCATAACCTTCCAAAACCTTCAACCTTCCTCCGATCACATTTCCTCTTCCTCCTCCTCCACTTCCAATTCCTTTTTATTTTATCCTTCAATAATAATAATATATATATATATATAAAAAAGGCAAGGAAATAAAGTACTATACATTACAGGATACAGCATGCACGTACCTTCCAGGATGTGGATGACTCCATGAGCATTTAACCCAACCGGACCACCACCACACAACAGCAACGACAACAACAACCCTACACCCACGCCAAGCCTTTGCGCGGCTTAAAAAAAAAAAAAAAAAAAAACAAAGAGAAGAGGACAGCTTTCCTAATCCTAATAGCACAACACCCACTTTACCATTCACAACCTCTCACTCGCGGTTACTTCTCTAGAACTGTAGTGTACCACGTTTCACGGAAAGACCACAGTACAGCCCGAGCGGGGTACAGTACCGCACTCTACCCTACCTACCTACCTACCTACCTACCTACCTACCTACCTACATACATACCGACAAACATAACATACATACATACAAGGCTGTGCCGACAACACCGCAAAAAAAAAAAAAAAAGGAAATGAAAGGAGGAGGAGGAAGGAAGGAAGGAAGGAAGAAAAGAAGGAAAGAAGGAAAGAAGGAAAAAAAAAGGGAATGCCTGAATATTGGCGCTAGCTATAATAGTTATTATAACATAGCTAACTAACTAGGCGTACATACATACTATATTATTGTACAATTTTTTTTTCCTTTATCTCATCACAAACCCATTCATATATGTAGTACCAGTAAAGTACACAGCCAAAACCTTGTTCCGACAAGGACTGCGGACCTTTGGGGTTGTTGCCGTTGTGCCTTTCCTTTCGGTGCCTCAGGCGTATCGCGGGATTATCTACCGTACTACCGTACTGTATGTCTTTCTCTATCTAGACTATCTATCTTTTCGTTCAGGGTCCTTTTTTCCTTTTCTTTCCTTTTTATTTTATTTTATTTTTTAACATCGCCACTGTGGGGGCGCCTTTTCGGAGGGGTGTTACCGGGGGGTGGGGTTAGTCGTGTAAGGCCCCGGATAGTTATGATAGTTACTGTGGTATTTTATGTACCGCTGGAATTGCGCCATGTAGGTGGATGGATGGAAAGGAGGCTTGGGGATGAGACATGGAAGGAGGCTCTTTTGCCCATTTTTGAGTTGATCTGTGCTTACCAATGGATGGACTT